>Ga0206824_10083_pt1 | contig 27833 bp, 3 predicted proteins | sample Alteio_BWOrgCont_82_FD_152874 | JGI IMG/M metagenome (GOLD analysis project Ga0206824, IMG submission 152874) | Enriched cells from forest soil in Barre Woods Harvard Forest LTER site, Petersham, Massachusetts, United States -... | ecosystem: Environmental > Terrestrial > Soil > Temperate forest >...
TAACACCTATAAGATATTAAAGAAAAAATAGTTTTTATGAATTTTCGAATTCCTTAAAAACTATTTGAGAATTTAATTTCCACCTGTTTTCGCCTGCTCGGTATGCGGATTGTTATTCTGAATCTGTTTCAACATCTCTTTGAGAGCAGCCATATCAGCTTCATATTTCGCATCTTTTAATTTAAGCGCAGCTATATCAGATTCATTCTTCGTTTGTGATGCTTCAAATTTTGCTTTCAATGTATCCATACTCCTAGCCTCTGTTTTGTTTAGCTTTTCAAGACTGTCGACTTTAGCCTTTAGCTTTTCATTCTGTTCATTCAATTCCTGCACCGATTTTACCAAAGGAACTACAAAATTTGTATATCCTAAAGCATAAAGCCCACCCGGAGTTGTAGGTTTAGATAATCCGTTGAAATCATAATGGCAAGCCTGGGCTGCTGAATCTACTTGTTGCGCTATAAAACCACTTTGAACTATCTTTTCTATATCATATTTGCCATCCCAATCCTCATCGTCTTTTATTCCTAACATTTTATTTTCTCTGTGTAGATTAATGTGATAGGTTACAGGGTGTAGTTTAGTAATAAAGGCCAATCCGGGCACATTTTCTTGTATGCTGTCTTTAACCCGCCTGTCGCTATATGTAGTTACTCCGGCAGGTGTTCCATAAATAGTCGCAACACTGGTATTACCAAGGAATACAGTATTCATGGCTGCCGCAACTGTATTTCCCGATTGATACCCTAGGCAGGTAACATTAGTTGTTGTTACATTAGCGGTAAAATCTCCCGACTGATACCCTACATACGTGTTATCTTTACCAGTGGTATTTCTAAATCCGGCGCTGTCGCCTAAAAAGGTATTACGGTCTCCGGTGTTATTATATCCTGCATTATATCCAATAGAAGTGCTGCTGCTGCCGGTGGTATTTAACCCCATTGTAAAATATCCGACGGCCGTATTGGATTGTCCGGTAGTTGTGCTTTCCAGCGCGGTAGCTCCAACAGCGGTATTGTACTGTGAAATGTTACCCCAAAGCGCATTAAATCCTATAGCGACATTATAGGCATAGCCGCCGTTATAAAGGGCATCTAAACCTATGGCGACATCGTATTGAGGAAAGGTGGCAGCACTATTAAATATCGCATCATATCCTATGGCAACGGACCCCACTCCCTCGGTGGTACCGTACATCGCATTGTCTCCTACTACAACATTTTGGCTTCCAGTTACGTCATTGAGCATAGCCCACTCGCCTACGGCAACATTATTAGTACCTTGTGTTGCTACGGTTCCGTTATTTGCAAAAAGTGCGGAGTTCCCAATGGCTATATTTCCGCTGTTAAAAGCAGTAGTATAACTTTGAGAATATAAAGCGCTATCACCTATGACCGTATTGCCGCTTTGTATAGTATTAGCTTGAAACGCTTGTACTCCTATGGCTATATTTTCTGCCCCGGTAGTATTGCCTGAGAGCGCCTGATTGCCGACTGCTATATTGTTGGCACCTGTAGTATTAAGTGTACCTGCCTGATAACCAATAAATGTACTTCCTTTCACATTATTCTCTGCTCCTGCGCTATCACCCACATATACGTTTTCATCCGCGCTCCCCGCATAACCGGCATAATATCCCACAGCAACATTGCTGCTTGCATTGCCTTGGCTATAAAGCGAGAATAACCCAACAGCGGTATTATTATTTCCTTTGCTCAAATAAAGTGATTGCATTCCGACAGCGGTATTACTGGCACCGCCGGTGTTTGTAAAAAGAGCATCTAATCCTATAGCAGTGTTCGAACCTGTAGTAGCACTATTGGTATTGTAAAGAGCATCTTGTCCTACTGCTGTATTAAAAGCTCCTGTGGTACACTTAGTGAGCGCACCTGATCCTATGGCTGTATTACCACCTCCGGTACTATTCTTTGTAAGTGCCTCCCACCCTACAGCCGTATTATCAGTACCTGTATTGGTGGCACTATCTCCTGCCAAGTACCCATAAAAAGTATTATCATTATTCTTATCAATTAATCCAGATGCCTTTCCATATATTTTAAACATTAAATCTTGTTTATCATTAGTACCCACGTAGTTCGTACCAACTGTAGTCCCTGAATTGCCCACTAATAACCAGCTGCTGCCTCCTCCACTCACGGTAGTCCATTGAGGGGTGGCACCGGCTCCTTCAGATGTTAATACTTGTCCTGATGTTCCGGCTTGATAAAGCCCACCGTAATATGGACTAAGTGCCCCTACAAAATTAACAGCAATGGGAGCAGAAGCTCCGGTACTATCTCCTATAAAGACCCTATTAGAGTGTGTTGTATTTTCCAATCCCGCTTCATAACCTATAAATATATTATATTTTCCGGTTGTATTATTAGCCCCGGCGCTATCTCCTACAAATACATTCGCATCGGCGGTGTTATTATATCCTGCTCCCCATCCTACGGCAGTATTACTGCTTCCTGTAATATTATTTACGAGTGCAATGTGCCCTATAGCAGTATTAGAACCACCTATGGTGTTATTTTTAAGAGTCCAATCTCCGTTTGCGGTATTTCCGTCTCCCGCTCCAAAAGTTGAAAAATTAGTTGTGAGGGCGCCTATATCGTTGGTCAAAGCCAAATAACCTGTGGCGGTATTGAAACTGCCAAGAACATTGCTTGTCAAGGCTTGAAAGCCAATAGCAGTATTCTCTTCTGCTTCTGCATCAGGAAATCCGGAAGGACCATTATCAAAAGTAAGCGCCTGATAACCTATTGCCGTATTACCACCCGCACCAATATCATAAAGGAGCGCTTGATATCCTATTGCAGTATTATTGGCAACGGTGTTTGCATATCCTGCCGAATGACCCACAAAAGTAGAGCCTGAACCGGAAGTATTACTATATCCCGCGCTGTCACCTAAAAAGACATTAAAATTACCGATACTCTTGTCACCAGCATCATATCCAACAGCGGTATTATTAGTTCCGGTAGTATTTGTAATAAGTGCATTTGCACCAACGGCAGTGTTTTCGGCTCCTGTACTTTTATTAAGGGCTTCGTATCCTATAGCGGTACTTCCTTTTGCCGTTGTGTTGGAAGCAAGCGCCTGATCACCGACAGCTACATTATTAGCTCCGGTGGTATTAGCAGAACCTGCCTGATATCCTACAAATGCACTTCCTTTTGCTGTTGTATTACTTGCTCCGGCACTATCGCCTATAAATACTCCGTAATCAGCAGTATTTTCAAGACCTGCCATATATCCTAAGGCTGTACTGCTGCTACCGGATATGTTGTTATTAAGTGCAGCCTCTCCTATGGCGGTATTCCAACTTCCGGTGGTGCTGGAAAAAAGCGTATTCATTCCATAGGCGGCATTCGAGCTCCCACTGCTATTGTACCAAAGCGCGTCCACTCCGGCGGCAGTATTGGATTCTCCTGAGGAGTTGAGATAAAGTGCCTGCAAACCGATGGCAACATTGTCACTTGCAGTACTTCCTAAGGAACTTGCAAGCGCTCCGTTTCCGATAGCGGTATTTTGTTCCCCGGTTGTGGTAACGTTTTCAAGCGCCTCATACCCGATAGCAGTATTCTGGATTCCGAGAGTATTAGCTGCACCTGCTTGATAACCTACAAATGTACCCCCTGTTGCAGAAGTATTTTTATAGCCTGCACTGTCTCCTATAAATACATTTTGGTTAGCCGTATTACTACGACCGGCATCAAATCCTAAAGCTGTGTTGCTGCTTCCGGATAGTGTATTATAAAGCGCATATGTACCTATGGCTGTATTAAATCCCCCACTGCTGAGGTCAAAAAATGCTTCGTATCCCATACCGGTATTTCCTGAAACCACACCAGTAACACCGCTAAAACTGCGCAGCACATCATATCCTACAGCGGTAGTACCATTTCCAATCGTGTAATTAACAAGTGCATCTGCGCCTATAGCTGTATTAAAATTGCCGGCAGCATTTTTTGTAAGTGCCTCAGAGCCTATAGCAGTATTACTGATTCCACTGGCAGTAATACTATCACCTGACTCGTATCCTAAATAAGTATTGAATGACAAGTCTATTCTTCCCGAAGATTTACCCGATACTTTAAACGTAAGCGCTGTAGCATCGTTTGTACCTAAATAATTAGTATTATCTGTAGTGCCGTAATTACCTGTAAGCAACCAACTACTTCCGCCTCCGCTTACAGTAGTCCATTGAGGGGTAGCACCGGCTCCTTCAGAGGTTAACACTTGTCCTGCTGTCCCCGGTTGATACGCATTAGTGTAATAAGGTTCTAAAGCACCCGCAAATTTAACGGCTTTAGGTACCGCCACTCCGGTACTGTCGCCTAAATAAATTTGATTTGATAAAGATTTATTTGAATACCCTGAACCATAACCTATATAGGTATTATATTTTCCGGCGGTATTATTATATCCGGAACTATCACCAATAAATGTATTAGCATCGGCGTAATTGCTCCAACCTGCATAATAGCCGATACCCACGTTACCGCTGGCAGCTGCATTGGAATTAAGTGTATTCTCTCCCATGGCAACATTCTCGCTTCCGGAAGTATTGTTCATGAGCGCCCCTTCTCCGGCAGCCACATTATCAGTTCCACTTGTATTGAAAAAAAGAGCATTAGCTCCTAAGGCGGCATTCCCACTTCCGGAAGTATTTGTAACAAGTGCGTCAACCCCTATGGCGGTGTTATAAAACCCTCCGTTGTTGGCATTAAGCGCATCTAATCCCACGGCCGTATTGTCGTTGCCGCCGCCGCCCACAGCGCTATATAGCGCTCCGCTTCCTACTGCTGTATTTTGTTCTGCTCCGTTAAAGTTATAAAGCGCCTGATACCCTATGGCGGTATTATCATCTCCGCTAACACTCTTAAAAAGCGCCTGGTATCCGAGAACAGTATTATCAGCTCCGGTGGTATTTTTTTGACCTGACTGATAGCCTACAAATGTTTCTCCTGCTGCTGTAGTATTGCTTGCTCCTGCACTATCTCCTATAAATACCCCATAATTACCTGTGGTGTTTTTTACACCTGACTGATAACCTTCAAAAGTATTTCCCTCCCCCTTGGTATTTTTAAATCCAGAACTATCTCCTACAAATGTATTGTGATTGCCGGTGGTATTATTACCCGCTTCAAACCCTACAGCGGTATTACTGCTTCCGCTACCATTGGATGAAAGCGCGTTGTAACCGAGAGCAGTATTAAAGCTACCGCTAGTATTGCCATATAGCGCAGAATATCCGACAGCAGTATTTTCTGCTCCGGTGGAATTGGAAAAGAACGCCTCTGTTCCAATACCGGTGTTATAGCTACCGGTAGTATTAACGTAAAGAATGAAACCGCCTACACCCGTATTAGCTTGCCCGCTTATATTACCCGAAAGTGCATCAAATCCCACGGCGGTATTATTATTTTGATTGAGGGTAGATTCAAGAGCTTGGTAACCAATGGCGGTATTTTCTACACCGTTTGAATTAGAATAAAGCGCCTCATATCCAACAGCGGTATTATAGCCGCCCTGGTTATTAGTACGCATTGCCCAATCTCCAATAGCAGTATTGTAATTACCATTGGCTATTCCTGCCACCGTCTTATCTAAAAAGAGTGCAGAATTACCAATGGCCACGTTACTTGTATTTTCCGCAGAGGTATAATTTTCAGTATATAACGCGCTGTCGCCAATAGCTATATTACCACTTAATGCAGTATTAGCTTGAAGCGCCTGCACACCAATGGCAATATTTTCTGCTCCGGTAGTGTTACCTGAAAGCGCCTGATTACCTAATGCTACGTTATTAGCTCCGGTGGTATTAGCTGTTCCTGCCTGATAGCCTACAAAGGTTCCTCCAGCCGCTGTACTATTGGCTGCACCTGCACTATCGCCAATAAACACATTATAATCACCAGTGTTTGGGTCACCTGCAAAAACCCCTATAGCCGTATTCCCACTCCCTTTTACATTCGCAAGAAGCGCCTCATATCCCATAGCTGTGTTGCTTACGCCTGTCTTATTATTTGCAAGCGCAGATACTCCTGTTGCCGAATTTTGGGTTCCTAAGGTGTTTGCAGCAAGGGCAGAAGTTCCTATTGCGGTATTATAGTTTCCATTTGTGTTAGATGCTAAGGCACTTGCTCCTATGGCGGTATTTTGGTTCCCGGTAAGATCGGCATGAAGGGCATCAAATCCAATAGCAGTATTATTGCCAGTACCTGATGTTACATTACTATCTCCTGCTGCATATCCATAGAATGTATTCGCATTAGCCTTATCTATTAACCCCGAAGCTTTGCCATATATTTTAAAAACAAGATCTTGAGCATCATTAGTACCTAAATAGTTGGTGTATGCTGTTGTTCCTGAATTACCCAATAGCAGCCAGTTGGTGCCTGTAGCCGACGCAGTAGCCCATTGTGGCGAGACTCCGGGACCCTGAGAGGTTAATACTTGCCCTAAAGTTCCCGCTTGATATACCCCTCCGTAATAGGGGGATAACCCACCTGCAAAATTAAGAGCGATAGGAGCATATGTTCCTGCGCTATCTCCTATATAGACTCGATTAGAGTGTGTTGTATTTTCCACTCCCGCAGCATATCCTATAAATATATTGTACTTTCCAGTTGTATTTTTATACCCTGCACTATCACCTATAAACGTATTTGCATCAGCCCCATTACTATAACCCGCATTAGTTCCTATAGCAGTAATACTGCTGCCGGTAAAGTTTAGTAAAATTGCATTATATCCCATTATGGTATTACTTACTCCGGTGGTAGTATTACCCATCGCTTGCCATCCAATACCGGTATTGTCGTTTCCTGTAACACCTGCCAAAGCATTTTGTCCTACAGCAGTGTTAGAGGAGCCTGAGATATTGTCATAAAGTGCATTTAAACCTAAAGCGGTATTATTGCCCCCTGAAGTATTACTAAACATAGCTTGATATCCCATAGCAGTATTAGAAGCTCCGGTATTATTAGTAAGAGCTTCGTATCCAACAGCAGTGCTTTCTGTACCTGAAGTAAGTGCCTGATAACCAACAGCGGTAAGTCCTTGAGCCACACCGGAATTATAAGCGGCCTCATATCCAACAGCCGTATTCTGTGCTCCGGTAGTATTATCGCGCATAGCCCATTCTCCTATGGCTGTATTATCAATGCCATTTCCTCCACCTGTTTGATTAAGATAAAGCGCTGAGTTACCAATAGCCACATTGCCAGTAATGCCGCCAACATTAGTGCTTTGAGTATATAAAGCGCTATCACCTATAGCTATATTACCGCTTTCTTTTATGTTGGCTTGAAGCGCTTGCACCCCAATCGCAATATTTTCTGCTCCAATAGTATTACCTGCAAGAGCCTGATTACCGACCGCCACATTATTAGCTCCGGAAGTATTTAGAGACCCTGCCTGGTATCCTACAAAGGTACTTCCAACTGCCGTATTATTACTTGCTCCAGCACTATCGCCTATAAATACCCCATAATCACCGGTTGTATTAGCTGCCCCTGCATTTGTTCCAATGGCAGTGCTTCCACTTGCAGTGGTATTAAGTCCAAGTGCCTCATAGCCGGCAGCGGTATTATGCATTCCGGTGGTGTTAGCATAAAGAGCATCCAATCCTAATGCGGTACCCCAATTCCCGGTAGTATTGGTATAAAGCGCTTGAGGTCCAATAGCAGTATTATTGAATCCGTTACCATTATTATAAAGAGCATACATTCCCACAGCAGTATTGTTACTAGCTGTGGTGTTTTTATAAAGCGCCTCATATCCGATAGCAGTATTAGGCCCTCCATTGGTATTAGCTACACCTGCACCATATCCAACAAACGTACTACCAGCAACCGTAGTATTATTAAATCCTGCGCTGTCACCTACAAATACTCCATAATCGCCCTTGTTTTTATAACCTGCCGCATATCCTATGAAAACACTGCTACTGCCCGCAGTATTTGATGCTCCTGCTCCATAGCCTATAAATGTACCATTCCCACCTGTAGTATTTTTATATCCTGCACTATCGCCTATAAACACATTTTCATCAGCAGTACTGTTATATCCTGCATCATAACCTACAGCTGTGCTACTACTGCCTTTAGTATTGGCCTGAAGTGAATTAGCTCCTACGGCTGTATTATTAATTCCTTTAGTATTGGCCTGAAGTGAATTGTCTCCTATGGCAGTGTTATAGCTTCCGATGGTATTAGAACCAAGCGCCTCATATCCAAAGGCATTATTGTTGGTTCCGTTAGTATTAAAATTAAGCGCATCAGTACCAACAGCATCATTATAGGTTCCAATGTTATTGGCTTGAAGTGCACTAATTCCTATGGCATTATTGTTGCTTCCGCTTGTGTTAAGTTCAAGGGCTGCATTTCCAAGGGCGGTATTGTCGTTTCCGCCGATATTAGATTGAAGCGCATATTCTCCTATGGCTGTATTGTCCAGTCCTGTTGTATTGACATTAAGCGCCTGAGCTCCTACTGCTACATTATTGATTCCGGAAGTATTAGCTGCCCCTGCCTCATATCCAATGGCAGTATTATTGTGACCTGTGGAACTACTACTATCTCCAGCTTCAAATCCAAAATAGGTATTATCATTTGCCTCATCAATTAATCCGGAAGCTTTACCATATATTTTAAAAACAAGGTCGTGTGCATCATTAGTACCTAAATAGTTGGTATATTGTACTGTTCCTGAATTACCTGTAAGCAGCCAAGCACTTCCACTTGCAAGCTGTGTCCAACTTGCAGAACCTGCAGTGGTGTTAGCATTGTAATAATATCCGGCATTGCCATACGACGCTCCGGTATTAAATATAACCAAACTATATTTTGGATTGGTTACCGTTATTACATCGGTTGAACTGGTGATGGCAACATTAGGTATTAACAACCCCTTTCCATTGGGACTGGTAAATGTATTACCGGTATTTAAATCAAGTATAGCAGAAACATCGGCAGTGGCTCCGGTTGTATTTATTCCTATGTTCTGCCCAAAAACCATATATCCTCTGCCAATAAACAGAATGAGAACAATAAGTATCTGAAGTGTAATTTTTATATTTTTCATACTACTATATTTAAGGAAAATAACATATCACCTACAAATGTAAGCAAAATTATTTACACTAAATATTAATACTTATACAGATACCTATTAAAACCTATAAGATATTAATAAAAATATAGTTTTTAAGAAATTTAATTTCCGCCCGCCTTTGCCTGCTCAGTAGCCGAGTTATTATTCTGAATCTGTTTCAACATCTCTTTGAGAGCAGCCATATCAGCTTCATATTTCGCATCTTTGTTCAATTGAATGACTTCATCATTCTGCACCTTATCTTTTAGTATATTAATACTGCTTGCCTGCGTTTTATTCAATTTTTCAAGGCTGTCAACTTTAGCCTTTAAATATTCATTCTGTTCATTTAATTCCTGAATATTTTTTTCATGCTTTTGAACCTCTGGCAACAAAAGCACCGAAAGTAATGGATACTGGACTCCATTAGGAATTAAGCTGTCTGATGTGCTTCCTTTTATAACTTGTTTCTTCTGAACATAATCAACCATAAGAGGAAATACCTGTGCAACTTCTTCTGCAATCAACCCGAAACGAGGGGTACTATCCATTATGGAAACATAAGAAACCGGCCTTAATTTATATATATCCGAAGAATTTAATTTCAAGTCAGTAATATCCCTCTTATATCTTCTAGAAGATGTAGATAATAATACTTGCCCGCCAGCACTATAATACATATTAGCAGCATTGGCAGTTGTAGTTAAACTGCCCGTCCCAATAAAAAGACCGGTAATATTACTATTACCTAATTGTATTGTATTATTTGCCGTAACAGAAGCAAGATAACCAATTGCCGTTGCATTTGTTAACCCGGTGGCATTCACATTAGCGAGGGCACCTATTGCAGTATTATAGCTTCCTGTTGTATTGGTACCAAGGGCATTCCACCCTAAGGACGTATTAAGGCCTCCCGTTAAGTTAGCAGCAAGTGTGTTATAACCTACGGCGGTATTTTCTCCTCCGACAGGTGGCGTTACAAGCATAGCTGTTCCATTGTCAAGATACAATGCTTTATATCCTAAAGCAGTATTCTGATACCCTGCAGGGTTTGTATATAGCGCTTGATAACCCAAAGCGAGATTACTATATCCGGTAGTGTTTTTATATGCCGCACTATCACCTATAAAGATATTCGCATCGCCATTATTATTATACCCTGCACTGGAGCCTATGGCAACATTACTGCTGGCTGTAGTAATAGCTTGAAGTGAGTTATATCCCATAGCCGTATTGTCGTCTCCCGTAGTGGCAGAATTTGCATTTGCTCCCATGGCGGTATTGCCATATCCCGTGCTTGCATTAAGTGCCTGGTATCCGACTGCAGTATTACCTTTACTGGTTACATTTGAAGCAAGCGCCTGATAGCCTATGGCAGTATTTTGGACTCCGCTGGTATTTGCGGCTCCGGCACTGTCTCCAAAAAAGGTACTGGCATCGGCGGTATTATTATATCCTGCATAATAGCCTAAAGCAGAATTGCTACTAGCGGTGGTATTAAAATAAAGTGCATTATATCCGCTGGCAGTATTGAATCCACCATTAGTATTACTATAAAGCGCCTGATAGCCAAGCCCTGTATTATTGCTAGCGATGTTATTATAAAGTGTCAGGTATCCGAGAGCAGTATTGTTATTTCCACTAACATTCGTCAAAAGCGCATCATCTCCGAGGGCTATATTCTCAAGCCCCAAGGTATTGTCTCTGAGCGCATCTGCTCCCACAGCAATATTGTTATACCCGCTGGTATTACTCAAAAGTGAATACGGTCCGATTGCGATATTGTTATTTCCACCAGTGGCGTTTTCCCCTGCCTGATAGCCCATAAATGTATTATTTATACCCGTATTGCTGGTTCCCGCCTGATAACCTACATAAGTGTTCTGTGCACTTGTGGTATTGCTTGCTCCCGCACTGTCACCTATAAATACATTATAGTCTCCCGTAGTGTTCTTTTCACCTGCTACACGTCCTAAAGCTGTATTGCTATTGCCGGTTGTATTATTCTCAAGCGCACTGTCTCCTATAGCTGTATTATTAATTCCTTTAGTATTTTTAAAAAGAGCCTCATATCCTACAGCAGTATTATTAATTCCAATAGTATTTTTTTGACCTGCATGATATCCAATAAATGTCACCCCGGTTCCCGTAGTATTAACAGCGCCTGCACTATCACCCACAAACACATTTGCATCGGCAACGTTAAGGTAACCTGCAAAGATACCTAAGGCAGTATTACTACTCTGTATAGTGTTAGACCCAAGAGCCTCCAAACCAACGGCGACATTACTCGTTCCGGTGGTATTTTTCATAAGTGCATCATTTCCAACCGCAGTATTTTCATACCCTGTAGTATTTAAATAAAGAGCTTGTAAGCCAACAGCGGTATTTGCATATCCGCCGGCATTGGTATATAAAGCCTGCACTCCTATTGCCGTATTATTATTACTTACATTGGAATAAAGCGCCTCATATCCCAGGGCAGTATTGTCATATCCAATACTATTCGTGCGCATAGCCCATTCTCCTATGGCGGTATTATCAATGCCATTTCCTCCACCTGTTTGATTAAGATAAAGCGCTGAGTTACCAATAGCCACATTGCCAGTATTACCGGCAACATTAGTGTTTTGAGTATATAAAGCACTATCACCTATAGCTATATTACCGCTTTCCTTTTTATTGGCCTGAAGCGCCTGAATTCCCAAAGCAATATTTTGGGCTCCGCTGGTATTGGACGAACCTGCCTGGTAGCCTATAAATATAACTCCGGTTGCAGAAGTATTGCCAGCTCCTGCACTATCGCCTATAAATACATTATAGTCGGCGGTGTTATTTTCACCAGCACCATCTCCTATGGCAGTAATGCTACTACCTGTGCTATTTGAGCCAAGTGCTCCATATCCAAGGGCAGAATTTGCATTTCCCTTACTGTTACCAGCAAGCGCCCCGTATCCAAAGGCGATATTGTAGCTTCCGCTAACATTACCATACATAGACTGATATCCGACGGCGGTATTTTGGTTTCCTGTGGTATTCTTAAAAAGTGCTTCTGAACCTATACCTACACCGGCGCTACCATTAGTATTCTTTGTAAACGCCTCATACCCGATAGCGGTATTGTCAATACCAAAGTTAGAGGCATTGTTACTATCTCCAGCCGCATAACCATAATATGTATTGTCACTTGCATTGTCAATTAAGCCCGAAGCTTTACCATATATTTTTAAAACAAGATCTTGCGCATCATTGGTGCCTAAATAGTTGGTGTACGCTGTAGTACCCGAATTACCCAACAGCAACCAACTGGTTCCACTGGCACCGGCAGCTTCCCATTGGGGTGCAACTCCAGGTCCTTGAGAGGTTAACACTTGATTAAGAAGCCCTGCATTAAATGCACCTCCATAATAAGGCATGATGGCAGCATTGGGTAATTTTATAGAGGTAACTGTAGTAGAATCCCCAATATAGACTTGATTAGAAGCACTTTTATTACTTGCACCGGCAGCATACCCTATAAAGGTATTATTCTTTCCTATTGTATTCCTAAATCCTGCACTATCGCCCACAAAGGTATTTTGGTCACCAGTACTATTATTTCCTGCTTCATAACCAATAGCTGTACTGCTGCTTCCTTTTGTATTAACCCAAAGCGCCTCATATCCCACGGCAGTATTATTAATTCCGGTACTATTTGATTGAAGTGCGCCTTCACCCATGGCAGTACTATAATTTCCGGTAGTGTTACCGGAAAGTGCCTGTCCTCCCATGGCAGTATTGTCTTGACCAAGGGTATTACTATAAAGTGCATCATCACCAACGGCGGTATTATAGCCTCCGCTGGTGTTATAATAAAGAGACCAAAAGCCAACAGCAGTATTACTGTTTGCAGTGTTGAAATAAAGAGCCTGATTTCCAAGGGCGGTATTATAGTCTCCGGCAGCATTAGAATAAAGTGCCTCAGATCCAACAGCAGTATTTTGGAATCCGTCAGCGTTGGTGCGCATAGCCCATTCCCCAATGGCGGTATTATTATTACCTCCATTTGGTGCTCCACTTGGTTGATTTAAATAGAGTGCGGAATTACCTATAGCAACATTGCCGGTTATTGCACTACTGTTTGTATTTTGTGTATACAAAGCGCTATCTCCAATGGCTATATTACCATTATCTGTTGTATTAGCTTGAAGCGCCTGTACTCCAATAGCAATATTTTCAGCACCCGTACTGTTAGTAGAAAGCGCCTGATTACCGACAGCTATATTATTAGCTCCGGTAGTATTGGCTCCACCTGCCTGATATCCTACAAATGTTCCTCCTGACGCCGTAGTATTATTTACTCCTGTGCTATCGCCTATAAAAACATTATAACTGCCTGTATTTTTATAACCTGCATAATATCCTACTGCAGCATTGCTAATTCCTGTCGTATTGGAAGAAAGTGCATCTGCACCCACAGAAGTATTACCAACTCCAGTGCTCTTAGTAAGGGCTTCATAGCCAATGGCAGTAGACCCGGCTTTGGTTGCATTAGCAGCAAGTGCCGCATAGCCAATAGCGGTAATATATTTTCCGGTGGTATTATTATATCCTGCACTATCGCCTATAAATAAATTCGCATCAGCGGTATTATTTATACCTGCATAATATCCTATGCCGGTATTACTACTTGAGTAAAGGGAAGAAGCAAGCGCTTCATCTCCCATAGCGGTATTCGATATTCCGCTTATGTTACTACTAAGTGCCTCATATCCAATACCTGTATTTAAGCTGCCTCCATTATTCAATTCAAGTGCCCAAAACCCGAAAGCCGTATTTTGGGTTCCGCTTACATTATTATAAAGCGCCTCCACTCCGCTAGCAGTATTCCAACCTCCATTCGTATTATAATACAGTGCATTCGTTCCAACGGCAATATTATATTGTCCGCTGGTATTCGAATAAAGTGCACCATTTCCGACAGCTGTATTCTCGTCTCCGCTGTTATTGGAGTAAAGCGCCTGCATTCCGATAGCAGTATTATAATTATTTGTGTTGGAATAAAGTGCCTCATATCCCAGAGCGGTATTGTCATATCCGCTGCTATTAGTGCGCATAGCCCATTCTCCTATCGCCGTATTATCAATGCCACTTCCTCCACCTGTTTGATTAAGATAAAGTGCAGAGTTGCCAATAGCAATATTGCCAGTAATGCCGGCTGAAGTGGTACTTTGAGTATATAAAGCGCTATCACCTATGGCTATATTACCACTTTCCTTTGTATTGGCTTGTAATGCCTGAACTCCTATGGCAATATTTTCAGCTCCAGTACTATTACCATTAAGAGCATTATTGCCTAACGCTACATTATTGACTCCTGTAGTATTGGCTGATCCTGCCTGATACCCTACAAATGTCTCTCCCGCTGCCGTAGTATTTTTATATCCTGCACTATCGCCTATAAACACATTATAATCACCTGTGTTAGTATACCCGGCGTTTGTTCCTATAGCTGTATTGCTACTGCCTGCGGCATTGAGATCTAACGCAGCATCTCCTATAGCAGTGTTACCACTGCCACTGGTATTGGTTAAAAGCGCCTGTGAACCTATTGAAGTATTATTCGCACCGGCAACATCATTATACTCTGCATCATATCCGACAGCTGTATTTTTACTGCCTGTTGCGGAAGTAAAGATATTACCCATTGCACCTGAACCTATAGCTGTATTATAGTTTCCGGCATTATCATATAGTGCAAGGTATCCAAATGCAGCATTGTCATGATTGCTGTTATTATTGTACAGGGCTGAATTGCCGGTAGCGGTGTTATTATATCCTGAATTGTTACCATAAAGGGCGGCAGTCCCGATAGCAGTATTTTGATAACCATTTTGATTAGAAGTAAGCGCTTCGTATCCTATGGCCGTATTATCATAAGCAGTTAAGTTGGAAGCATTATTGCTATCACCTGCCGCATATCCATAATAGGTATTGTCATTTACCTTATCAATTAATCCGGAAGCTTTGCCGTATATTTTAAAAACCAAGTCGTGTGCATCGTTGGTTCCTAAATAATTGGTGTATGCTGTTGTGCCTGAATTGCCTATTAGAAGCCAGTTGGTACCTGTAGCTGACGCTGTTGCCCATTGAGGTGAAAGTCCGGCACCTTGAGAGGTCAACACTTGCCCTGCCGTACCTGGTTGATATGCATTAGTATAATAAGGTTCTAAAGCACCTGCAAATTTTACAGCTATTGGGGCATGAGTGCCGCTATCTCCTATATATACCTGATTCGACAAGGATTTATTGGAATACCCTGAACCATAACCCAAATACGTATTATATTTTCCGGCTGAATTATTATATCCTGCACTATCGCCTACAAATACATTATAATCGGCGGCATTAACATAACCTGCATTAGTTCCTATGGCAGTACTACTACTTCCGGTTGTATTTTCATAAAGTGCCAGATTTCCCACAGCCACATTATTTACTCCTGTTGTATTGGAAAAAAGGGCGCTATATCCGTTGGCTGTATTATTGCTTCCAGTAGTGTTAAAATTAAGCGCATCAACCCCCATAGCATTATTCGTAAGCCCGGTAGTATTATTATACAGCGCACTATATCCTATGGCTGTGTTGGATGAACCACCAATATCGTCTGTAAGCGCATACCCTCCAATAGCTGTATTAAGCCACCCTCCGCTATTTTTGTTAAGCGCAAAGTAACCATTGGCTGTATTAAGATACCCTGTGCTGTTAGCATACATTGCCTGGTTTCCGGTTGCAGTGTTGTTAAATCCGGTAGTATTAAAGCGCATAGCCCAGTCTCCTATGGCGGTATTATTATTTCCAGCGGTTGTTGTATTTGGCTGATTAAGAAAAAGTGCGGAGTTGCCAATAGCAACATTGCCACTATTAAAAGCCGTGGTATAACTTTGAGTATACAAGGCGCTATCACCTATGGCTATATTACCGCTTTGTACAGTATTGGCTTGAAATGCCTGTACACCTATGGCAATATTTTCAGATCCGTTAGTGTTAGCATTAAGAGCATTATTTCCTAATGCTACATTGTTGGCTCCGGTGGTATTAGCTGAACCTGCCTGATATCCTACAAATGTGCCTCCCGCCGCTGTAGTATTTTTATATCCTGCGCTATCACCTACAAATACATTATAGTTTCCGGTATTTTTATAACCTGCATCAAAACCTATGGCAGTATTGCTGCTACCGGCGGTGCTGGAAACAAGCGCATTTGTTCCAACAGCAGTATTATTGGCTCCTGTACTAACAATAAGCGCAGAATATCCTATGGCGGTATTACCCGCAGTAGTTGTGTTGGCAGAAAGAGCTAAGTAACCTAGTGCTGTATTTTGGGCTCCTGTTGTGTTATCTGCTCCAGCTCCATAGCCCACAAATGTCATTCCTTTTGCCGTAGTGCTGTTTCCTCCTGCACTATCGCCTACAAATACGCCAAAATTAGCAGTGGTGCTGCCACCTGCTTCATAACCTATAGCCGTACTACTACTACCGGTAACCTCACTATATAACGCTGCATAACCTACGGCGGTATTTAGGCTGCCGGAATAGTTATTATAAAGCGCATCCATTCCGAGAGCAACATTTGAACTGCCGGTAGCATTTGTCCACATGGTTTGAAAACCCATTGCAATATTGTATTCTCCTGAAATATTTTGATACAGAGCAAAAGCTCCGACAGCGGCATTACTTCCTCCGCTGATATTAGCAGAAAGCGCATTTTCTCCAATGGCAGTATTTACACCTCCATTAATGTTAGTCAAAAGTGCATCTTCCCCAATAGCCGTATTACCATTTCCGATGGTATTGGCAGCAAGCGCGGAACTTCCGACTCCGGTATTCCAAAATCCGGTAGTGTTTTTGGTAAGTGCCTGATACCCTACAGCAGTAATACCATTGCCACCATCGGCACCACTGGTGCTGCTATCTCCAGCTTCGTATCCATAAAACGTATTATTATTAGTCTTGTCAATTAATCCGGAAGCTTTGCCATATATTTTAAAAACCAAATCTTGCTTATCATTAGTGCCTAAATAGTTAGTATATGCTGTAGTGCCGGAATTACCCAAAAGCAACCAGTTAGTGCCTGTAGCTGATGCAGTAGCCCATTGTGGCGAGACTCCGGGACCCTGAGAGGTTAACACTTGCCCTGCCGTACCTGGTTGATATGCATTAGTATAATAAGGTTCTAGTGCACCTGCAAATTTCACAGCTATTGGGGCATGAGTTCCGCTGTCTCCTATGTATACTTGATTAGAAAGGGATTTATTGGAATATCCTGAACCATACCCTATATATGTATTATATTTTCCGGCAATATTATTATATCCTGCACTATCACCTAAAAATACATTATAATCACCGACGCTATTGTACCCCGCATTAGTTCCTATAGCAGTACTGCTGCTACCATTGGTATTGTTATAAAGAGCAGAATAACCCATGGCTGTATTATTATTTCCGGTACTACTAATAAGTGCGGATTGTCCTGCAGCCGTATTATAAGAACCGTTAATATTATAATCAAGTGCAGCCGCTCCCATGGCTGTATTATCAATCCCTGTAGTATTAGAAGAAAGCGCATCAGCTCCCACGCCGGAATTATTATTACCATTGGTATTAGCCTGAAGCGCCTGTAAGCCCAATGCAGCATTATTATATCCGCTTGTGTTTAACTCCATCGCCTGAAATCCGGCGGCGGTATTTTGATTACCGGTGGTATTGGAATAAAGAACAGTATTTCCAATGGCGGTATTCGCATAACCATTTTTATTGGCATAAAGGGCAGTATATCCTACGGCAGTATTTTGGTATCCGATAGTATTATCTCGTAACGTCCAATCACCTAAAGCGGTGTTTTGATTACCACTGAATGTTGTTGAATTAGGCTGATTAAGATATAAGGCAGAGTTACCAATAGCCACATTACCACTATTAAAAACACCGGTATAACTTTGTGTATACAATGCACTGTCTCCTATAGCTGTATTACCGCTTATCTTTGTATTAGCCTGAAGCGCCAAGTTACCCACTGCCACATTATTAGTCCCGCTGGTATTGTTTTCAAGCGCATTTGTTCCTACAGCAGTATTATTGTCTGCATTATTGGTAGTAAGTGCCTGATACCCCACAGCGGTGTTGCTGCTTCCGGTTTTGTTAAAAAAAAGCGCGTAGTTTCCATAAGCGGTATTATTGCTTCCGGTGGTGTTATCAGTAAGGCACTCAAATCCGTTAGCGGTATTCCAGGCTCCATTGGTGTTGTTTTGAAGTGCCTGAACTCCGGTGGCGGTATTCATATATCCGGTGGTGTTGTATTGAAGTGCACCCTGTCCAATGGCAGTAATGTCATATCCATTGGTATTGCTGTAAAGAGCCTGAGAGCCGACGGCGGTATTATCGCTTCCGCTGCTATTGGAATAAAGAGCAGTATATCCAATGGCAGTATTGTCAGCCCCGCTGAGGTTTGTGCGCATAGCCCATTCTCCGATGGCAATATTTTGAATACCGAGGGCTGCCTGATTAAGGAAAAGTGCGGAGTTACCAATAGCAATATTGCCCGTTGTTCCGGCTGTATTAGTACTTTGTGTATACAAAGAACTATCACCAATAGCAATGTTACCGCCTTCCTTGGTATTGGCTTGAAGAGCCTGAACTCCTATGGCAATATTTTCAGATCCTGTATTATTAGTAGAAAGAGCCTGATTGCCTATTGCAACATTATTGGCACCGGTAGTATTGAGAGAGCCTGACTGATAGCCTATAAATGTTTCTCCATTTGCAGTGGTGTTGCTATATCCTGCACTGTCACCTACAAATACATTCTCGTCACCGGTATTAGTATATGCTGCATCAAAGCCTACTACAACATTACTGCTACCGGTTGTAATTGCTTGAAGGGCATTTCCTCCCAAAGCCGTATTATCAAGTCCTGTAGTAGCAGAAAGTGAATTTGCTCCTACGGCAGTGTTATTCTTTCCGGTACTTATATTAAGTGCTTGATATCCAACAGCTGTACTTCCACCATTGGTTGTGTTTGTTGCAAGAGCCTGATATCCTACGGCAGTATTTTGAATTCCAGTAGTATTTTTAAACCCTGCACTATCGCCTACAAACACATTTGCATCGGCAGTATTATTAGAACCTGCAGAATTACCTATAGCGGTGTTACTGCTGCCTGTGTTGTTAGAAAAAAGTGCTTGTAAGCCGATAGCTGTATTATATTGTCCTGTATTTTCAAAGAGAGAGGAATTGCCGACAGCAGTATTTCCTGATCCGCTGATGTTGACATCAAGCGCAGCATCGCCTATGGCGGTATTAGCTGCTCCTGTAGTATTCTTAAAAAGAGCTGTTTGTCCAATTGCGGTGTTAGTAGCTCCATTGGTGTTGGCAGCAAGAGCATCATATCCTATGGCGGTATTACTAGACCCGCTGGTGTTGGCAGTAAGCGCCAAAGTTCCCACAGCAGTATTACTAGCCCCCGAAACATTGGCAGAAAGTACATCTGCACCCACAGCGGTATTATTTGAGCCGGCAGTACCACCGCCATTCTTTGTAAGTGCCATGTATCCTATGGCAGTGTTGGCAGTTGCGTTATTCAAATCACTACTACTATCACCAGCCTCATAGCCATAAAACGTGCCCTGATTTGTTTTGTCAATTACTCCGGAAGCTTTGCCATATATTTTAATAACAAGATCTTGAGCATCATTAGTACCTAAATAGTTGGTGTATGCTGTTGTTCCTGAATTACCTAATAGTAACCAGTTGGTGCCTGTAGCCATTGCAGTAGCCCATTGAGGTGAAAGTCCGGGACCTTGTGAGGTTAATACTTGTCCTGATGTTCCCGCTTGATATAGCCCTCCGTAATAGGGGGATAAACTACCTGTAATATTAACAGCGATAGGTGCTGAAGCTCCTGTACTATCTCCTATATAAACTCGATTAGAGTGCGCTGTATTCTCCAATCCCGCTGCAAAACCTATATAAATATTATATTTTCCGGTTGAATTAGCATATCCCGCGCTATCACCTAGAAAGGTATTAAAGTTGGCCGTATTATTAAAACCTGAATAATACCCTAGGGCAGTATTACCGCTGGCCGTTGAATTGCTATTAAGTGCATTTGCACCGACGGCCGTATTATTATGTCCTGTTAAATTAACGTCAAGAGCATTACTTCCTATGGCAGTATTTTCGATACCGGTAGTATTGGTAAAAAGAGCATCAAATCCATTGGCTGTATTGTCATGTCCAATAGTATTAGCCGGCAAAGACTGGTCTCCAACAGACGTATTATTAATTCCGGTGGTGTTGGCTGTAAGGGCTTCATATCCAACAGCCGTATTTTGCCCAACTGTACTGGCAAAAAGCGCTTCATATCCGATAGCTGTACTTTGGTTTCCAGGACTGGTATAAAGCGCCTCATACCCAACAGCTGTATTGGAATATCCGGTAACATTAGAGCGCATTGCCCATTGCCCTATAGCGGTATTAGCATTGCCACTATTTGATGTTGCACCCGGTGCATCTAGATAAAGCGCAGAGCTTCCAATGGCAACATTACCAGTATTAGAAGCGGTGTTAAAGCCTTGATTATATAAAGCGCTATCACCTATGGCTATATTATCGTTTTCTTTTAAATTGGCTTGAAGTGCTTGCACTCCTATGGCAATATTTTGAGAGCCGGTAGTATTACCATTAAGCGCCTGATTACCTAAGGCAACATTATTGGCTCCCGTAGTATTGGCAAACCCCGCCTCAAATCCTATAAAGGTTTCTGCCGAACCTGAGGTATTCTTAAATCCTGCGCTATCACCTATAAACACATTCGCATCGGCAGTATTATTATACCCCGAATAAAACCCTAAAGCCGTACTGCTGCTGCCTGTTATATTCGAAGAAAGCGCATAATAACCAAGGGCGGTATTATCTATACCGGTAGTATTGGTGCTAAGCGCCTCGCCACCAATTCCTGTATTTTGGTTTCCATTCGTATTGTTAGAAAGTGCATCTACTCCAACACCGGTATTACTTCCTCCGCCAGTGTTATTAGTAAGTGCATTATATCCTACGGCAACATTTGCCGTTCCACCAACATTGACATTAAGCGCTGACCATCCTATACCCACATTCAAGGTCCCAGTGGTAACATTTCCGGCTTCATAACCTAAAAATGTATTGTCTATACCATCATTATAATTTATGTATCCCGCCTTTTTGTTATCCACTTTAAATTCAAGAACCTGAGCATTGGTAGTACCCAAAAAATTACCTGCAGCAATAGCATTACCGGTAAGAAGCCAGTTGTTACCAGTCGTAGCAAGTTGCGTCCAGCTTGCAGAGCCTGAAGTAGTATTAGCATTATAATAATATCCCGCGGGAGCGAGTCCTCCTGTACCGGTATTATATACTAGCAAACTATAGTATGGGGTACCTATAGTAGTTGCATCTGTTGAACTACTCAATGCCACATTGGGTATTAAAAGCCCCTTTCCGGCAGTACCTGTAAAAGTATTTCCTGTGTTCAAATCTAGTATGGCTGATGGATCGGCTGTTGCACCCGTTGTGTTTATTCCTATGTTCTGCCCAAAAACCATATACCCCCCTCTGCCAATAAACAGAATGAGAACAATAAGTATCTGAAGTGTAATTTTTATATTTTTCATATTAAAATATCTAAGGCAAATAACAAATTATCTACAAAGGTAAGTAATTTATTTGCATCTATATATTAATAATTGCTTAGCTATTTATTAATACCTTAAAAGTATTAATTTAACATAAATAATGCCAGACAAAATTGATATTAAGCTTAAACTATCCGGATGGTGTTTTACCAGCGTTAATTTCCTCCTGCTTTTGCCTGTTCAGTATGTAGGTTGTTATCCTGAATTTGCTTCAGCATAGCTTTCAGTCCGTCAATATCAGCTTTGTTTTTTACCTCTGCCTGTGTATTGTCATTTTGAACTTTTTTAACAAGTGCATTCAGACTTTCCATTTGTGCTTTGAGAGCTTGATTTTCTAATTTTAAACTATCGTTCTGTTCATTCAATTCCTGTACCGATTTAACCAATGGAACTACAAAATCTGTATAACCTAAAGCATATAATCCATCCGGAGTTTGGGGTTTGGATACTCCATTGAAATTATAATTACAGGCTTGGGCTGCTGAATCTACCTGCTGTGCTATAAAACCACTTTGCAGTATTTTTTCACCATCATACTTTCCAGGCCAATCTCCATCGTCGTCAACTCCCAATAACTTATTCTCTCTGTGTATATTCACATAATACGTTACAGGATGAAGTTTAGTGATGAATGAAAGTCCAGGTACATTCTCTCTTATACTATCTTTGATTCTTCTGTCGCTATATGCTGTAATACTGGTTACTTGTGCAGCTATTGTCACAATAGATGCATTTCCCAAATTAATAGAGTTGTTCGCCGTTGTTGTGTATACCTTTGAACCATATCCCAAGCAAGTGATATTAGTATACGCAGCTGTTCCCGCTGTAACACCAGCCTGATACCCTACAAAAGTATTTTGGCTGCCTGTCGTATTTTTATATCCGGCACTATCGCCTACAAATACATTTTGGCTACCGGTGTTATTAAATCCTGCATTAGCTCCTACACCGGTATTGGCACTACCGGTACCGTTATCATTAATAGCTTGGTATCCGATACCTGTGTTATTAACTCCGGTAGTGGTATTTAAGAGTGAATTATATCCCATGGCAGTATTATAACCCCCGCTGGTATTATCCCATAGTGCCTGTATCCCGAAAGCTGAGTTTCCGCTTCCGCCCACATTAGAGCCAAGCGCCTCCCATCCGGTAACAGTATTCCAGCTTCCTCCTGTGTTACTATGCCCTGCCGCGTATCCAATAAAAATATTAGGTGAACCTGATGTATTAGCATATCCGGCACTATCACCTATAAATACATTTTGGTCTCCTGTATTGTTATATCCGGCTAACCAACCCACAGCCACATTACTACTACCGAGGTTATTTGAATAAAGAGAGCCATTTCCGATAGCTGTATTACTAGCTCCGGTAGTATTTGTATAAAGAGCTTCGGTACCCATAGCTATATTACCATTGCCCTGATAAAACTTAGAAAAAGTCCCCGTGAGGATTGACTCACCTACTCCTAAATCATTATATAAAGCCTGGTAGCCAATAGCATTAATAAAGTTCCCACTCTTATTGCTATATAAAGCTTGAGTTCCTAAAGCAACATTATAGCTTGATCCGAATAAGGATGCAGCTGAAGTGGCTATTCCATTATTATAAAGGGCCTGCGATCCAAGGACGGAATTATCTACTCCCGCTATATTCATTGCAGACGCTTGATATCCTACAGCAGTATTATTAGAGGCAATAAGGTTATGATACCCTGCGCTATCACCTACGAACGTTCCAAAATTACCGTTAACATTATCGGCCTCAGCATCAAACCCTACAGTAGTATTACTAATTCCTGTTGTATTGCTTTTAAGTGAATATGTACCCATAACAGTATTGTCATATCCGGTTGTAGTACTCTCCCCGGCACTATCACCTATAAATACATTCGCATCGCCGGTAGCATTATATCCTGCATATGTGCCTATAGCAGTATTGCTGCTACCTGTAATATTATTATTAAGTGCATTCGAGCCCATAGCAGTATTGGAGCCGCCAATGGTATTGGTATTAAGAGCCTCATAGCCATTCGCAGTATTGTTGGCACCTTTTGCAAAGCCTGTATTATTAGACCCCACACCTACGTCGGCATATAAAGCTTGGTAACCTGTAGCTGTATTGTAATCTCCTACGCTATTCGAATAAAGAGCCTGAGACCCGATAGCCGTATTATAATCTCCCAATGGAATAGCGCCAGCAGACGCTGGTCCCATACCTTTATTCAAATACATAGCCTGGTATCCAATGGCAGTATTGTCAAATCCATTTTGATTAGTATAAAGCGCCTGAAATCCCACCCCGGTATTTTGAGAGACAGTATTACTAGGAGGATTTATAGTTCCTAGGCTATTTTGTCCTGACTCAAAACCTACAAATGTAGCTCCCTCACCTGTTTCATAAGCCCCTGCACTATCACCTACAAATACATTCATACTGCCTTTAACATCACTATAACCGGCATAAAAACCTATAGCAGTATTGCTATTGCTAATGGTGTTAGAATAAAGAGCCTCAGTTCCTGCGGCAGTATTAGAGGTTCCTGTGGTATTACTAGTAAGTGCAGCGTACCCATTAGCTACATCACTTCCTCCTGTGGTATTTAATTGAAGTGCAAAATATCCGCTAGCAGTATTAGCGGAACCGGTGTTATTTTGAAGCGCCTGAGTTCCTATGGCAGTATTTGCACTTGTTGTGCCGTTAGCATAAAGGGCCTCATTTCCTACGGCTGTATTTCCACCCCCGCTGGTATTAGAACGCAGAGCCCATTCTCCTATAGCAGTATTTTGAGTCGCACCACCGCCGGTGCTAAGGAAAAGTGCCGAGTTACCAATGGCAACATTGCCGGCATTTGCAGCACTGTTTGTAGCCTGAGAATATAAAGCGCTATCGCCTATAGCTAGGTTACCCTTTGGCTTTATATTAGCTTGAAGCGCCTGTACTCCTATGGCAATATTTTGCGATCCGGTAGTATTACTGGAAAGAGCCTGATTACCTACTGCTACGTTGTTAGCACCGGTGGAGTTAACATTTCCTGCCTCAAAACCCACAAAAGTACTTCCATCTACCGTATTGGCATACCCGGCACTATCACCTATAAATACATTCATACTGCCGGCAGAATTAGTATAACCCGCATCAAAGCCTAAAGCAGTATTACTAAGGCCGGCAGAGTTTGTATAAAGGGCGGATTCTCCTACGGCAGTATTGTTGTTGCCAGTATTGGCGTAAAGGGCATTATCTCCAAAAGCACTATTATAGTTTCCGCTGCCATTACTATAAAGAGCTTGATTTCCTGTAGCGGTATTATCACCCCCATTGGTGTTGGAATAAAGCGCCCAATATCCTATGCCTGTATTTGCGGTTCCTGAAGGAGGATTTCGCGCCACCACACCACTACCATTATCGGTATATAATGATTGGTATCCAAGAGCCGTATTTTGTTCTCCGGATGTATTAGTAAAAAGAGACTGGTATCCAACAGCTGTATTATATTCTGATAGTACACTCGATCCGGCAGCTCCCGAATTATTATACATAGCCTGATAACCCACAGCTGTAGAGCCGGGTGAGCCAACTGTTGTAAGCGCCCCTGCCTGATACCCTATAAAGGTCAGCCCGGTTCCCGTGCTATTTTTATATCCTGCACTATCGCCTATAAACACATTATAGTCACCTTTGGTATTCGTATATCCGGCATCAAAACCTAGAGCTGTGCTACCACTGCCCTTTGTATTGCGACTAAGTGCCTGAAATCCGGTGGCAGTATTAGAGGTTCCTGTGGTGTTTTCCTCAAGCGCACTTGTTCCAACAGCGGTATTAGAGTTGGCGGTGTTGTAATAAAGTGCGCCGTCCCCGACTGCAGTATTCCATATTCCGCTAACGTTTGTATATAGAGAATATACTCCTACAGCTGTATTTGCCTGTCCATTAGTATTAGCATTAAGCGCATCATACCCAACGGCTACATTAAGTGTTCCTCCAGCAATAACGGCAACCCCTGCACCAAAACCAAAAAATGAGTTAGCGACTGTATTGCTATAATCAAGCCATCCCGCTTCTCCTCCATCCACCTTAAATTCAAGCGCCTCAGGATCAGTAGTGCCTAAAAAGTTAGTACCAGGCGAAGTACCTGCATTTCCTAATAACAGCCAGTTAGTACCTGTAGCTCCTGCAGCTGCCCATTGTGGTGAAACTCCGGGACCTTGAGAGGTTAATACTTGTCCTGCTGTTCCCGCTTGATATAGCCCTCCGTAATATGGGGATAACCCACCGGTAAAATTTACAGCAATAGGTGCAGTAGCCCCGGTACTATCTCCTATAAAAACTCGATTAGAGCGTGTTGTATTTTCCAATCCCGCACCAATACCTATAAAGATATTGTATTTTCCTGTAGTATTATTGAATCCTGCGCTGTCTCCTATATATGTATTCCCACTTCCGGTGCTGTTATATCCTGCTTGCGAACCTACTGCAGTAACGCCACTGCCTGTAAGGTTACTTGCAAGCGCTTGAGAACCTATACCAGTATTATCGCCTCCTTTAGTATTGGCAGTAAGAGCTAAATATCCATTGGCTGTATTACCATCTCCTTGCCCATAGCTAGTAGGGGTTGTCGCACTAAAAACTGCGACACCTATATTACTATATAAGGCTTGATATCCCGAAGCTGTATTGTAAATCCCTTGCACGTTGGTATATAAGGTTTGATATCCCAAGGCAGTATTATAATCCCCTTCCGGACTAGAACCTACAAGCATTGGAGGATAACCCTTATTACTATAAAGTGACTGGTAGCCAATAGCGGTATTGAACACCCCACCCTGATTGACTAAAAGGGCCTGGTATCCAAGAGCGGTACTAGGAGTAGCGTAATTGGCTGCACCCGCCTGATATCCCACTAATGTAGAACCATTGCCTGGGTATGCATATCCGGCACTATCACCCACAAATACATTATAATTACCGGAGATGACAGTATATCCGGCATCAAACCCTATAGCCGTATTACTAGTTGCGGCTGTAACGGAAGAAAGCGCATTTGCACCCACAGAAGTGTTATCAGGCCCTGTACTTGTATTAAGCGCCTGATATCCTATAGCAGTATTACCGGCTTTGGTTGTATTAGCTGCAAGAGACTGGAATCCGAGAGCAGTATTTTGAGCTCCACTGGTATTAAGTGCCCCTGCCTGATATCCCACAAAAGTAATTCCCGATACATTAAGATTACTTGCCCCGGCGCTATCTCCGATAAATACTCCATAATCACCCTTTACATTACTGGTACCGGCCGAATATCCCATGGCTGTGTTGCTACTGCCTTTAGTATTAGCAAAAAGTGCATCATCACCACTGGCAGTATTATTTACTCCAATGCCATTAGTATAAAGCGCCTGGTAGCCATTGGCAGTGTTACTTGTACCTGTGCTATTAGTAAAAAGCGCATTAAGTCCGGTAGCCGTATTATTGGCTCCGCTGCTATTAGTAAAAAGCGCACTACCTCCGATAGCAGTATTGTTGGAGCCTGTGTTGTTAGTATAAAGCGCATCGTAACCAATAGCAATATTGTCGTCACCTGTGGCATTAGTATAAAGCGATTGAAAACCCACAGCAGTATTTTGATCACCACCGGCGGTGTTGGAATAAAGAGCCCGATACCCGAAAGCTGAATTGGCTCCTGACATAGTATTGGAATAAAGTGCCTGATAACCAAAAGCAGCATTTTGATCTGAAATAGTATTAGAATACAGTGCTTCATAACCCACAGCAGCGTTTTGATACCCTACCGTGTTACTGCGCATAGCCCAGTCTCCTATGGCGGTATTATTATTTCCAGCGGTTGTTGTATTTGGCTGATTAAGAAAAAGTGCGGAGTTGCCAATAGCAACATTGCCACTATTAAAAGCCGTGGTATAACTTTGAGTATACAAGGCGCTATCACCTATGGCTATATTACCGCTTTGTACAGTATTGGCTTGAAATGCCTGTACACCTATGGCAATATTTTCAGATCCG
>Ga0206824_10113_pt1 | contig 27693 bp, 32 predicted proteins | sample Alteio_BWOrgCont_82_FD_152874 | JGI IMG/M metagenome (GOLD analysis project Ga0206824, IMG submission 152874) | Enriched cells from forest soil in Barre Woods Harvard Forest LTER site, Petersham, Massachusetts, United States -... | ecosystem: Environmental > Terrestrial > Soil > Temperate forest >...
GCGCTGCGCTAACTTTGGGAACGAGAGGGAAGTCTGCCTGTAACTTCCACATCGAACGGAAACCGACACCGCGCAAAGCGTTTGTCGAATCGGCGAAACTCCGCCAAAATAGCGCCGGACCAATCCCCAGAAATGAGCGCTCTTAAACAATGGACTATCGGCGTCGGAGTAGTGATAGGATGCTTCGGGTACGAGTGCGTTCCGCACGGACAAAGCCTTAATCCAAAGTACTTTCTCAGCCTCTTCGCCCAATCGTCTGATGCGGGCGCGTTCGCATCGCTTGGAGTCTATTTGATGATTGCCGGGGTGTGCATCATCGTCATCGGGATTTTGATCCCCCCCTCTGAAGTGGTGAATCGGGCGGCATTCCGGGGAAGCAAACCAAGAGGATGGAAAAAGATTCCCGACCCAATGATCGGCGGTTAATCTCGCCCCATGAATGTGTTCTCCCCGAACTTTCCCCGCCTCGCCCTGCTCACCACCTTGTTCCTTGGGGCTGGTCTCCAGCCTTTGCCGGCCGAGGATCTTCACTTCGATCTCCTCTCCACCGGCGCGATGAAAAAAACGGGCGGTTTCATGCCGCAACGGCTCACCCTCTCGGCGCAGAAGCCGCGGGAAATCAAAAAGGTGCCGATGGGCCTGACGGCGCCGCTCTACGGCGTGCTCAAGCTCGGCCCGGCGGAAGCGCCCACCGTGTTCGGCGTGGTGCTCGACGAACCGACCGGCCAGCCGCCGCGTTTGTGGGTGGATGCCAATGGCAATGGCGATTTCACGGATGACCCGCCGGCGGTCTGGGAGTCGAAGCCGTATGCCGCCCAGGACGGCAAACCGACCTTTGAATTCATGGAATATCACGGCGGCGCGACGGTGCAGGTGGCCTACGGCGCCGAGGTGTTGCCGCTGCATCTGGAGATGTATCGCTTCGATAAAAAGGATCCGGCCCGGGCTGCTTTCAAAAATGCGCTCTTCTATTACGCGGATTATGCCCGCGAAGGGAACATCATCCTCGGCGACAAACCCCGTAAGTCCCTGCTCGTGGATCGTCTGGCCACGGGAGATTTTCGCGGCAAGAAGGAAGCGATGTTCATGCACGGGAAACCATTCTCCGGAGTGCAGCTCTTCATCGATCTCGACGGCGATGGCAGGTATAACTTCCGCTCCGAAGTCTTCGACGCGTGGCAGCCTTTCGAGGTCGACGGCGCGACTTATCAAGTTACAGGACTGACGGCGTCGGGCGATAGCTTCCACCTGGAGAAGACGGGGAAATAGGAGAGGGCGCATCTTGATCTTGATCCCGATGGGTTGAGATTAAGATCAGGACCTTCTCGTTCCCAAACTCTCGCTCCGCGAGAGTTTCCTTCTCGTTCCTTCTCGTTCCCAAAGTTAGCGGAGCGCTTTGGGAACGTCGCGGCCAACCAGAAACTCCGTTTCCCGACCTCGCGCCACTCCATGCGCCGCCCTTCGCGGCGATCGCTGGCGCCACAGGGAAACAGAGTTTCAGCCGTAAGTGCGCGTTCCCAAAGCGCTGCGCTAACTTTGGGAACGAGAGCGAACGAGAGCGAAACCTCTCCTCGCGTGTCATGCTGAGCTGGTCGAAGCACCTCTCGCATCCCGTGGGCGGAGGCGGTGGGACTGTGCGCCGCATGCTCCGCACCGCCTCCGCCCAGAAGAAGTTAGAGATGCTTCGACAAGCTCAGCATGACACGCGAGGGGAGGTGGTGCTGAATGAACGAACGGCTCTCCGCCGCGTTGCGTTTCTGGAGGGAATCACTGACGATTTCCCCTCATTCCCGGACCGAGAGTTCAAGACCCGACCGGTCCCGAATCCTGGCCCGCGCGAAGCCTGGGCGACGTTGGGTTCACGTCCGGGTGAGCACGATGTGCGTGGCGCGCGGCGATGGGACATGCTGGGTGCAAGTGTAGCCCAATTCGGCGAGGTTGATCCCCTCAAATAACCGCTCACCCGCGCCCAGTAAGACGGGGGCGATGGCGATATGCAGTTCATCGATCAATCGCTCCCGAAGGTATTGCCGGATGGTCGCTGCGCCGCCGCCGATGCGCACATCCTTTCCGTGGGCGGCCTCGCGCGCTCGTTCCAGCGCGGCGCGAATCCCATCCGTCACGAAATGAAAGGTCGTGCCGCCCTCCATCACGAGTGGCGCCCGAGGATGACTCGTGAGCACGAAAACCTGCGTATGGTAAACCGGGTTCTCACCCCACCATCCCCGCCAGCTCTCATCCGGCCAGGGACCGCGCACGGGCCCAAACATATTTCTGCCCATGATCCAGGCGCCCACATTGTGGAAGCCACGCGCGGCAAAGTCGTCGTCGATCCCAGTCTCTCCGTCTTTGCTTCCGAAGTGTTGCGCCTGAAACGTGCGCGTCGCGAAGGCCCATCCGTGAAGGGCCGGTCCGCCGATTCCCAGCGGATTCTCCAGGCTCTGATCCGGGCCGGCGCCAAAGCCGTCAATCGAAATGGTGTAACTTTCTACGCGGAGTTTAGTCATGGGGTTGTTTCTTGTTGCCGTGTTCTGGCCAGCGCGTTCTGAGTCGCTAACATCTGATTGAGCCGACTCACGGCGCGCTTTGGGTTGGCCTGGTCTGCAGAAGCGCTATCATTGTAGGAAAGTCTGCATTCCGTCTTCGCCAAGGTCAATGGGCAAAGCATAACGCCTGGCGCCTGGCCGGTGGGGCAGAGGTCGGTCTTCGCTCGTTCCCAAGTTCTTGCTTGGGAATGAGAGAAGGGAGTGAGATGAGGAAACGGAGTTCTCCACACCGCCCGCCGCGAAACGGAGTTTCCCCACAGCGCGCGTTCCCAAACCCTCAGTTTGGGAACGAGGTGGAATGGCACTTAGTGAAGAGCGTGTCATGAACTTTGCCCGAGCCACGTCGCATCTTGCGTCAACGCCGAAGGCGTTCCATCACTCAGCCCAGGGTCGGCGCGAGGAACGAGTGCCTACCCTGGGTCACGAAGCAAACGCGGTCCAACCCTGAAAGGGTTGCATCCAAAGTGCCTGACGCCCGCGAGAGCCTGTTGCATCTCGTTCCCAAGTTACACTTGGGAACGAGGTGGAAAGAACCGCCCTCTGAGCATGGGTCAGCCGTGGCGGGCGACGGGACGCCTCACTGGGGATGGATTTCGGTGATCTTCGATCCCTGAAGACCGAGTCCACCCATAAGGCCCTTTTGATTGAAGAAGAAGGCGTAGATGTCCTTGTTGAGGTTGGTGGTGCTGAGCGAACTGGCCATGCCTTTATCGACGACGACGAGGCTCGGTGCGCTGCCCAAGGCCCAGCCGCCGCGCGCGTGCAGGTGGCCCATCGCCCGGCTGTTCATGAAGAAGAGCGCGTAGCCGAATTTCTGAATGCCGGCCTGCAAGCCGTAGGAGGCCGCCACCGAATTGTAGTAACCGATCGTCCCGTGGTGCGTGATGAGCGCGCCTTCGCCATGCTGCGCGGCCACCAGGAATCCCCCCTTGGTGATACTCGGGAAGACGAGCACGGCGACCGCGTGGTGGCCGACCGCGTGGGCCTTGGGGTTGACGGCATAAAGGTCGTCCAGGGCGGCCCGCGAATCGGCGTTGATTTTGGCGGCGCTGGCGGCGTGGGCCTGGGTGGGCGCCAGGGCGACTGCGCTCACGGCGAGAAGGAGTGCGGTGACTGGGCTGAGGAGTTTGCGGAATTTCATCGGAGTAGTTTCTTGGGTTTTGGTTTGGAGGTTCTTAGAGGTTCTTAGTTTGAAGAGCAACGGCAAGTTCTTGGGTCGGGTCACGAAAATCCCGGAAGGGACTTCTCGCGGGTATTTAATCCGGCGGGGCAACCCGACAAATTGGCCGGTGGTCTTCGGCCACGGTCCGCGAATCCTCGAAAAACCTGGCGTTTTTCGACGCGGCAAAACGAGCACTCGCTCCGCCCCCGAATAAATCCTGCCTTTCACGAGCCGGGCGCACCGCGCTAATCGGAAATGGCGACCGTTTCGCGGTTATTGCCGCTTCTTGATTTCCTTGGCGGCGATACTCAACTCAAAGCCCGCGACGTGAATCTTCTCCCCCCGCGCCACCGTTCGCTGGTAGCAGACCACCTTGGGAAGACCGTGAATGAGGACGTCTTCCTCGGGCTTCCAGCGGGCGGCGTCGGCGCCAAAGGCTTCCGCGGGTGAAGTGGCCGGTGCGCCGAAGCAATAGATCATTCCCGGCTCTTCCACCTCGATGTCATAGGTCACCGTCAGGCGTTGCGGGATGGAGGTAAACTCCAAGCCGGCAAGCTTCGGCGACACCCCGCCGATGGTGCGCAATGGATTCGAATCGTAGAGCCGGGGTTGCTTGGCCTTGAGCGCAATGACCCGAATCTTGTCGATGGTCGCGATGGTCACCCTCGCGCCAGGGGCCGGGGCCTCGTTGTTCGACTGAGCCGGATCAGGTTGCTGCGACCATCCGGCGCTTAGTAAGGTGGCAAACGCGAGGAGCACGAGAACCGGGGTTTTCATCGGTGGAAGGGCCGAGGCTTTCAGAACGCGGGCGGAGAAACAACCATAACTGCGGGCACCTGTCTATCGAGGGAGTGTGCTTTGGAAATTCCGAAGATTTCGTGGCAAATTTTTTGACCTCGTTCCCGAACTGGGGGTTCAGGAACGCACGCTTTTGGGGTAACTCTGTTGCACGGGCCGGTGGATGGTCCGCAGATCGATGACTCCATTCCTCGCCGCCCTCCGCGAACGGAGGCGGTGGTACTGCGCGCCGAATGCTCCGCACCGCCTCCGCCCGCCAGAAGTTAGAGATGCTTCGCAAAACAAGCTTCCGGAATGAACTGTGGAATGAAAGCGATGGTGGCTTCTGGTGTAGGGCGCGTGTCCCCACGCGCCGGGGTAAGATCGTCGTCGATCCGCCTCCCCGGCGCGTGAGGGCACGCGCCCTGCACCGATTGAAAACCGAGAAGAACGACCGATGGAGCGGCCGCGAGACCGGCCTTCCGCACGAAACGCAGTTCCCCACCGGTGGGACGCCGGGCGCTTTGCGGCCGGAGGAAAGCGCGTGGCCAGTGCGGGGCTTGTGTGCTAAGTGGAATGGATGTCGAGCGACCGGTCCGGCGCAACCGCCCAGGTATTCAGAGTGGAATCCTTCCTCCTTCTTTTAAGCGTTTGCCTCGTCTTGTGCTCGCTACCGCTGGGCCCCAAAGGCCTTAAGTTTACCGAGACGCTCAACGTCATCAAACTGGCCGCGGCGCTGGCGCTGCCTCTCCTCGGTCTCTGGTGTGTGCGCACACGATTAAAAACCCAACGCTTCCGGGCTTTATGGTCGTCGGACTTTATCGTGTCGGCGATTCCCATAGCCATCATTCTCGGGGCGTGCCTCCGCGCGTGTTTTGTCCTCTATCCCTGGCACATCTTCGAATCTGACAGCAAAAAAATTTCTGTCGGCATGACAAGAGAACAGGTCATTCAGATCCTCGGACAGTTTAGAGGCGGCGGGAGTGATGATGATCGGCATTGGGAAACACTGGATTACGACATCCAGCGGCCCTTCGGACGTGAGCGGCGCCAATTCCACGTGCGACTCCACGACGGAAAGGTGGTTTCCACCGTATTTAGAGATCCATTTAGCGTTGATGCCACCTGGCCATGACCCGCTCCTTCATGCCTTCCGATCAACGTATGTCTTGACGCTTCGGCAGTGCCGACGCGGGTATCCCGCGCACGGCGATGACCACTCTGATCCCGCCGGGAACGGATTCACCCCAGACCTTGCCGCCCATGTTCGGGCCGGCGTCCCACAGATACATTTCTTTGACGAGCTTTTCAATGATGTCATCGGTGCAGGGTCGTACGACGAGAGTTTGTAACTGGGCTTGCAGCTTCTTTCGTTTCGCTTTGCCGATGGTATCCCAATGAAGCTCCACGGCGCGGATGATCTGGACCGGTTTCGCGGCAGGCGTGCCCGCTCGTTTCTCCGCGGACGCCTCCGGCCGTTTCTCGACGGGCCCGCTTCCAGCCGCATCCCCGGCCAAAGCCCCCGGCCGAATGACAGAAAAGGTGAGCAGCACCGCGGTGGCAATCGCCGCGCGCGGCCGAGGCTGCAGTTCAATGCTTCGCATAACACGAAAATTTCAAAGGAAGCTATCTATCATCGAAAGTCGACAAACATCGGCGTGAAACTCTCGCCAAAAATGCGGATCAAAATCCAAAAATCAAACTTACCGCTATGCCCCGGTGCGCTTCCATGCGGGCGCCGCTATCCATCGGAAATACGTAGCCGAGTCCAAGACTCGGATGCAAATCGCCAATCGGTCTGAAGTCGGCGCGAAATCCGATGCTGCCCAGCAGGCTGTTCTGGCCGGACTCGTCCTTGTTTAATTCGGTTTCGCCAACGAGTTCAAAAATGGGAGTAAATCGTTGCACTCCTGGCAAAGGCAGTTCGCTTTGCGGAATCGCGTAGGCAAAAGCGCATCCATATTCAAAAGTGTGCAAACCGCGGTTTTCGCCACCGCCAAGCAGCATGGAATAGCCTAAAACCGATTGAATGGAGAAGTTGTTGCCCAGCTTGAGGTCGTTAAAGATCTTTGGCGTAAGCTCTATATTGCTGGTGATGGCCGATGTGACCGGAATGCCGAGCTCCGTCCCAATACCCCAAGTCGTGTCAAGAAGGCGATTGGACGAGACATATTGGTAGATCGGATAACGCGCCCCAAAGCTGATACTGCCGATCCCTCTCGAAAGTGCGCCCGAATCCGAATCACGCTCGTACGGCAGTCCTAATTCCAATGTCAGCGAGCCAAAACTCTTTTGTATTTCTGCGGTTGCTACCGTGCTGCGCCGGGCATTTGCCTGGGTGTGGAGAAAATTGAACTCTAATTCCCCGTCTGTCTCCAAGCTCGTGTCGTCCAGCAGCAAAGGTTGAGGAAAAAAGTCCTGGCTGTAGGCGCTTCGATGGTCAAGCCAGTTAAAAAGTCCATACCTCGAGTTGGTTTCGAGCGCTGGATCGGAGCTGAACGCCGGGGTTTCATCCTCCGCGAGTGCGGTGGTGGGAATAAAGCAGATGGGAGACAAAAGCCCGAGTATCATCGTCGGCAGCCCCTTGGAAAACGACATCACGGGACGTTGAAGGTTCTGAGAGAGGTGTGCATCCCGTTCGTCGAACAGGTTTTCGTCGTTCTGCCAAGCGCGAATGCCAACCGCAGGCCGATGCTTTGCCCGGGCGGTTCGGATTGTCGAATGGTCGTCGACGCGAGGCGAGGTGCGCAGGGCCGCGGTCGGGGCGCCGCGGCCGGGAATGCGCTTGCCGCCGTCCGCGCCCCGTTGCCATGCTCATGTCATGCGCTGCCCTCTCCCGAACGTGAATACTCGAAGTGCCCGGGTTTTCCACCCACCGCGAAACGGAGGCGCCCCATGCTAAAGTGGATCCTCGTCCTGCTGGCCACGGTGGCGGCTTATTTCGCGTGGAAAAATTGGTCCACCGTCAGCGCGCAATTGAATCAGACCCTGCCGTGGTTCCCCACCTCGGCGCACTCGGGGACCATCGCGATCTCCCGCGCGGATGGTTCGAAGGTCGAAATACCCGTTTCGCTGTCGGTCGAAGCCTGGCAGGAGCGCCAGGTCGCCGGCCTGCGGATGACTCTGCCCTTTGCCTTGGAACCGATCGCCCTTCCCATGATGGGCCCGATTCCCAAGGGGATGCAGGTCGACGCTTTTGCCGGAAAATCCCGGACGCACGAGATCATCCTCGCGCATGTGGTGCTTCCCACGGTCCACGGTCTACCCCCGTGGACTTATGCCAGTCCGATGCAGGGGACCTCCTACGGCGCCCGTCTGCAAGTCATCTCCAAAAATCCGGCCACACTGCTCAACCGCTTTCGTGCCCTGCGCACCGATTGTGTCACCAAAGAGGGCCCCCAGGTCCGCTATCGTTTCCTGCAACTCGAGCGCGGAAATGAAACGTGGCTGCTCGAAACCCACGCTGCGGAGGACGACGCAGCCTTCGAGTCATCTTTCCAGAAAACCATCTTCTCGGTGCAGTCATCGTGAGAGGCATGCCGGACTTGCGGTAGCATCCAGCTCAACGCGCAGGTCATGGGTATTTCAACAGACTCCTAAGAGAGCGCCTAATAAATAAGGATGGGTCGCGCGAGAGCGCGGAGCGCAACGGAGCGCGGACATTCTTGTCCGCATATGGGCGCACCCACGTCGCGGGCAGGAATGCCCGCGCTCCGTTGCAATCCCGCGCCGCGCGACCCATCCCTACTTATTAGACGCCCTCTAAGAGGGCGCCTAAAGACTTGACCAATGGCCTTCTTCTTACTTACGCATGCAGCCATGGCTTTTCTTTCTCAGTGGCTTCGCGTGAAGCGCCATGGATTCCTGCTCATGCTCCTCCTTTTCATAGCCTGCGGACTTTCCGGCTGCGGTTCCTACACCACTCCGTATACCGATGCGCAGGGCCGTTTGAATGAGCGGTATAAGAATGGCGAAATTTCCTCCGAAGAATACCACCGGGAACTTGACCTTTTACGAGTCGAACGCCCCGCCGGCGGAGTCGCGGATACTCCGCCACCCCAGTCCGGCCGGAGTTTTGGCCTCTGACATGGCTCGCCCGGGTCCCCGCAGTTCACGCTTCCGTCACTTTTTTGCCGACCGGAAAGAAAATTTCCCTAGGTCATCTAAAGTGGACAGGCGCCGGCAGCGTGGCGCCTTCGTGACGTGCAATCCGTGAAGGCCAGGACTATCTTGGTCGCTAAATCCGATCGGCCATGTGCCGCTACGCCTTTCACACTTACAAAGACCATTTCGCGTGTTGCGGCGAAGCCGCCCTCTCTGCGTCTCTGCGCCCTCTGCGTTTAAATGCCTTTGGTTGCGGCCGTAGGCCGCGCTGCGCCTGTGCGGCCATTCCTCCCCTCGTCAGCTCTGGCTCGTGCGGCCCTTGGCCACGAGGCAATAAATGAGCGCGCCGAGCAACGGAGCAAAAAGGATCGCGAGACTCCAGCCGATCTTCGCCACAACGGGCCGCGCGGACATCCAGCAGTTCACGAACATCCAAACGACGAACCCGAGATAGAGCACAATGAGGATGTCTGGCCCTCCCATGCTCAAGACAAATGCGACGAGTTTCATGGCGGTTCCGGTGTGCCCGATTTGCGAGCACGGGTCAATGCCGATTCCGCCCCTTCACGGCGCCCTCGAAAGGGAGCGTCTTATCACCCTCCGTAGAGCGCTCATCTCGTCCTTCGTCCAGACATGATCGGCAATTCCCGCCTCCAGTGCCGGCATCACACGCAACGTCTGATGGGTGCGGCAGAAATTGCGGCGGGATTATGCCTTTGCCAACTCCGGGAGTGAGTCGGAATTGCCGGCGTGCAGAAATTAGGGCCTCTGCCTAAGATCAGGAACCCATAGGTCGCAGTACCATTCGACTGTCATTCTGATCGGAGAAATTGGAGAGGTCCGCAGAGGGATGGGCTTCGCTTTTGGGCCTCTGCGAATCTCTGCGTCCTCTGCGCCTTTGCGGTAATTCCTCCCCTCGCATTTCATCACCAGGTTCGGCGATAGCTTTAATTACTTTGTCCTAAGAGGGCGTCTCATTGGATTGGCCGCGGCTTCCCATGAATTTCCAGGCCGCCGCATTCAGCCATAAGACGATAAGATGGAGGACGACGTAAGTCATCAAGGAGTGTGCTCCGTGGGAAAGGGAAAGCATGAGCCGGCTTTGATACGAAACAGACGCCATCATTCCGAGCACGGCGCCGGCGCGGATGCGCCTGAGGAGGAGAACGGCGGCCACCAATAGGAGCAGCGTGCCCAGCCCCTGAATCGACGCCTTCCCCGCACCGCGCGCTTCCCAGATTTGCCAGGCAAGTTGCCCTTTGACCACGGCCAGCACGAGGCAACCGCCCACGGCCAGGCCGCTGATGACGGTCCGCAGCTTGTTCATTCGCGCGCTCACCCCGCCATCATCTCCACAACCTCGGCGACAGTGCACGCGCAATTGCTAATCTTGAAAAATGAGCGGCACGCCGTTCCGTTTCCTCATCCCAACCGATCCAGCGCCGCGACGATCGATTCCTCGCCGGCTGCAATCGCGCTTTCATCCAGGTCCGGATAAGTGGCGTGCAAGACTTCATGGATCAGGGTCGCGCGAAAATCCGCCCGGCGCGCAATGTAGATCGTCCGCGCCTCGTAATCGCACAGGCCGTCGATGTCTTTCGCGCCGCGCGCCGCTCCCTTTCTCGGCGGCCGGCCGAGTTTAATCGTCCACATTTTACCGCGAACGGGGATTCGGAAAAGGACGGCGTGCGACCTCGTTTTCACGGGAGAGCGCATTGGAAGCCGCGCCGCGCCCGGCAAGCCAAATCGGTTGACAAATTAATTCGTCGATATTAACATTTAACTCCGTGAACGAAATCATCAAAACCGTCACGACGCCCGTGTATCCGAGGTACGCCCGCCCGCTGCCCGCGCTGGAAATCTGGCCCGAGGAGAAAGCCGCCGAAGAGTTCCTGCGCCGACTGGAAACGGCGCCGCGGGAGCAGCGACGTTTCCCAGTCGGGTCGAAATTCACCCGCCTCGTCGCCGCGCTTTTGGCGTAGGCCGAAGAGCAGTTCTCGGCGCCGGATCGCATCGGCCAGGGAGGCAAACACCTCCGCGGTCTCGCCAGAATGCTACACCTTGCCCGAAACCTGGTTTCTGTGCATCTTGACTTGCCTCTGGAAGGAGGCAATGAGCTCAAACAATGATGACCCCGAATCCGAAGAAACCGCGCACCCCGCACCCGGTGATACCGGCTCCCCAGTCTTTGAAAGCGAAAATGCAAAAGCTTTCGCAGCAGCCGCCGACTTCATACGCCAAAGCGTTGGTCCAGACGCGTACGGCGCTTCGTGGGACAGCGACGCCGAAAAGGAACAGCTTCAAGTAGTCAAGCTGCCCGCCGTCGGTTTGGCGGCCGAAATTTCCGAAAGCGACCTCGACCGCCTGCCGGTAGCACCGCAACTCGAACAATGCTGTTTAAACACCCGGGAGAGTGGTCCACAAATTTTAGAACCGTTTCCGTGGCGATTTTAAATTTTTGCGCACAGCCCAATTTTGATAGGCGTCTCGATAGTGGTGAAGAAAATCTCCGACTGTTCCTGCCGCCTTTTCGTCTTTCAGAACATTCACAATTAGCATCGCGCGCCGTTGGCGATTGTTCAATTTGGCGTCTTCATCAGTGGAATGTTCAAAATCGTACCATGCCTCGAAAATATGTTCCAACCTGGGGTCCACGACGCGCCTTTATTCAAATTCCACCGAACATTGCTTTTCGTTCTTCAGTTCGCTCCGCATTCACCGGGTGCCAGATTTCAAGGGATTCTTGCAGTGAGTCCAAAAGCGTACGAAACCGCCTGTCCCAAACGAGCCGCTCTTGTGCCTCCTCGCCCTCTAGTTCTAGCGAACGCAAATTTGCTGAGCAATGCTCTCCGCTCTGCAAGAGCGCCAGCAGCGCCCTTCTGTGCAAGCGCATCACGGTTTCTGACGGTTTTGGAGTAGCGCCCTCCTCAGTGGCGGTGAACAGCGTCTTTTGCTCGTAGTCCCGGAAGCGTTGATAATGGTGCTTCCAGCATTCGTATTCGTCCTTCCATTGTTTAAGCAACGAAGGCTGGAAACCTTCAAGTTCTCGTGCCAGCGCAGTCCACTCTCGAATAGGATCGCCATCATGAACCGAAAATAAATCCTTTGGGGGGCTGGCGTCCATGTCTCATGATATCAAGGATAGCAACCGGACCGCAACCGATTTGCTCAACCCTTGCGCGCCTTTCCAGCGGTCGCTACCGTGACGGCGCTCGTCGGCGAATCCACCGGGACAATTCGAGAAACTGCTGTTGACCGCACCGTCCAATTGTCGTCGTAGCCCCCAGCGTAGCAGCGTTTCGCCTTAGGATGGGCCTTTTCACGTTTTCCCCTTTGCTGTCCGCCCCGGAATCCTTCTTCCACGGGTTTTGTCGCCAGGTGCCACACAACTCGCTTGCCGATTCGGCACGCAGCATGCAGCCAACATTCATCGAGGGAAAATGCAGTTGCAAACCCTCCGGCAAACGCATAAAGACTTGCCTCGCGAGGCATTCGGCCTCTCCCGCCTCCGACGTTTCTTGGAAAAAAGTCTTGCGTGGAATTAACCTTTAGGTGAAATGTCCATTTCAACCACACAAATCCGCGAAGGGATTTACTACGATGAAGACGGACAACCACACACATACGCGCTGCGAATTCGTGCCATCGTGGAGTACAAGGAAAGCGGGAAGCGTGTCTGCCCCACTCTAGATTTTTTCCACCAACAGTATCGCAATGAATCGTTGCCACGGCTGACGCAGCTTCTGGAAACCACTGCCATCGAGGGCCCTAAGTGGATCGACACGAAATTCAAAAAAGTCGAAGGAACCGATGACCTTTACGAATTCAAAACTTTTCAGTTGCGCCTTTTCTGCTTTTTTGACGGAGGTGATTTAATTATCTGTTCGCACGGCACCGTCAAGAAAAGGGACAAAGCCGATCCGTCTGACATAAAAGCTGCTCTGAATTGGCAGAGCGCATATTTCAAAGCCAAAAATAACCACACCCTCCGCCATGAAAACTGACAAATCCTTTGCCGAAATTTTCGACCGCACTCGTAAAAGCGACGCTTTCAGTGAAGAGGCCGCCATTCTGAGTTTTACGGGGAGCGTGATGGAGCGGCTTCACGCGCTCGGAATGACCAAGGGAAATCTCGCCGATTTGCTGAATGTGACTCCTGCGTACGTCACGAAACTGATCGGCGGGAGCAATAATTTCACGCTTCGTACCATGGTCAAAATTGCTCGCCAATTGAAATGTGATCTGAAAATCAACCTTCGGCCTGCGGTCGCTTCGGCCAAAAGCGATCCGCTGAAATGCGAGACGGCTGACCTTCCTTGTGAAAAAATGTTGAAGCGCGCCGCAAACGACTATGAAGACCTCGCCCTTGCAGCTTGACGATTCCTACATCGTCGAAGTCATTGTCAAAGCGAGCGATACTGAAGTCAGCGCTGATTTTAGGTCAAGCGACATTCGAATTCAGGCGGATCCGAAATATACGCAGTCGGAAAATGACCCGCTGAAGTGGGAAGTTGAACTGAATGTGTTATTTTGCGGCGCTCCTGAAAAGCCCTCGCCATATAGCGGGCGCGCGATTTTAAGGGGATTCTTTACAATCAACGGTGGGTTGAAAGAGGAGATTCAAAAGCACATCGTAGCGGTGAATAGCCCGGCGATGCTGTATTCGACAGCCAGGGAAATCGTTGCAAATCTGACTGCTCGCGGTCGGTTCGGGCGGATGTTGTTACCGTCCATTACCTTCATTGACGAAAAGAAGCGATTTGACCCGCCACCAGATGCTTCGATTACTGCTGAAGACGAGTCCAAGGCGAAGCAAGAACAGGTCGCCGATTAGGACTTGTTCGTCGGTTCTGCGATCTTGTAGGTCGACCTAAACACAGTGGATTCCGTACGCGAAAATGTTCCGCGCCCGTGATTTGCAAATGGCCGTCATTCCGGAATTCGTTGGAGAAAAGGCGCCCGAACCTTCCCTGATCATACTTCCTTAAGAGGGCATCTAAAGCCTAGCCGCCACGTCCACAACAGCGCGAGACTAAGGGCACTTCGCCGGCCGATCCGGGAACGTTGACTTCCCGTAAACCGGCGTGTCTCCTGCGCGGAAGAGAACGCCCGTCCAGCCCGATCCTCCTATGCCGACCTGGAATATCCCGTCGAATTTAAAGCAACTCGTCGATGCTGACCCGAACAAGACGTGGGAGGATTCCGCTTGGAAGCCCATCCTTCTCACGGTCATGGGGGAAACTTATTACCGCGGGCGAGACATTCCGTTGGCGTGGCAGATCGAGTTCGAACCGGAATACGAATCGTTCGATGCCGCCAATGAAAAATTAACGGCCCTCGACCTGGACGCCGACGGTTACGGCTGGGCGAGCCTCATCAAGAGCGTGATCGCAAAACATCATCCCGAAGTTATCGATGAGTTACAATTTGGCGATACCGAATCATCCACCTGCGTTATTTGGGCGGAGTCCGAAAGCACCTGCAAGATTCTGATGGAAGTCGCTTGGAACCTGATTCACGGCTAGGCCAGCGAAGTCTTCCCGACGGTCGTGCCCCAATTTGAACCTAACTTTCACCTCGCCAGTATTATGCCGATCCGCCGACAGCGCCGCGCCGCCGCTGGCGCGACCGTGCTTCTCACCAGGGCGACGACGGGGGAGCAGCTTCAGATCGTCACGCTCGTGGGATTCGCCCCGTTGGTTCCCGCAGTGCCGGGATTTCCCGGGTTGTTCACCGCCGTGCCGTCGCTGCCGTTGACGCCGGGTGCACCGCCGTTTTCTCCATTTCCTCCGGTGCCGCCCGCACCCGCCTGGATGATAAAGGCGTACACCCCCGCGGTTCCGCCGGTTCCGCCAGCTCCACCGGATCCGGTCAGCGTCACGGTGACTCCTGCATCGTGATAGACGACGGACCCATCGCCACCCGCGCCCCCGTTGGCTCCATTGCCGCCATTGCTCGTCGCATTGCCGCCGTTGCCCCCGTTGCCGCCGGTCGCCGGGTCGCCAAACCCATCGTCGGCCGCGACACCGCCATTGCCGCCATTGCCGGCCGTGACCGTGGCGCCATCGCCGCCGGCTCCGCCTTGTCCACCGGCGCCGCCTTGAGCGTCCACCGTCACCGCAAAGTTCCCATGCAAGGTCACGTCCCACGCGAAATACCCCGGACCGCCGGAGGTGCCATCCGAGGCCCCGCTGCCATCCACGCTTTCTCCGTCCGCACCGCTTCCGCCGTTGCCCGCGAATTGGATGCCGGGGTTTCCGCTGGGTCCATCCTGGCCATTGGCGCCGGTGGCGGATGTGCCGTCGGTGCCGGGGGAGCCGGCCGTGCCGGGCGTGGTGCTGGCCGCGAGCACCAAGTGCGTAAGGCGGCTCGCCGCGTCCACGGTGACCGTGCCGGCAGAGAGATGCGCGTAGTTGGTGCCCGGCTGTTTCGCCACGGTGGACACGCGGATGTTCTTCAGGTGCAGGAGGGCGTTCGGCACACTGCCGAAGTTCAAGGTGCCGTCGAGCTGGGCCGTAAATCCCGGGGCGGACATGAGCGTGAGGCCCGCGGGCAAAACTTGATCCATCAATGCCGTGCCGGGGTCGTCCGCCTCGGCGTTCGCCATGAAGGTCACCGTCACGGGTTGACCGGAATAGCCCGCCGCCAATGCCGTCACCGCGCCGCTCAAAGTCGCGAACGGCAGAGCCGGGTAATTGAGCATGGCCGTACTGTCATTGCCCGCGTCGGAAATGAACGCGGTGTTGGTGTAGGTCACGGGTCCGCCACCGGCCCTACTTTGCACCGCAGCGATGACAGCGGGTGAAAACATGCTTCAAGCCTCCGAATAGTAAGTCGCCATCCCCGGGATATTCCGCGCCGCGCCGGTTCGCGCCGAATCGGCAGGCCGAAAACCGCACCGGCGCAGCGTGGCTTCGCCGCAACCAAAAATGCGGCCACGAAGATAAGCCGCGGAAAAGGCAACCACGGCTTGCGCGGATGACATGGATTGATCCTCGAAACAACGTCGCAGGAATCCGTGGAATCCGTGAAATCCGTGGTTCAAAAAATTTCCTCGGGGTGCGTCCATTTTCAGGGTTGGCACGGCAGAAACACGGGAGAGGCCCGCAGAGGGATGGCTTCTAACTTCGCCCCTCTGCGCTTCTCTGCGTCCGCTGCGCCTTTACGGTAATCCTCCCCCTCGCGTTTCATCACAATGTTCGGCTGTCGTTTTAATGAACTTACTCCTTGGTGGAAGTTGGATTATCTCCGCTTTTGCCGGGCTCGCCCGGCGCGCGCCCGCATCGCGCGCGTGAGCACCGCATCCTGGCCATTCGCCCGGCGCACCACGCGCTCGCCGCTATTGATCACCGCCCGGCCGAGGCCGCGCAGGTCCACCACTTTCACCTTGTCCACGCCGGGCTTGGCGCCACCTACGCCTTTGGCGATCGCCCGGCGTTCCCGCTCGATCGCCGCCCGCTCGCCGAAGGAGTAATTGGGCATCCGGCTCCCCCGGGCATAACCCGGCGTGAACTCACTGCGCGGGGCCATCGTCTGCCCCGCACCGTTCATCGTCAGTGTCGAACCATCGGCGCGGTTGAGCGCGGAAGCGCCGACCTGCGGAGTCGACACCGTGGTATCTCCAAAACCGGAGTGCTGTAAGTTGCCGCGCTCCTCGTTGGCCGCGCTGGCGTTGTCCGCATTCGCCGCGTTCATCCCCGATTTCATATCCCCCGCCCATGCATTCTCGCCCGCGCGTTCATTGGAGGCCAGGTTCGCCTGGGCCCAGGTATTGGCCCCCGAAGTAGCCTGACCCGTCGGCGCACCCGAGGCCATATTGGGCACCCGCGAGCGGACTCCCGGCGGCAAATAGCCTCGCGCAAAATTGCCGGCGCCCGTGGCAAGGCCACCGACACTCACCGGAGTCATACCTACAGGCGGGGTGGGCGCACTTATCCCCAGGCCGCCAAATTGCGGCGCGCCGGCGGCGTAGTTAGCCGTCGGGAAGGAGTAACTCCGCTTCCGGCCATAGTTCGGATGACCGGTGGCGTTGTTCGATTCAGGCGCCGGCGACGGTGCTTCGGAAGTGTCCGCCGACGCACTCGGAGTCTCCGTAGACGGAGGGGAGTTATCCGCCACCTGCCGGTCACCCATTCCCAAGTTGGATCCGGGCGGCGTCTGGTTCGGGAGCGAGGCGGCCCCTCCGGTCTGCGCTCCAGTCGGGCTGGCCGCGGAGGCGCTCGAATCGCCATCCTCAAACGATCCGCCGCCACCGCTGGAATCCGTGTCCTTGCCGTCGAAAGATTCGGGAGCCGGGGGTTGCGCCCAAGGGGAAAAGTGGTTGGCCACGAATTGCAGGGCGTTCTTGACGCCGGTGTCCGTCGGTAGACCGTAAGGAGTAAAATTGGGTTCTGGTGCAGGCTGGGGCGCAGGCGGAGATGCGGGTGCGGCAGTGGCCTTGGGCTCCGCTCCGGAACTCGCAATTTTGTTCGCGTCGCTCGCCATCTTGTTTTCCTCCGCACCGACGTTCGCAAGGTTTGGATCGCGCGACATATAGATCGGCGCCATGGTATCATCCGCCAGCTTCGCCGGATCGAAGTTACCCGCGCCTTGCTTGTTGAGCGCGTCCTTGTAGGCGGCGACGAACGCATTATTTCCATCGGTCCCCTTCACCCCGATCTCCGGGTGATTCTTCAACACATCGGCCTGCCACTGCGGCCCAGCCGAAGGCGCCGCGCCTTTGTTGAAATCCGCGATCTCCGCCGGCGTGCTGCCGCGAAAAGGAACGCCTGCCGGGGTTTGCGCGTTCGCAATCTGCGCGTCCGTCTGCTTCGGCGAGGGAGGTCCTTGCATGGTCTTGGAGTTGGGATTGCCCACCTGCTGCATGGCCTGCGCTGCGCGCGCGCGATCCGCCGAGGGTCCATTCGAAAACGCCTTCGCCCAGTCTGCATCCGGGGTAAATCCCTGGCCGCCCTGCGAGGCGCCCAAGACCCCCGGGGTGATGCGTTGCTGGGTCAGTTTGTCCGAGATGATTTGTTGCGTATCCCGTCCGGAGGGCAGCGGCGGCGGGCGGAAACTGTATTGCCGGCCGGGCGCGTTGGAGCCGCCGCGGCCGAAAGATCGAAGAGATAAGAGATTAGCCATACCCAGCGCTCGTTGGGAGAGCCGGACGATTTGGCAAGACTGAAATTTTGCCCCGGCGAAAATTCATGGGCGCCCATGCTATTGAATCCCAACGGGATTCCATCATTCAGCCCAGGGTTGGTGCGAAGCACCTACCCTGGGAACAGCCCCACACACGCCTCAACCCCGAAGCGGGTTGCATCAATCCCACACCTACCGTTCGTCGTATTCCACCCGATGCTTCCGCAATAACTCCCTGACTTCATCCTGAAATGAGACCGTCCGATGGAGCCTTGCTTCAACCCACTTCGGGGTTGATGCGTGTGTGGGTCGAGCTACCCAGGGTAGCTCGTTCCTCGCAACCCTGGGCTGATTGATGGAATCCCGTTGGGATTCAAAGGCCCCTACCCGGGGTAGCTCGTTCCTCGCAACTTTCTCGCCCATTTCCGGGCAACCGCTATCCCTTCACCGCCGCCTCGCTGGGCTGGATCACGCAATCCCGTTGGGATTGTCGCGTCCGCTTTCGCTCCGCGAATCACGGACTCGCTTGCGGCTTCGGACCCGCCAGCGGTTTCGGTCCGACGAGAATGAACACCACGTCTGGTTTATCGTCCGGACCCCACTGCACTCCGCCACCTCCGAGGCCGGCGGCTTGGAAGGCCTGTTGTAAGTGCCCGGCGTGGGGCGGAGCTTTTTCCGGCACGGCCACGCCGATCGCGATCCCGGGCGAACTCCGGCCAATCGGGATGAAGTTATGAATTCTGTCCACCGAAAATCCCACGCCGCTTAAAAGCGCTTTTACGCTTTCTGAAAACGCCACCGTCTCGGCGTCGTCCGCCACGCGGATGATCTCGATTTTACCCCGCGGAGATTTGCCCAAAGTCGCTTGGAAAATGTCCACGCATTCCTTGCTGATCGTCCTGGGCCGTTGTGTCTCCTCCACCTCCGCCGCCTTCCGTTTCACCTCCTCCAGTTCCGCCGCGAGCCGCTTCGTCTCCGCCAGTTCGCGCTCGGCCAGCGCGTGTTTGGCCGTCGCTGCCGCCGCCAATTTCTCGGCGGCGGCGGCTTTCTTTTTGAGCTCCTCGTCGAGCTGGATACTCTCTTCCGCTTTCGCCTGGTCGATGGCTTTCCTCACCTGGTCCGACCGCACTTTGAGCGTCAAGGTGATGACGCCCAGCAACGTGATCACAATGACCAAGCCGGTTTGCAGTTTGGAAAGCGTCTCGGGGGAATTCCACCAGTCCATTTAGGTCGTTCGTTGATTTTCTTCCGCGGATCTTCGGCCGCGTCGTGCTCTGACTCGTGATTTTTTAGACGATGACATTGCTCACAGGATCAATCAGAGACGCTAACTATCGGGCGTGGCAACGCGAAAAGCAAAAACGGTCCGCTTTTTGTCGGCCCGGTGAAATCTTAGCCCATCTCTGAAAAGAAGCTTCCGGAATGGGAATCGATGGTCGCTTTCTTCGGGTCTCGTGGAAGTTTCTTTCGTGGTAGGGAACGACCGCCGGGCGTTCCGTCGCATCCTTGGTGGCCGACGAGGAAGATGGGGAGCGCCCGGCGGTCGCTCCCTACCGTTTGGTCAATGCTCCGCACCACAGATCCGCGCTTCTGCTCGGCGAAAATTGCTTTTGAGAGATGCTCTAACACGCTACCGCCGATCGCTTGCCCGCGCTCCCTTCACGCACACGCCCCGTGCCGCCCCTGCACACCCACCCCCGGCGATTGAATCACCATTCCCGGGGGCATTCCCGTCGCCGGCCAACTGGACCCCAGCGGCGCGCTCGGCGGCAGCATCGTCGCGGCATGGATTTGGTAAATCCCCATCCCCAGGCCCGTGCACCAATCATCATGACATCCGGCCTGCGCCTCGCCCGTGCCGCGATCGTTCAGGATGAACGTCTGACATTGCCGCACCGCCGGCGAGAACTTACACACCAATGTTCGTTCCCGGATCGCGGTGCCGAGCGCGCCGATCCAATAATTCTTCGTCGCATTCGTCGTCAGAAAACCCACTACCTCCAGCATCTTGCGTCCGGGCACCCGATGATTCGGCTTTTCCCGGCGCCACAGCCGGCAACCTTCGAGCAAGAGCAGCCGGATGACTTCCGTCCCCGAGTTATTCGCTTCGCAAATGCACAAACAATTCCCGTAGTAACGCAGTAACATCGCCAGCCGCGCGGCGAGAATATCATTGTCCCAGCGACAAGCGGCGCCGCTGTTCTCCTCGGTCGATGGCACATAGAGCGCGGCCACGAGTTCCGTGTCGTGCTCCACTCCTTGCGCATCCACATAAGGCGCGCGCAGGATTCCCGCCGCGTGCGTATCCCTCGTCTTCGAGCCGGCGCTCTGCTCGCCCGTCATCGGATCGCAAAACCCGAGGTAACTTCCGCCCGGCATCGGCCGCTCGCTCATCCACAGCCACGGATTCGAATCCTGCCCGATCGTCGTCGGCGGCGGCCAGGTGCTCCCACCAAAAGTGCCAACGGCACCCTCCTGCTCGAGGAGCACCACGCGCTCCACCGAATCCTGCCCGGCGACCGCCATCTCGCGCAACGCCTCCAGCCCCGCGAAATCGAAGCGCGCCTCACCTTCCGCCGCCATGAATTCGCCGTGCAAGGTCGAGCGCGTGAACGGCGAATCCGGCCCATGCTGCGCGACGATCCGGTCCACTTTGTCCTGCGTGATGTGCGGACAATCCTTCAGCCCCACGCCGATCCGCACGAACCCCAGCGACCCGTCGACTTGCGATTCGTAAAATCGCCCCGCCATTCCGCCCGGCGAACTCGTGAGTAAGATCGCATTGTAAGTGCACCGATCGATCGCCGAGAAAATATCTTCCGCCACCGTCTTCGCCTCGTCCACGATGATCAAGAGCGGCCCTTCCAGGTCATCGCCCTTGTGCCAGCCTTCGGCGCGTCCCGCTTGATCCGTGGTGAAGGCCACAAAGCGCCCGCCCGTCGGCGTCCGCACCTCCCGGTCCACGAAAGTCCAGGCGGGAAACTTCGACCGATGCGACTGGATCGCCGGCATCACCTGGCCATCGAGCTGCCGGCCATCCGCCGTGGTCAGCACCACGCGCCCCCGCCGATGCTTCGCCAGCCAACCCAGCACCAGCACCGGGATCACCACCGCGCTCTTCCCCGAGCCATTCGGCGTCGCCAGGCTCACCTGCACTAACTGGTTATTCGCTCCATCAAACGGCACCACCGCCCGGGCCTGCCAATGATACAAATCAAAACCCAGTATCTGTTCACCGAAAGTCAGGAGCGAGGATTCTATTTCATCGGTAGTCATCGGGACATTGTTATTAAGTCACGTGGAATAAGGTCATCCGGTCGCTCTGCCGGGAGCGCGGGCTTCCAGCCCGTAGTTTCCGACATCCTGCCGGGAACATCTGTCGTCGACGCCGGAATCCTGCTGGGCACCTTTGCCGTCGACGCCGGCAGGATGCCGGCTGTTACAGGCTGGAAGCCCGCGCTCCCCTTCACCCCGATTCGCCTCCGCGGCCCGCCGCGCTTTCTCGATCAAGACCTGCCGCCGCGCTTCGGTCAGCACCGTGATGTCACTCTCCACTTTGCCCGAATGCTCCAGCTCCACCTTATCCCCGAACCGTTTCGGACACCACTTCGCGAGTAACTTCAAGCGCGTCTCCACGGCCAGCCGGCGTTGCGCCACCTCGACCGCCGAGTTCGCTTCCCGATCGGCAATCTCCAGCGCCTGCTCCGCGATCGCATCGAACCCCAGATCCCGCGCCCGCGCGATCGCCTGGTAAATCGTCGCATCCGCCTCGCCCCAGCGGTACACCGCCGACCGGCCGGGCATTCCTTCTTCCCGGCAAATGGCCATCAGCGGCTGACCCGATTCCAATCCCGCCACGATGCGCGCCAGCACCGCCGCGGAAAACTTCGACGGTCTTCCGACGCTGCGCTTCGGCGCGGACTGCGCCTTTTCCAGCCGCGGCCTCCGCCTGCTTGTGGGCTTTTCTGACATGCGTCCGCTCGTTGGGAGCAAAACGCCGTAAGTCAAGACGCTTCGCCGGCGCCCCTTTTCGCCGTTTCGCGCGGTTTTATTTAAATTGCGTATTTGATTGACCGCAATTCGACAGACCGCAATCCTCCCCGCCGGTTAGTGGTATCTTCAACTCGAGAGGAAAAACGATGTTCAATAAATGGACGGTGTTCAATGCACCTACGGCACCGACGAGTCTTAAGGATAAGTTTTCGGGGCCTTTCCAGCCCGATATCATGATCTTGCTCACCGATGGGTCCGTGCTCGTTCACAATACCGGCGCTCTGGACGAAAACGATGTTTCTCCGGCGCGCGAGTGGCGGCGACTTACTCCCGATCTTACCCTGCCCGATCCCTACGGTCAGGGCAAATGGTCGGACACGATCTTGATGGTGAACGTGCGCCAGTATTTTGCCTCCGGGGTGCTCATGGACGGTCGAGTCTTCGCGATCGGTGGCGAAGACTCGGTCGATCCGAATCCTCCCCATAGCACGATCCATGATATCCCCCTCGGCGAGATTTTCGACCCGCGCACCAATAAGTGGTCAGTTATCGATAAGCCGAAGGATTTCGATTTCATCAACGGCGATGCTCCGAGTTGCATGTTGAGCGATGGTCGCATCTTGATCGGCGGTGCGACTGACTCGCAGCCGCCCAATCGGCGCACCGCACTCTGGAGCCCGCTGGATCCCAGTCTCAATCCCAACGGCGAGGAGTGGATGGAAGCCGGTCTCGATGCCTCCGGCCAGAGTACCAAATCGGACCAATGCGCCGAGGAATCCTGGGCGCTCCTCCCAGACGGCAGCGTGCTGGCCACCGCTGTCTTTAACAACCCGCAGGCCGAGCGCTACGTGCCCTCGCTCGATCGATGGTTTCTCACCGCGACGCCTCCGTCGCTCGCCTTCGATATGTTGCAAGGTCTGGACGTCAACGAAATCGGCCCCACCATCCTGCTGCCCAGTGGCGTCGCCTTCGCCGTCGGCGCTACGGGCACGACCGGCCTCTTCGCCTACGATCACAATCATCCCAAGGGTCCCGGCAAGTGGAAGCAAGGCCCGAGTTTTCCGCCAAACTTGCAAAGCACCCCGATTAACTGGCCGACGCTCACCGCCTGCGACGCCCCGGCCTGCCTGCTTCCGAGCGGCAAGGTCGTGTGTGTAGGCGGCACGCCTGAGCCCGGACCAAATTCCGATTACGCGGTCTTTCTCGAATACGATCCCAATAGCTCCGCCACCGTCATCGCACCGCTCGATCAACAGCCGCCGCTGAGTAACCCCGCAACATTAACTTGCCGACTTTGGATGCTCATTCTGCCCACGGGGCAGCTCCTGTGCAGCCAGTCGGATGTGCCGGTTCTTCTTTATTCTCCGGCCCGCGACGAACGCCTCGCCCACCCCGCTTGGAAACCGAAAATTACCAGCCTGCCAGCCACCATGCAGGGCGGTCAAAGTTACCAGATTATGGGCACCCAATTCAATGGCCTTTCGCAAGCCGCCGGCTACGGCGACGACGGTCAGATGGCCACCAACTATCCCATCGTGATGATCACCAACGATGCCAATGGCGCTTCACGTTATCTCCACAGCTATAACTTCTCGACCATGGCCGTCGCGACCGGCAACACCGTCGTCTCCTGCACCATCGATCTTCCCAAAGGTCTGCCGACAGGCACCTGGGATCTCTCGGTCATTACCAACGGCATTCCGTCCATCAGTAAACAATTTCAGCTCCAGTAGCATGGCGACGAAGCCGGCCTCGGTGTCGGTGCGCGTGTCCTCACGCGCCGGGCGAAGATCGTCGTCGACACAAACTCCCGGCGCGTGAGGACACGCGCCCTCCACCAGCAGCGACCATCGCTACCAGCCCGTCATCGCCTCGCCAAGGAAATCCCCGCTCCCCCTACCGCAGCCAGACCTTCGCACCGCTTTCGTCGACAAAATCGGGTCTGCGAAGCTTCAAATTCTCCTCGCCCACGTAACGCTGTATCTTGCGCGAGTGCGACGCAAAACAGGGATCACCCACTTGGTGATGGGCGCGGAGCGCTCTCTCCGCGATCTCAAAAGCGGCTTCTTCTTCCTGCCCTTTGGTCAACTGGACCAGCACCGTGGCCTCATGCCCATTGGCCATGTCGGCGGTGTTGCTGAATTTCAATGTGATCTCGAAAAACATATCCTGGATGGTGCTTGAGTTACTCGGATCTGCGACTTATGAAAACATTCGGTCACTGGGCGTCGGTAAAGTCCCGCAAATAAAACCAATATGTCCCTCCCGATGGCATCGGCGAAATATCTGTGGAATACGCCAGCGACGTAAAATCAAACTTCGCGCCTGTCAGGTATTCGGAGGAAACCTCAAAACGTGCCACTTCGACAGCCTTCTCGCTGGCCTTCACCGCAATGGGGCAACGGGCGATGAGCCGATCGCCACTTTTCAGGATTACCGTGGCGTAGAAGACGCCATTCCAAATCGCTCCCTTCGTTTTTGGCTCGATACGAATTTCAAAGATGATGCTATCCAGATCCTTGGTTGTCTTAATGGAAAACTTGTAAGGCTGCTCCTCGATATTTTTGGCGTTTAATTCCACAACCTCAAACCCGGCGTGGGCGCGAAAGGCCACGAATGCGAACGCCAGCCAGATCAAACATCGCGTGAGCGGCATAGGCCTGTAACTTGGGCCATCGGTGCCCCATTGACAAGGCACAACGCCCCCCGGAGCAGCCGCCCCCCGCGACGTCCAGCACCCGTGATAAGTCAAAGTCAAAGACGCAGCGCCGCCAGCGCTGGCCTCGCTCACCGCACGCGAAACCGGGCCAGCCACACGGCGGCCGCGAAAACCACCAGCAGCATCGCCACGATGAAAGCCACGTTCCGCGCTCGGGACGGAGCGGGCTTTGGCGCCATGCGGATGCGATTCTGGCCCTTCGCTCCGTAGGCAATTTGATCGCGCTCCTTCTGGGGACGCAGCCGGGGGGCCACAATGGCCCGATAGGGACGAAGCTGCAGGTATTCAGACGCTCGTTTCGTCTGCCGTAATTTTGGCATCGGCGATGGTCCCTATCAGAACGCGGCGCCGGGGTCAATTCCCGTCCGTGGAATTAGAGCGGATCAAAAAACACCGGAGCCGCGATCCTGGGTGAGACGGGAGACGAGAAAGAACCGCAAAGGCGCAGAGGACGCAGAGATTCGCAGAGGGGCGAAGGCCGAGACCATCCCTCTGCGGGCCTCTCCAATCTCTCCGCGCCTCTGCGGTTCTTCTTCCCCAGAGCCTTTGCGGTTTTTCTTCACCCGATCGCTCCTGTCGTAGCGGCTCCTAGTTTATTTAATCCGCTCCAACGATCAGGCTCCGGGGCAGAAACTTGTCGCCTCCCAGCGGTGCATTCCCCTACCGTTGAGGAGAATGAACCTCGTAGGGCAACAGCTCGGCGAATTTGAGATCCTGGAACGCCTGGGCCAGGGCGGCATGGGCGCCGTCTACAAGGCGCGGCAGACCTCCCTGGATCGGCTCGTCGCGCTCAAGACCCTTCAGGCCGGGATCGCCGACGATGCCGACTACATCGCGAGATTCAAACAAGAAGCCAAGGCCGCGGCGGCGCTCAATCACCCCAATCTCGTCCAGGTCTATTTTGCCGGTGAGACCGACGGCCTCCACTGGTTTGCCATGGAATATGTCGAAGGCGAATCCGCCAAAGCCAAATTGCAGCGCAAGGGCCGGATCGATCCGCTGCAAGCCATCGCCATCGCCATTCACGTGGCCACGGCCCTCGAGTACGGCTGGCGGAAGGCGCACCTCATTCATCGGGACATCAAGCCCGACAATATTTTCCTCTCCAAGGAAGCGAGCGTCAAAGTGGGCGATCTGGGATTGGCCAAGGTGGCCGGGCAAACCCAGGCGCTCACCGTGACCGGCCACTCCATGGGCTCACCTTATTATATCAGTCCCGAGCAGGTGCAGGACATGAGAGAGGTGGATCTGCGGGCCGATATCTACAGCCTGGGCTGCACCCTCTTCCACATGATTAGTGGAAAGCCGCCTTTCGAGGGCAGCAACGGCAGCACGATCATGCTCAAGCACATCACCGACCCGACGCCCATTCTCCAGGACGCCTACCCGGAGTGCGCCCCAGCTCTCTCCGATGTGGTCGAGAAAATGATGCAAAAGGATCCGGCGGATCGGCAACAGGATTACGAGACGGTGATGAACGAACTGCGGGATGCCTATGAGGTAATGAGTAACCCGGATGCAGGAGCAAAGGTCGTGGAAAGCCCGAAACCCGAGGGCGTGACCAAAGGAATGGAGACACCGCCAACGCCCCGTGCCGCCGCACCGAAATCCCCCGCCGTGATCGCTGGAGAATCTCCTCTGCCATCTAAACCCAAGTGGCCACGGCACGTAAGTCTCGTCGTCGGTGTCCTCGCGCTGATTGGCGCGAGCCTATTCCTATTTAAATCCAAGGTAGCATCTCCGTCGCCCGCTCACCCCTCGGCTGGCGGTCATGCTCCTGCCCCACCGTCGGCGGTTCTGGAATCGGGTGCCGTGAGACTGTGGGATTCTCCGGAAGAGATTCACCCAAGACCGGGCGTTGAATGGAGGGATGGCGCCGTTTACCTCGATAATAACGCCTTGCTCGTCGACTCCAGCGAGCTGAGCCGGGATGCCATCGTCCGAGCGGAGATCAAGATGAACGCCGATGCACGAGCTACGCAGATTTGTCTCCGAATCGCTGGCAGCAGTAGCGAGGGGACTGAAATGCTCTACGGATTGGACATCGATGTTGCCCAAAAAGTCCTTCGCCTTCATTCGTGTGTCAACGGTCACTTCAAAGAAATGCGGCACTGGCCGCTGCCCCGGCCCTACGGAAACGATGAATGGATGAGCCTGGAGTTCCGCGCCATTGGCGACGATGTCACCATTTCCGCCGATGGAAGTGTGCTGGGCAGTGTCCACGACTCCACGCAGCCACAAGCGGGTGGAGTTAGAATCCACGCTGCGGCCAAAAGTTACTTTCGCCATATTGTGTATGTTCCCTTGGATCGCCGAATTCCTGTAACTTTACCGACAGCCACTTCGTCAGCCGCTCCCAGTTTCGCCACCAAAGACTTACCCTTCGTCAATAGCCTCGGGATGAAGTTCGTGCCGGTGCCCATCACCGGCGGGCCGACGAATGGTCAGCAGGTGCTTTTTTCCGTCTGGGAAACACGGGTGCAGGACTATGAAGTCTTCGTCGAGGAGACGAAGCGCGACTGGCCGAAGCCACCCTTTGCACAGAACCATGAACATCCCGCCGTGAATGTAACCTGGGAGGATGCGAAAGCCTTTTGTGAATGGCTGACGCAGCGGGAGCGTAAGGCCGGCAACATCGGCGAGACCCAGGTGTATCGCTTGCCCAGCGATCATGAGTGGAGTTGCGCCGCAGGGATTGGGGAGCGCGAGGAGGCGACGAAGCTGCCTTCCGAAAAGGATGGCCAGATACCCGATGTATTTCCGTGGGGCACCGCCTGGCCGCCACCGCCCAACGCCGGGAATTTCGCCGGAGACGAGCTTCGCGCCGCGCCAGAGCCGGGCAGAATGACTCCCTACAAGCGCACGATTCCCGGTTATCGCGACGACTTCGTGGAGACCTCGCCGGTCGGCAATTTTTCGGCCAATCGTTTTGGCCTGTTCGACATGGGGGGCAACGCCTGGCAGTGGTGCCTGGATTGGATGGATCAGGGACAAAAGGGCCGGGTTCAGCGCGGTGGTTCCTGGGATAACTACGACCGCCGTATCCTTCTCTCTTCGAGCCGCCATTCCGACGCACCCGACCATCGCGGCAACGACACCTACGGTTTCCGTTGTGTGCTGGCATTGCCGGATAAGTAGAGTCCGGACTATTCCCTCTCGTTCCCAAACTCTCGCGGAGCGCTTTGGGAACGTCGCTCCAAGCGGAAACTCCGTTTCCATCTCGTTCCCAAAGTTAGCGGAGCGCTTTGGGAACGCGCTCTTCCGGCCGA
>Ga0206824_10114_pt1 | contig 27670 bp, 21 predicted proteins | sample Alteio_BWOrgCont_82_FD_152874 | JGI IMG/M metagenome (GOLD analysis project Ga0206824, IMG submission 152874) | Enriched cells from forest soil in Barre Woods Harvard Forest LTER site, Petersham, Massachusetts, United States -... | ecosystem: Environmental > Terrestrial > Soil > Temperate forest >...
ATTGGAAGGTGCTGCCGGCGCTGCCGGGCGCGGGGGTCGTGGTGTTATCAAAGGCGCCGGTGAGGCTGCCGCTGTTGAGGATGATGGGGAAGACATCGCCGTTGTTCAGCGGGCCGTCGAAGCTCGTCACGATGTTACCGCCGAGAGTCAGTGCCACGCCGTTGCCGATAGTTAACCGGGAGTAGTCGAGCGCGGAAGGGGCGCCATTGGTGGGGGCCTGGCGGTTGGCCATGGAAAGGAGGAAGGTCGCGCCGCTTTGCAATGTGATAAAGGCGCTGCCGCCGGCGGGAGCGGTGATGTCGAGTCCGTCGGAAAAGCCGGCGCCGGGGGCGAGGGTGGCGGCGTTGTTGACGCTGAGCCCGCCGCCATTGCCCGGCGTGATCTTGCCGGCGCCGCCGAGGACGGCCATGTTAGTGCCGTCGCCCACCGTCACGCCCAGGGTGCCGTTGAGCGAACCGCTGACGATAACTTTGCCGCGATTGATGATCGTCGCGCCGGTATAAGTATTCACCCCGCTCAAGATGAGCGTGCCGCTGCCATTCTGGATGACCGAGCCGGCGCCGGAGATCGCACTGCCAAAGTCCACCCCCTGGGTAATGGTATCGGCGCGGTTGAAGATGAGCGTGCCGTCGTTTTGGAGCGCGCCGCCGGGGGCCAGCGAACCGCTCGTGCCGCCGTCGCCCAGTTGCAGGGTATTGCCCGGCCCGATGTAGGTGCCGCCGGTGTAACTATTCGCCGCGGTGAGCACCACCATCACGCCAGTCGGGTCGTTCACGACCAGCGCGCCGGTGCCGGTTACGGGGCCGAAATCCACCCCCTGGGTGTAAGTCTCCGTGAATCCGAAGGCCAGTCCGATGCCGGCGGTATCCGCAAAGGCGAGGGTGCCATTGTCGGTGATCGTCGTGCCGGCCGGCAGCGATCCGCGATCGCCGTTGAAGAACACCGCATTCGTATCGAGCTGCAGGGTGCCGGCGGCGATGGTGATGGCGCCGGTGAAAGAGGTCGGTTCTTCCAGGAATACGGTATCGTCGGTCGTCTTGAGGAGCGCGCCGGTGCCGGCGAGGTTCACGAGCACCTGGCCCGAGCGCAGGTCGAAAGTGCTGTCCGCGCTCACCACGCCCGCCAGATCGAAGGTGGCGAGCAACCCGCCCCCGCCCAGGGTCACGCTGCCGAAGGCGGCCGTGCCGCTCTCCACGCTCAGGGTCGCTCCATTATCCACCGTGATGGTGGAACCGGAAGCGTCGCCCTCGAGATCGAGGGAGCTGCCATTGTTCACCACGATCTGGCCGTTGTAGGCGAGCGCGCTGCCATTGATCGACAGGCTCGCTCCCTGGTCGAGCGTCCACGAACCCGTGCCCGTGATCTGGCCGAAGGTGGCGCCGGAACTCCCGGAGAAGACCAGGCTGCCATTGTCGACGATCTGGGTGCTGGGCCCGAAACTTCCCGAGCTGGCCACGATGAGGGCGCCCGCCCCGGCATTGATGGTGACGGTGTCGGCCACGGCACCGGTGGTGAGGGTGGTGGCGCCGGCGCCGGCCTGGACGAGCGCGTGCAAGTTTTCGATCGCGCCGAAATCGACGCCTTGCGTGGCCGCGAGGGAACGATTGATGAGCAGGGTGCCGCTGCCGCCGATCCTCCCGCCGGGGACTACCACGCCGGTATCGTCGAGCAGCACGGTGCCGCCGTTGATGTTAAAGGAAGCGGTGCCGGTGGCGTTGAACGCCGTGGGGCCGGCGAGGTTGTCCTGCACGGCGCTGCCGAGGAGGTTGGCGGAGAAGCGGGTGGCGCCGAGATTGTTCAAGATCAGCGTGCCGCCGCTCACGGTGCTGCCGGCGGCGAGCGAACCCGCGGCGCTGCTGTTGCCGAGTTGCAGAGTGGACTGGTTGCCGATGGTGGTGCCGCCGGTGTAGGTATTGGCCCCGGTGAAAATTTGGGTGAAGCCGACGCCGGCGATCGCCACGGAGACCTTCGCGGTGCCGCCACCGGTGTGGTCGGCGATGACGCCGCCGTAGGTGTCGGTCGGGCTGCCGCCGAGGACGGGAAGGAGAGTGAGGGTGCCGCCGGTGGTGGTGCTGCTGCTGGCGATGGTGCCGCTCGAGCCACTCAGCCCTTTGACCGCAAAATTGAAGGAACTCAAGTCCAGCGTGCCCCCGGCGAAGACGAGCGACCCGACGCCGGTCGCGCCGCTGGTGATCGTGTTGACGACGACGACTGAATTGACGCCCACCCGGAGCGTGCCCGCGCCGATCGTCGTGGTGCCGCTGTAGGTATTGGCGCCCGTCAGGGTGGTGACGCCACTGCCGATCTGGTTCACCCCGCCGCCGCCGGAAATCGAGTTGCCTACGGTGAACGCATCGGACCGGTCGAAAGCGAGCAGCCCATTGTCGGTGATGGCGCTGCCGGTGGGGAAGGAGCCGCCGGCGCCGCCATTGCCCAGTTGCAGCGTGCCGCCGTTAATGATGGTGGCCCCGCCGTAGGTATTTGCGCCGGTCAGGATCACCGTGCCAGGGGTCGACTGGTTCAGCCCGGTGCTGCCGCCGAGCGTGGCGCTCACCGTACCCGCGCGCAGATCGAAAGCCGCGGTGCTCTGCAAGACGCTGCCGGTGGTGCCGGTGATGCTGCCGCCGAGGAGCTGGACGATGCTGAAAGTTTCACTCGCCCCGAGCGAGAGAGTGCCATTGGTCACCAAGAGGCCGGCCACAAAGGGACTGGTCAGGACGGTCGTCCCCGTTCCGGCCTGGACGATCGTCCCACCGCTGCCGGTAATCGTGCCGAAGTCGGTCCCCTGGGTCAGGGTATCCGCTCGATCGAAGGCCAGCGTGCCGCCGGTAAAGAAAATGCCACGGTTCCCGATCGATCCGCTGGTCCCGCCATTGCCCAGTTGCAGGGTGCCCGCGGAGATCGTTGCCGAGCTCGCATTGGCCGCGGTGAGGATGGTGGTGCCCGCGCCCGTCTGCTGGAACGCCCCGCTGATCGTCCCGCTGATCGACCCGAAATCCACGCCTTGGGTGAGGGTATTGCTTTGGTTGAAAATCAGGCCGTTCCCGGTGATCGCGCTGGCCGGCGAGAGCCTCCCCCCGGTATCGAGCCGCAGGTGCCCCGCGTTGATATTCGTGGCGCCCGTATAGCTCATGGTCGTGGCCAGGGAGATGATGCCGTTGCTGGCGAGAGTGACCGAGCCGCTGCCGGAAATGGCGCCGAAGGCGGTCGCATCCGAGGGGTCGAGGTAGTTATTCGACAGGGTGAGATTGCCATTGTCGACCACATTGGCGGTCGAAAAACCGCCGATGGCCTCAATGAAGTCGATCTCCAGGGTGCCGCCGCTGATGACGGCGTTGAGGGCCGGGCTCCCGCCTGCGAGGCCCGACAAGACGACGGTGCCCGGGCCCGTTTTGTTGATCATCCCGCCGACCAGATTGACCGAGATGGACCCGGATTGGAGATTGTAGGTACTGGCCTGGATGAAGTTGGTGGTGCTGACCATGACTCCGCTGACGCTGCCGGAGACGAGATTGAAGCTCGGTGTAACGACCCGCGAGGCGCCGCCACTCAGGTTGATATTTCCCCCGCCGGAGATGGTCGCTATCGGGGTGGTGACGGTTGCGGGGCTGTTGACCAGCAAGGTGCCGCCGGTGACGTTCACCGCCGAGGTGCCGCTGATGGAGCCTGACAGCGAGAGGGTGCCGGCGCTCACATTGGTCGCCCCGGTGTACGTGAGTGTGAGTGGGCCCAAAAAGTTACTGATATCCGCGCTCCCGGTCGTCGTCTTGTTCAAGTTGACATTGCCGGCGAGCGTCGCGGCGGTCACCGAGCCGCTTTGGATGTCGTAGTCGCCGGTGCTCGTGATCTGCAAGTTGCCGCTGCCCCCGACGTTTCCCCCCGTCACGTGAAGGCTTTTCACCGACAAGCTTTGCCCTGACACAGAAAAGGAGCCTCCCGTGACGAAGACGTCCGCGAGGGTCGTCGTCGTGCTGGTCGGGGTCACGCTGAGGACGCCGGCGCTTACCGTGGTCGTCCCGGTGTAGGTGAGATTGGCGTTGATCGTCGCCGTCCCCGCCGTCGTCTTGGTCAAGCCCACATTGCCGGCCAGCGCCACGGCCGTCAGCGTGCCGCTTTGGAGGTCGTAGTCGCTGCTGCTGGCGATCGTCCCAATGGAGGACCCGAGGACGCCGACGGTGCCGCCGGTGAGATGCAAGCTGGCGATGGTCGCGCCCGATGCCGGCAGATTCAAGAACCCCCCGGCGATGAAGAGATCGGACGCGGTCGTCCCGGGCAAACTCAGGATTCCGGCGTTGACGGTCGTCGGGCCGGTATAAGCCGCCGAGGCGATGGTCAGCGTCCCCCCGCCATTTTTGGTGAGGCCGGCCGTGCCGGTGACCTGGGCCAGGCTGAGCGACGCGTTAGGGCCGATATTGATCGTGGCCGTTTGGCTGCCGAAGGCGATCGTGTCCTGGACGGAGATGAGGCCAAAGGCGGTCGCACTCGTGGCGACGAGATCGGTGCCGCCCAGGGCATTGGTCCCCCCGGTGAGGGTCAGGGTATGGACGCCGGCAATCGTCAGGTTACCGCCGCCGGTATCGAAACTCAACGTCTGGTCGGTGAAATCGGCATCCATCGTGTCGGTGGTGTTCGAAAAGCCCCCGAAGGGTGCCGAGGCGCTGCCAAACAACAGCGCGTCACCCGTGCCGGGAATGCGGCCCAGGCTCCAGTTCGCCGGGTTCGACCAGGTGCCGGTGCTGGTGAGATAGCTCTCCGTGGCCGCGCGCCCCGTGGCCCCACCCCAGAGCCACACGCCGATGGACGCGGCGAGGATGAACCGGGCCGCCGGCCGAGTGCGCGCCCTACGGGCCAGACCGGCGGTGCGTCCGCGATGAGCGCTGCGGACGCGACGGGCGGTGCGGACGCGAAGGGCGAGACAAGTACACGATACGGGCAGGGAGGATGGCATGGAGCGAGTGGTGGCGGACGATGAGGACGATGCAAACGAGTCGGAAGCGCCCTTCGCCACGCCTGCTCCGAAGGACTCCGATGGGTCATCGGTCCCGCGCAAAAAAACGCCATGCCGCTCCTCTCGCTCCAATTTCTATAAAAACCGACGAATATCTGTCGAGGCGAAAGCCCCTCATTGACGGGCTTTTACCGTAGCTTTTACCCCGATTTTAGAGAGGCGTCGGACGCTACCCCATGGACTCGGGAGGCGCCTGGCCGGGGCGGGCGCCCCGCTCCGCGTGACGAGCTTGAAAACGAGAGGGAGAAAAGCGCGAGCGTCGCCTGCGGTCTAGGGCGCGTGTCCTCACGCGCCGGGATGGCGTATCGATGGCCATCTGGTCGGCGGTGCGGAGCTTCGACCCCGCGGTAGGGAACGCTCGCCGAGCGTTCCGTCACTTACCCTCTCGTTCCCAAACTCTCGCGGAGCGAGAGGCCAGTCCCGCTGCGGGACTGCCCGAGAGGGTGGCGACGGCACACCGCCCGTCCGGCCCGGACCGCCAGCAATTAGCGGAGCGCTTTGGGAACGTCGCGTTCCTCTTGAAACTCCGTTTCCTGATCTCGCTCCATTCCGGGCGCGGCCCCATCGCCGCGATCGCTCACGCCAAAGGGAAACAGATAACATGAAAGCGGGTCTGGGCGGGGCGAGGATAGAGAAGAAAGGAAAACGACCAAATGAACTACCTTGGAATTGATATTCACAAACGCTATAGTGTGTGTGCCGCAGAAGACGAGCGGGGCCAGGAGCTTGGGACGTGGAGAGTGGAAGGCAACCGGGCTTCTGGTTTCGCTTCGATCCTGGAAAGTTTGGGCGGGAAGTGGACGGTGGTGTTGGAAGCGTGCTGGAGTTGGGAGCGGGTTTACGAACAATTGGAAAGCCTGGGCGCGGTGGAAGAAATCGTCCTGGCCAATGCGTTGCAAACGCGGCTGATCGCGCAGGCTCAGGTCAAGACCGACAAGGTCGATGCGCGCGCCCTGGCCAGGCTGCTGCGCGGGGGGTTGATCCCGCGGGTGCATGTGCCCGCCAAGGCGGTGCGGCAACGCAAAGCGGAGTTGCGCCAGCGGCTCTACTGGGCACGGTTGCGGACGCGAGTGCGCAACCGCCTCCACGCGCTGCTGGACCGGCACCCCGATCTGCCGTTGCCGGCGTGCAGCGATTTGTTCGGGGTGGCCGGGATGAAGGCCTTAAAAGAACTGCACCTGCCTCTCTACATGGCCGCCATGGTCGCCATCGTTCACAACCGTCATTTCAAAGACTTCTATCAGCACCTGCTCCAAGCCGGAAAACTCAAAAAGGTCGCCCTCATCGCCGTCATGCGCAAACTCGCCTGCCTCCTCAACCACCTCCTCAAAAACCCTCATTTCGCCCTGGCCGACTAACACAGTTGCTCTGCGTTTTAAAATGCCTTTGGTTGCGGCTTCGCCGCGCCGCGCCTCTGCGGTCTTTCTAATTCGTCGCCGTGGGTTCAGCGGCCCAGATATTCACGTTATCGAAGAGTGCGTCATGGCCGCTCACCGCGAAGTAGAAATCGCTTTTCAGCGGATGCGCCAGGCCGGAGGATTTCAAGTAACCCACCGCTTGCCCGTCGAGGCTCACCCGCATTTCATCGCCGACGATTTCGATCAATAGATCGTACCAGCGCGCCGGATCCAGTTTCGTGGCCACGCTCTGGGTGCGCCCGGCCACGGCCTTTTCCACTTCGCCCCGGCGCGCCGGGTCTTTCTTCATCTCCTCGATTTCGTGGCGCAGGCGCTCCTTGTCGTCGGCGAGAAAAATCTGCCGCTCCGAAAGGGACACGCGGCAGATGTGGCCGCCGTGGCCTTCCTTATAGGCGCTATCATTGCAGACCGCATTAATGCTGCTCGCCGCGCCGAGTTGGAAGCGGAAGGCGATGACCAGATCCTTCTGCCCGACCTTCACCATCGCGACCGCGCTATGTTCCGGCTTCGCCTGGCTGATCTTCAACGCCCCGTCCGCAATGGAGAGCGCCGGCCACAGGACCCGCCACGCCGGGCCGACCTCGGCTCTGGAAAAATCGTCGGAGAAAACGAGCGCGCCCTTTTTGGCCAGTGGCTGCGCGGGCACGACTCCATCCGCCGCCCGGAGCGCCTCCGGCCAAAGTGTGAGGGCTGCCAGGGACAGGCCGGTGAGAAAGTAAGTGAGGGATGAGTGCTTCATCGCGGTGGCAGGAAATATCTCACATCCCCGTCCCGCGCGGAAGATCGCAATGGGGCCGGGTGAATCGAGGTAGATTCTGCTCCATCGCAGCACGGACGCTCACCGAGCCTTGGAGGGCGTCTAATAAATAGGGATGGGTCGCGTGGCGCGGATTGCCCCGTTGCGCCATGGGGCAAAGCCGCACCACCCGGAGGGCGAGAGCGCTTTGGGCCGTCTGGCGGGTAGTGGTACAGTTTCACACCGAACCTTTTCTCCACTGGGTTAGTCTCGGGCCGAGTCGGAATCAATTCTCGCAGACTAGCTGCGCTATTCAGCGGCACCGCTATGGGCTCGCTGCTCCCAGCGGTTGGTTTGTCACCGCTTCATTCGTAGCAGCCCGTTCCACGGGAAGATCTGGCGGAGGCGGGGCTGGTTTCGCCTCCCAAAATGTCACTGTTGGAAGAAGAATTGGCTTAAATGGCCCCCTAGATGTGATGGCTCGGATGATCTCACGAGCGGCGCTGAACACCAGCGAAGTGCCGTTAATACGCAACAGCCTTTCAATATCCTCCTCTTTGACGGTCGCCGAGGCGCATACGAATCCGATGATCTCCACCAAAAAGCTATATGGAGAATTTCGTTCCGCTGGCGCATTCAGTCCGATTCGGAGAGTGATCTGCCAGTTGCGGCGGTCTTCCGATTTCGAAGTTAAATCGTGAGTGACGTTAAAATCGTCAACCGCGATTACAGACGGTTTTTGAGCGTCAAATCCGTGGTTCGCGTTGAACTGCAATTCGGTGACGAAATAATTCGTCAGCTCTAGCAGTGCCGCCTTCATCAAGCGGCAGCAGCCATTTCCGCGTAATCATTCGCCGCAACCGGCAATTGCCCCACCACGAGTGGCATAATCAGAGAAGAAGACCACCAATCAAGAACCGGCTTTTGCAGAGATTTCAGATAGGGGAGTGTGAGTCTTCCGTCGCGAAGGGCGCACAGGAGCAAATTAATACTGCGCGATTGCCTGTCCTTTCCGGTTTCCCAGCGGGTGTAGCTCTTTTCTCCGACTTGTAGCAATTCAGCCAACTGGTGTTGGGTCAGACCCAGCTTTTTGCGCAGCACTTTTAGTTGCTCAGGAAGCATCAGCCCCATGTAGCGGGCTTGCGTGCTTTCAATCAGATCGTGCGCTTCGGGAGTGAGAATCTCCTCGCCGGTTTTGGGATCGCGGGTAATTGGAACCTGAATCGTCACACGGGTAGTGATTTCGTTTCCACCTGCCGACGGGATCAGCACCTCGAAATCGGTCATTTCAATTTCGTTCTGGTTTTCGGTGTTCATAGTCATGAAAGGGTGCCGCCCTTACGGGCTGTGTGGGCGGAAATTATTTTAATGTGGAGTTTGTCAGGACGGAGGCAGATTTTCCCGTAGAGGGTCAAATCGTTTGCCGTGAAGAAGAAAGCATAGGTCTTGCCATCTTCTGGGAGAGGTACGTCACACCCCACTACATTGGGAATCGAAAGAGCGCGCAACATGGCCTCATATGCTTCGTATCGGAAGGCAGAGAGAGATGCGGCTTGCCACTCCTGGAGCGCGCTCTTTGTCCATGCGATTTTGCTGGAATCCCCCTCGCGCAGAAGCTTGCAAACTGACGCGACCCAATCGGGGGGAATTGGAACGTCCATTTAAATGGAATCAGGGCAGCCACGACGAAAAGGTATCAATTGATACCTCGCCGTCAATTCGATTTCGTGAATTTCTTTTTCGTTGTCCGAGGGACACCACAATAGTGAACCATATCAGCGTTTGCTGATTTGGGGCCTTATTTTTTACAAAAATCCGCGTTTGACAACAAAAATCCACATTCTGTGGGGCAGTCACTTAAATCAGACCACATTATGTTGCGCAGATCAGTCTAAGAGAGCGATTATTTCCTCCAAATTCCAAACATGGTCGGCAATTCCTGCTTCCATTGCCGGGGTGACGCGCAGCAGGGTTGCGTCACCCTTGAAACTGTACCACTACCCGCCCCGCGCGATTAAATAGATACCCATTGAAGCACTCTTCGCACCCCGAAAATGTTCCGCAGCGCCAGATTTCAAATCAGGACGCCACCGATAAAAATAAGCTGGGCATACAGAAATTTGCGGACGCGAGGGATTTACGGTTTCCCTCTGTATGATTTGTCAACGGGCTAATCCACCCAGATAATCCTTGCCCTTCGCCTCCTCGCTCCCAAGGACGCGAATCGTGCATCGATCTCCCGAAAATCCGCCCGTGTGGCCCGCACCGCCCGTCTGGCCCGGACCTGCCAGCCAGGCCCGCACCGCCAGTCCGACCCGCGCCCTTCGTCATTCCTCATTCGTCCTTCCTCATTTCCCCGCCGCCCGGTCAACATCCCTCCCCACGCTCCAGAGTAAACGCCCCGGATTTTTGCCAAAAGTCAGATTTTCTCAGAATTCCTCTGAACGGGGTTTTTTCGTCTCGCGCAGCTTCTTCGCCAGCCGTAGCGGCAGCAAATCCCCACTCTTGACCTGCTCACAGTCCGTGGGAGCAAATCCGCTCCTTGGGCGGCGGGTGTTTAGACTTCACTTCGTGACTGACCAGGCTTAGCGCCCATCACCGCCTCCCCCTCCAACTCTCCCAATTGCACGGGATAATCATCCCATGCTCCTGCAGCCGCGATAAGACGCTATCGCTCATCGACGCCTGGAAATCCTCGGGCGTCTGATTGCTGATCAACAGCGTATCGCGTTTCGCCGCGTAACGCCGGTCGAGCAGATCCGGAATGAGGCGCGCCGCGAGCTTCTGATCCGCGACCTCGTGTAACTCGTCGATCACCAGATATTCGAGTTCCTGACAGAAGAACGCCCGACTCTCCATCAAGCGTTCGCCGTCCACGCTGCCAAAGTCGGCGTAGAGCGACTTGAAGCGGCCGACTAAGTCCGATGCTTTGAGATAGCGGCAACAGACGTTCGGCATCCCGGGGCGCTGCGCATACTCGTGGTTGCGCCAGGCGAGCCGGCGCGCGAACTGCGCGGCGATCGTCGTCTTGCCGCAGCCGCGGATGCCGATCAAGGCCACGATGGCGCCCACGCCTTTCATGTGATCGCACACCGCCTCGAACGCCCGGGCCTGGCGCGCATGGCCGAAGTCATCGAGCGGCGCGAGATGCCGCTCCTGGATGCCCCAGCGCCGCAGGGCCGGCCGCACCTCGCTCTGCCAGACGTGCTGCCGATAGGCGGAGTGACTGACCGGCTGCACGCGCGCGAGCACCTCCGCGATCGTCCGCTCCAGACCGGTCTTATCGGTAACATCGATCGTATCCGTCCCATTAGTCCTATAGGTCATATCGGTCATATCGTCGCGATCGGGAGTTGCAGACTTTCCCGCGGCGTGCCGCCCGGATTGACCGCCGGCTTCAATTCATCCTCCCAGCCGCGCCGATTCAGCCAGGTCGCCGGGTGCGGAATGTATTGGCCGCCTTCCTTCTTCCAATCGAAGGAGTTACGGCATTTCTGCACCGCCGCGACGATCTTATCGGCGATAACATCGCACTTACACGCCTTCCATGCTTTCTCCGCATTCCCCTTCCCCACGCGCTTCGGATACTCCTCCCAAAATCGCGAAAAGAGCGAAGTCGCGCGCGCGTCGGGAGACGAATCGGAAGTCGATTCGGAATCGAGAGACGAATCGGAATCGGGATCCGCATCAGGCGGCGCATGGCCGCCACTGGTGGCGAACTGCGGCGAGTTACAATAAGTCGGCAGATAGTCCGCCGGTTGCCCATCCGGCGCCGGGAATTTGGCGCGCGTCAATCGCAGCCGTTGCCCGAAGTTTGCGATCGCCAGGTAGTTTCGTCCTGCGACCTCGTAGCGAAGGATCAACTGCCGGTGGCTCAATTCATCGAGCCAGCGGGTCAGGTCGTTCGCGCGGAGATGATCGCAAAGCGGGAAACACCCTGCTTTCAACAAACGTGGGTCGGCATGATAGCGCCCATAGTCATCCGCCTTCATCAGCAGGCGAACGAACAGTCTTTCCGCCTCGGCGGGAATCCCGTCGAAGCGCTGGGAATCGGTGTAATCGCGAAGGATGCGGCTGGGCATAGGTTGGAACGGGATAACATCGCTAGCTACTCGCGAGGTCCGGCGTCTTTTTCATAAGAACGCCGCGGCGCAAAGACGCAGCGGGTGAGACCGGATCGTGGCAAAAGCGCGGGTCCGTGGCGCGAAGCATCAACCCATCGGTAGGGAGCGATCGCCGAACGCTCCCCATTTTCCTCCCCGGCCAGGAAGGATGCGACGCCGGTCGTGGCACAGACATCTTGCCTGTGGGGCACGCAACCGCTCATCCGGCCCGGACCGTCCCGCCTGCCTTTTGATCGGTCACGGTCGGCTGAATCGAGAGCCGCCCTCTGCGCGGCGCCATTGCCAAAGAACCGACACGCTCGCCCGGATCTTCTTGCAGCGAAGCCTCGTCCCTCTGCGTTCCTCTCACGAATCTTGGCGTCCTCTGCGATACGCGATCGCTCCGGCGATTTGGTGGCGGCACCGCCGCGCCGCGTCGCCGACACTCGATCAGCGAGGTCAGCCGCCCGGATCGCCCGGACCTTTTCCGGAGTCAGCTTCGCGCGACCCTTGCGCGCCCCCTTCGCCACCCGATCACGGTCGCTGCGTTCCACCCTGTTTTGCCGATGAGCCCCCGCGCGGCGCGGCGCCCGGTCGACGCATCGCCGGTGGTCGCCAGCGTGGAGCACGAGCAGCCCATGCGCGATCGGACCGCGCGCCAGCGTCCACGCAAAGCGATGCGCCGACCGCGTCTGCCCCCCGACGCTGAACCGCCCATAGCCATCGCGATCCGTCGCCCCGAGCCAGAGCCAACACCGACCCAAATCCGACACCCGCGCCGGCGGTTGACCCTTTCGATTTTTGTCGACGAGCCACCAAAACCGCCCCGCATCGCACCCCGCCCATTTTTGTCCAATCCCCGCCCAACGGACGAACCTTCCAGAGTGCGCGGTACAGGGTTCGAACCTGTGACCCCTACCGTGTCAAGGTAGTGCTCTACCACTGAGCTAACCGCGCTTAATTGCTCTAAATCAACGCATTGTGCCGATTTTACGAAACGCCTGTGTTCGCTAACATAGACCCGTATGTGCTCTGATGCGCCCGCATCCGAGCACAGTTTTTTGAGCACAATTTTGAGTCCGTTTTGACGAATGAAGACTTCATCGAAGGGTGCCGAATTTAGCGGCCTTTATCAGCGGGGCAAGCAGTTTTGGGTTCGATATCGCCTAAATGACCACCAGTACCGCCCCCCTCGGCACCGACGACCCTTCACAGGCCAGTCCTCCAATTCGACGCCTGCACGTAAGATTCCACCAGCCGATAGAACCGCGCGATCTGCGTGCCGGTTACCGGACCGCTTTCGGTGACGACTAGCTTGGGCGTCTTGTTCTTCACGAGGTGGTGGAGTTCGAGCGCCGATTCCCGGCGTTCCGTGGCTTCCCGGTAGAGCAGCGCGTAGGCGGTTAGCTGGACATCGTTGCTGTGCAGCGCCATCCCGGCATCGGGCGTTCGTCTCGTGGTTTTGAAATCCACGATCCGGGCTCCTGCCTTGATCAGATCAATTACGCCGACGAGCGTGGGCAGACCGTGAGCGGCGAGATCCATATCCACACCAACCTCGAAGGCTTCCGGCTTTTCATCCGGCGGAATCGGGGTCTTGCGAAGATACATCTCAATCAGACCGAGCGCAGCGGCCTTCACAGCGGCCTCAGGTTCCTCCGGGTCCCAGGCGACTGAATCCTCCTCGGGCAGAGTCCAAGACTGTTCGAATACGGCTTGCACCGCGTCGGTGGTGAGCGGTGTACGCCGCCAGCGGGCGAGGTTCCATTGCTGGAGCACGGCGTGAACCACGGTGCCGACGTACCGGGCCGGCGTGTTGGGCTTTTGCAGTCCGGCCACGTAGCGGAAGTAGAACTTCGACCGGCAGCCGAGCCAAGTGCCCAGCCGGGACGCAGATACTGTGGCCAGCAGGTCGGCCTTCGATCGGCCACGGTTTGTCGGCGCAGCAACTGGCCCAGCTTCGACGGCGGCGATCATTCGCGACCCCCGTTGACCGGTGGCCGCTCTCGCCGGTATGGCCGCTTGGTCTGACGCCGGTTCTTGCCGTAGCGGTCGATCAATTCGTCGATCAGCCCAGAGGCGTGCAACTTGTCGAGTCGCTTGACGCCGGCACCAAACATTTCGCCGGCAAGATTCTCGACCTCGCGTTCGTCGAGGTGATGCTCTTGGACAATTTTCTCGATCAGGTTCTGCTGCCTCTCCGAGCGGCGCCAGGCGCCGTTGCCATTACTGCCACCGTTCGCCCGATTGCGACCGTTACCGTTGACCGGTTCCATTCCGTACCCATCGGCTGGGCGAATCCGGTGTTCAGCATCTGCTCGTCGACGCTTTTCTGGAGCAACGAGTAGAGCCTTTGGCTCTCTCCTGCGACGTCGTCGACAGTGATCAACTCGGTCTCCACGGAGACGCTGAACTGGTGTGACGAATAGCCCGGAAGACCGAGGCACTTCGGATAATTGGCGATCAATTTGATGGCCATAAATTTCCTTTCGTTGAATGACAAAGCCCGGCACACGGCCGGGCTGTCGTTAGTTGAGGTTGAGGGGTTTTGCCGGAGCCGACGAACGTCAGCCTGGCACCGTTGCGGTGGGTGGGTCCTCCGCTGCTCCTGGAGCGATGTTTTTCGTGAGAGGCTATCGGTCACGCCAGTGCCTCCTCGATCACACGATCGGCGAGGCGGGTCATCGGAATTCCTTCTTCCCGGGCACGAAAATCGAGCCGTGTCACGAGGTCAGACCGGAGCGGCCGCGAATACCATTTCACTCGGGGCATGGCCTGATGGAGTATTCCTGGCGAATACCGCGAAAACGTCGCGCCCGTGTACTCAACGACGAGACGCTTCCCAGAAGTATATAACGCAATAGGGTTAACAAATTCATTGTCCGCGCCAACGGATGCGGTTTCGATTTTTGGACGGAGAGCAAGCTTCGCTGCCCAGATTCCCAGCGGGGGACATGCGGGTCACCAAGAGCCTCTTCCCTTCGTCGTTGAACGACCTCGCCGGCTCATCATCCGCATCAAAAAACATACTCCCTTGTGCGTTCGTCCGCGGTATGATCACCGGAAGACGAGTCTTCGTGAATTCGCGCCCCTTTCTCCCGCTGTCGGTGCTTTTCCTGGTGACGCTTGTCGGTATCGAGAATCCCGCGCGTCATTTCCGAAGAAGTGAGATAGTCCCCGTAAGTCATAGGAGATTGGCCTCCTGAGCGATGTGCGCCATGAGACCGCCAATGGTTTGCCGTGGGTGAAACTCACTTTCAGTGAGTCGCACACCAAACGCTTCGTGGATAACGCAGAGGAATTCGACGGAATCGATGCTATCGAGCGCCGGGCCGCCGATCTCAGCGGAAGGATCGCTCAACTGTGAGGCGAAGCGCGGCAAACAAAGTCGCAAGCGCGCCGCCACAAAGGCGGGTGTGTATTCGAGTGTATTCATAAATGAATTGGCCGGCGGGTGGCGTGCGCCGCCCAGCGATCCAGACCGAAGGCGACGCAGGCGGAATGGGCGGGCGCGCCATCCGCGGTGCAAATGGCGAAGCGTTCTCCGAAAAACGCGCGATGCCGGTTGATGCTGGCGATGGCGAGACCGTCTTCGAAGCAGAGTTCGATCTTGGTTCCGAGCAGGCGCTGCAGGTGCGCCTTGCCCTGCGCGCGCGGCAGAAAGCTGTTTCGCGAAGAAGACAGCGAGGAAATCGAGCAACTCCGCCAGGCGCGGAGCCGCTGAGCCGGCGGAGGCGTGAACGATGCGGCCGGGCTGCGGTGCGGCGTCGACGGTCGAGGCAATCACCCGCGCGGCAAACTCGGTCGAAATCAAGTCGACGCCAGCCTCAGGCGTTCCCGGAATCATCGGGATGAGACCTTTGTAGAGCCAGTAGAGGGCGTGGTGCAGCGCACCGGGACGGCGAACCGCGCCATCGCGTTCGCTGCCCGCGACGATCGCCAGGCGCACAATCTCCGCTGGCAACTCGGAATCGAGCACGAGCTGTTCGGCCTCCCATTTGCTCTGCTCGTAGCCATTCACGAAGAGTGGATCTCCGTCGACCGGCGTCTCCGTCATGGCCCCGGTGCGATCGCCATGAACGCAGATGGTGCTCACGTGGACGAACCGACGCAGCCGCGGGCAACCGCGCGCGAATTCGAGCAGTGCCGCGGTGCCGTCCACGTTCGTCCGACGCAATTCTTCCAGCGGACTCTTGAAGGCCACCGACGCCGCAGCGTGCACAATCACTTCGGTTTCCTCCTGCACCGCGCCAGGCAGGTGTTCGAGGCTGCCTTCGATCAGCTTCACACCATCGAGTTGCGGTGCGCACGCGACATCCTGCACCACGGCGAGAATCCGATGCGACGCAAGTTGCCGGGCAATTTCCACGCCGACATTCCCGGTGTAGCCCGTGAGCAGGATCGTCATGGTGCTTCCTCCTCGACGGCTTGTAACATCAGCGCACACCAACTCGAGCCGAAGCCATAGGCAAAGAGCAGCAGCCGCATCCCCGGCCGAATGCAACCCGACGCGCGAGCTTCTTCCAGGAGCAGAAAGCTATCTGCCGCGATGGTGTGTCCGAAGTTACGCCGGGGTTGGTAGAGACGTTCCTCCGGAATGCCGCAAAGGCGCAGAAGAATCGGCCAACTGGCAGCGTTCACGCCGGTGGGAATGACGAGATCCACATCGTTCGCCTGCAGACCGAGCCGCCGCAAAAGCCCCGTGGTGGCGCTCCGCCCCGTCGGAAAATAAGCGGCGATGATTTCGCTCTGCTTCGCCGGAACGTCCCAATAGTAACCCTTCGAAATCTGGTGAAATCCGAGCCAGCGGTAATTAACCCGCTCGCGCGAAACAACCACCGCGCAAGCCGCATCGCTGATCACGTTGTAAAGAACCTCCCGGCAGGATTTGGGCAGCAGCGCATCGGCCCCGACGCAGAGCACATGCTGCAATTCCGGCTCGGCCGCGAGCAGCGCCCGGGCGGTGCGCAAGGCACTGAATACGCCGACGCAGCCCTGCTGCGCGATGCCGCAGACCGCCGCCCGGTCGAGCCCCAACTCCTCCTGCAACCAGCTCGCGCTGTAGCAAAAGGCATCGAGCACACCACCGGTCGGCTGCGCGCTGGCCCGATGATGCGCCGACGCCAGGGCGCCCACGGAAAGGAGCACATCCACTTCACCCGGCGCGACCGCCGCATTCGCCAGCGCGCTCCGCGAAGCGCGCACCGCGAGCGAAGCGGAGTCATCGGAAATCCAGGCGCCCTCGAAGCCAAAAGACGCCAGGCGGTCGGGCGGCGAGATCAATCACAGGTCCGCCAGGGGCGAGAACTTTTTGGGCAATGCAGTACCAAGACCGCGAATACCGATTTGATTCATCACGCCCGAGCGTTAATTGATGAACTTTGCGCGGTCATCGAATCCCTCAATGGGCCAAACCACATGAATATCCATCACCTCGAACTCTTCTACCATGTGGCGCGGCACGGCGGCGTGAGCGCAGCCGCCCGGCGGATTCCCTATGGCATTCAACAGCCGGCGATCAGCGCGCAGATTCTGCAACTCGAGTCGAATCTCGGCACGACTCTCTTTCATCGCCGCCCCTTCAAGCTCACCAAAAGCGGCGACGAACTTTATCGTTTCATCGAACCGTTTTTCGGAGGCATCGATGACGTCGCCAAGCGGCTCCGTGGCGGCACCGAGGTGAGTCTGCGAATCGGCGCACCGGAACTGATCTTACGAGAATATCTCCCCGAGCTACTCCGCACCATGCGGCGGCGGCGACCCGGACTCAATTTCACGCTCATCTCCGCAGCCATCGACGAGATCGAGGCGAGCATTATGTCCCAGCAAATCGACATCGGGATTTCGCCGTTGATCGGCAAGCGTTGCGATGGAGTGAAGCGGAAGGAACTGACTCGCGTGGCGATGGCTCTGATGGTGCCGAAGAATTCCAAGTTGATTTCCGCAGACCAAATCTGGAAGCAGGACCGCATCGCCGAACCGCTCATTGGCTGGCCGAAGGATCACGCCATCTGGCGGGTGTTTCAACTCGGCTTGCAAAAGCGCAAAGCGGAATGGTTTCCGCTGTTGGAATTGAACTCGCAGGAATTGATGGCGCGCTATGTGATCGAGGGATTCGGGATCGGGCTGGTCCTCGTCGAACCCGGTGCACCGCCACTCGCCGGCACGCGTCTACTGGAATTGCCCGGCTTTCCGAAAATTCCGTACGGCTTGCTGTGGACGGGTACGCTGTCACCCCTGCAAAAAGCGTTTTTCGAGGAAGCGCAAGCGTTGGCCGCAGCGATTGCGGCGAGGTAAGTTCTCTCTCGCCATGCCCGCTCGATACATCGTTCGCCGCCACCTGCTTTCCCTTCTGCTGATGCTCGGATGGGTTCCTTTCCACCCTTCGATAAACTCCGCTGCAGAACCTCTCGCAGGAAACGACAACCGGACGCCGGTGGCGGCGACGTTTCCCTTCACCCAGGCCCCGTTGCAGCCGGAATACTGGCCGGCGTGGAAGGACCCGGTAAATCGAGATCGCGTTTACGATTTCTACGCGAAAGAGGCCGAGTGGGTGGCGGCGCAGCCTTCCACACAACGCCCACAGTTGCTGATGGAATATCCCGGACTCGATGGCGGCAAGATGGGACACTGGGGAAATCAAAATGATGTGACGTGGCGGGATGGCCGGTGGAACGACACGGATATGGGCTGGGTCGCGGCGGGCGTGTTGCGCGGTGGCGGCAAAACAGTCCCAAAAGGAGTAAGTATCCTGCTGGGTGAAAAAGGCGAAATGGCCTGCTGCTTCGATCCGCAAACACTTACTTACCCCGTCGTCTGGCGCGGAGGTTTTGTGGAGTATGATGCGTTCCGGCACGGCATCGGACAGAACGTCAAGATCAAAGGAGAGACCCTACGCGTTGATCCCGGCGCGCCCGCGCAGAATTTTGTTTACCATGGATACTATCGGCACGGCCTCCACGTCATCTTCAGCTACAAGCGCGACGGTGTGGAGATGCTCGATTCGCCTTGGGTGAAGGATGGGCAATTTGTTCGCGAGGTCGGGCCGGCCTCGTCCAGTCCCCTCGCCGCGCTGACCAAGGGAGGGCCAGCGCAATGGCCGGAGATATTGGAAACCCAGGGCGTGCGCGGTACCACTGAACCATTCGCCGTAGATACCGTCACGCTGCCGTTCAATAACCCATGGAAGTCTTTGTTCTTCGTGGGCGGGCATGACTTCCTGCCGAATGGCGACGGAGTGATTTGTACAATCATGGGTGAGGTTTGGACGGTGAGCGGACTCGACGACAAGCTCGGTCATCTGCGCTGGCGGCGCATCGCCACCGGACTCAATCAGCCACTCGGACTGCGCGTGATCGACGGCGCGATTTACATTCTTGGGCGCGATCAGATTACTCGTCTTCATGATCTTAACGGGGATGGTGAAACCGATTTTTACGAATGCTTTTCCAATACCTTTTCTTCGTCGCCGGGCGCCCATGACTTCATCACGGGCCTCGAGCGAGATGGGAACGGCTATTGGTATTCCGTATCCGCAAACCAAGGTATCTTCCGCATCTCGTCGGACGGGCAGGACGTCGAAGACATCGCCACCGGATTCCGCAATCCCAATGGCGTCGCCGTGGCCGAGGACGGAACGGTGGTCACTTCGTGCCAGGAAGGCGATTGGACGCCGGCTTCACAGTTATGCCTCGTCCCGCCCGGAGTGCGCGGACAGTTCTTTGGATTCCGAGGATCGCAACCGGACAAGCTCACCACTCCGCCACTTCTCTATCTCCCGCGCGGCGTCGATAACTCCACGGGTGGACCCTGTTTCGTCGATAGCGACCGCTGGGGCGTCCCACGTGGATCACTCCTGAGCACTTCATGGGGCACCGGTTCCGCATTTCTCATCCTGCGGGAAAAGATCGATGACGTGTGGCAGGCGGCGGCAGTGCAGTTGCCGGGAGAATTTCGCAGTGGAGCACATCGGGCGCGATTCAATCCGCACGATGGTCAGCTTTATGTCAGCGGCTGTCAGGGTTGGGGCAGTTACACACCCGACGATGGCTGCTTTCAGCGCTTGCGCTGGACGGGCGGCCCCACGCAACTTCCTACCGAAGTTCACGCGCGCGACAATGGAGTGCTGGTGGGTTTTTCGCAACCCCTCGATCGGACCGCCGTCTCGGACGCCAAACAGCAAATCGCAATGGCTTGGAACTATCGTTACTCGAAGGCGTACGGCTCGCCGGAATTTTCGACACGGCATCCCGGTGTGACCGGCCACGACTTGCTCGAAGTGACCAGCGCGCACGTCCTCGACGACGGAAAGACGCTCTTCCTCGAAATTCCCCAACTCCAGCCGTGCAATCAGTTGCACCTGCACATTCGCCTCGGCGCGGCAGAGACGGTGGACGTCTACGACACGCCGCACAAACTGGGACCGGCATTTACCAATTTCCCCGGCTACCACGCCGTGACCAAGGCCGCGCTTCCGGCAACCCTGCCGGCTACTCTTCCTCCTTCCACGCCAAACCCCTGGACCAAAGGCAAACCCGGACGCCCCATCCGCATCGAAACCGCCAGCGGAATGCAATTCGCCACGAAGCGGTTCACGGTGAAGGCGGGAGAGCGGATTTCGCTGACGCTGGCGAACCCCGACACCATGCCGCACAATATTGCCATCCTCAAACCGGGAACGATGGCAAAGGTCGGCGACGGCGTGAATCACATGGCAGCGCTGCCCGACGGCGCTTCGAAGCGTTACATTCCGGATGGCGATGATGTCTTGTTTTTCACGGACATCACCGATCCCGGTCAGAGCTTCACGATTCGCTTCAATGCCCCAACCGCACCGGGTGAGTATCCGTATATCTGTACGTTTCCGGGCCACTGGCTGATCATGAATGGAGTGATGGTTGTGGAGTAGTCGTGGAGCGGATTCACGATTGCGAGTTTCGCGAAACGGCACTCTGGGGAGGAGCGGTGAGTTTTTGGTTCTTAGTATTTAGTTCTTAGTGGTTCACGCTCAGCGCACAAAACCGAATGCCATCGAGCTGCGAATCATTGTTTAGAGCGCGGCTGCATGTTCCCTCAGTCGCGCGAAAATTTATGATCACAATTATCGCCGCTCCCATTGTCGCTGCAGCCGGATATTCGCTTGTCTACCTTCTCTTCGGAGGCGGATTAGGCGGCGCTATCCTCATCTTCATTGTAGCAAAGATGCTGGGCAAATAAGCCGGCTACTCAAAACCCGAAAGCGATTCTCCGCCGCTCGTCAGCGAAAATCGCCTCCGATGGGATGCCGCGGTGTGAAAGTAAGGCTGGCATTCCCCACTTAGCCGAAACTTCAAAAAATCCTAACAACTTTTTACGGTCGCGAAGAGTTAGCTAGTTTGTTAGGTAGTCGCAACCAGCATTCAGTTCCTAAGCGTCCACCCAAGTGTAGGCGGCTTCGAGTTCGCGGAGGTGGAAGTAACAAACCTTGGCAGTCGTAAATGGTTTGCAGAATTTCGCCATTCGTTCGTGCCAGCGCTCATCTCCGACGATGGCAATCCGTTCGATGTGATTGAAGTGCCTGGCTTCCCACTTGATCTCCTCCCACATGGCCCCCAGATCCCAGCCCTCGAAGTTGTGCATCATCACCACCAGCCGGATCTTGCCGTACTTGGCGATCAACTTCTCCGTCTCGGGGACAAATTCCTTAAAATCGCGCCGTGTCAGTTTGCCATGGAGATCGACCTCGAACACCCTGCCGTGGACGAATTCATCGACATGAGCGGTGGAGCGCATAGGGATACACTCCATTCGCTCGCGAAGGCATCACTGCGCCTACCAACCTGCCAAGCTGCGCAAGTTAGTAACTGGCACTCTGATGGCGAAACGGCTGCAGAGAAGATTTGCCGGGCTTGGCCGGAAGCGATTACTTCCCGAGCACCGATTCCTTGGCCGCCTTGGCCACGCGGAATTTCACCACGGTCTTCGCGGCGATCTTGATCTTCTCGCCGGTCTTGGGATTGCGGCCGAGGCGCGCCTTGCGCTTCTGCTTCACGAGTTTGCCGATGCCGGGAAAAGTGAACTCCCCGTTCTTCTTCACCTCGCGGAGCGCAATCTCGGTAATCACTTCGAGGAAGAAGCCGGCGGTTCTCCGGTCAGTTTCAGTTTCCTGGGCGATGGTGGCGAGAAGGGCGGATTTGGTGAGTTTTTTTGAGGGCATGAGGCGATGGTGTGCAATTCAGTCGAGATCAGGCAAGCGAATGATGAAAATCGGAAATTGATCGCGATCCTGCGACGAGGGTGCCATTCGATGAATGGCCATGGCTCAAACCTACGTCGCACTTCTTTTTAGCATCGGGATTGGCGAAGGCCGGCGATTGCTGATGGCGGATTGGCGTTCGATGATGGCCGAGATCGGTTTGCAGAATCCGCGGACGCTCATCGCTACAGGTAATGCGGTGTTCGAAAGCCGCGAAACGAATGTCCGGGAACTTGAGGTGTGCCTGGAAAATGCGTTCGAGCGGCGTTTCGTCCGGCGGGTGGATACGATCGTGCGCGCGGCGGCCACTTTTCGGCGGATGATCGCAGGCAATCCATTTCCGAAGGAATCCAAACGGGATGGATCGCGCGTGGTGGTGCGCGTGATGCGCCAGCCTTTGAAGAAAGACTCGTTGGCCTTTCTCGCGCCTTACCTGATGCAGGGCGAACGCGCGAAAGTGGTTCGCGGGGATCTATGGGTGCACTTTCCACATGAGCCGAACCGGTCCAGGCTCATGCCGGTGCTAGCCTCCAAACGCCTCGGGATCGGCACCGTGCGTAACTGGAATACGGTGCGCCGGCTCAATGAGGTGCTCGACGGCGATTTTGAATGAAACTGCGGAGCCAGGGATTGGTTGCCCGGCGACTTGGAAGTCGCCGCTCCCAGTGGGCCTTTGCTGCGATACCGGTCTCTTTGAGACTTAAACGAAGGGCTTCCCTTCCTTCTGCCTATTGTGGCAGCGTCGCCTCGGGCGTCGGCTGTGTCCCGGTACTCGGTGAGCTGCTGGCCGGCTTTGTCGCGCCCGGGATCAGCTTCGGGCCATTCTTGATCTTTTGCTGCTCGGCATACTCCTCGCTGACCGACTTGGGACGCCCCCACGTACCTTCCTCGAGCTGGCGGGTGTAAGGTCCGTGGACCTTCGTATTCCGGTAGAGGCTCCGGCGGTTCTCGATCGTATTGCAGGCCGAAAGTGCGAAGGCTACGAAGAGGACGAGGGGGATCAACGATTTCACGAGGCGCATCGGAGCAGAATCGTTCGGCGGTGTCAATCGGTGCACGCCAGGAGTGTTAAAAATGTCTTTCCGCACCGTCCAGAAAACGGTTGCCGCGCAAAAGTCCCCGGTTACTGTCCTCGCCCCTTGCCATGATCATCGTCACTACACCCGAGGCCACCGAAGCCCAAATTGACCACATCGTCGAGCGTATCGCCGAGTGGGGCTTCAAGACCGACATCAGCCGGGGAGCGATGCGCACAGTCATTGGCGTGATTGGCGACGACGCGGCGATTCGCGTGAAGCCGCTCGCGGCCATCCCCGGCGTCGAGAGCGTCACGCCGGTGCTCAAGCCCTACAAATTAGTCTCGCGCGAGTTCCGCGGAGGCAACCATTCGCACGTCAAGATCGGGAATGTCACCGTGGGTGAGAAGGCCTTGGTCCTGATGAGCGGCCCGTGCAGCGTGGAGAGCCGCGAACAGATCATCGAGATCGCGCGCGAAGTCCAGAAGGCCGGGGGCAGCATCCTGCGCGGCGGCGCCTTCAAGCCCCGTACCTCTCCCTACGCTTTCCAAGGCCTCGGTCTCGATGGGCTCAAGCTTCTCGCCGAAGCGCGCGAAGCCACTGGTTTGCCCGTGATCACCGAGATCATGGATACTCGGCATCTCGAAATGGTCGAGGAATACGCGGACTGTCTCCAGGTCGGCGCGCGCAACATGCAGAACTTCAGCCTCCTCAAGGAAGTGGGCCGTTCGCGGCTGCCGGTGATGCTCAAGCGCGGCATGTCGGCCACGATCAAGGATCTCCTCATGTCCGCCGAATACATTCTGGCCGAGGGCAATTTCAAGGTCCTCCTGTGCGAGCGCGGCATTCGCACCTTCGAGACCTATACCCGCAACACTCTCGATCTGAACGCCGTCCCCGTGCTCAAAAAAGAAACGCACCTTCCGGTCGTCGTGGATCCCACGCATGGCATCGGTCTGCGGGAACACGTCGCGACGATGGCCGTGGCCGCCGTGGCCGCGGGCGCGGACGCCATCATGACCGAAGTTCACAACAGCCCGGAGCTGGCCAAGAGCGACGGTGAGCAGGCGCTGCTGCCGCACGAATTCCAGGACCTCGTCGCGCGCGTGAAGAAGGTCGCGGAAGCGGTCGGGCGCTCGCTTTAGAATAATCGGGGCCAGGAATGGAAACGGGATGGGAGGAAACACCGCAGAGGCGCAAAGGTCGCAGAGGCACAAAATCAGAGTCCATCCCTCTGCGGACCTCTCTAATCCCTCTGCATCTCTGCGGTTTTTCCTTCCGCGTGATCGACACGGTTGGACCGGCTACAGTGGTATTTAATCCGCTCTACTCCGGCGGAAGATCGAGCAACTCCATGCCGGCGTTTAGCTCGGTGAAGTATTTGCGCGTCCACGCGCTCGGAAAAAGGACGCCCGGTTTTCCGGCGGCGTCGTAGGCCAGACGGCAGCCGGTGGGCAGCTTCACGGCCTTCGGATCCGCTTCGCCGGGCAGCCATCGGAACGCGTCCCAGGAGGCATTTTCGAGCCGCGACGGCGCTCCGTACTCGCTCTCCAGCCGATACTGCACGACCTCGAACTGCAGCGGCCCGACGGCCGCGAGCAGCGGAATTTTTTGCAGGGAATCGCGCAGGTCGAATACTTGCACGACCCCTTCCTGGAGCAATTGCTCCACTCCCTGCCGGAACTGCTTGAACTTGCCCGGATTGGGATTGTGCAGAAAAGCAAAACACTCGGGCGGAAAACGCGGAATCTCCCGATAGACGATCGACGGGTCCGCCGTGAGCGTATCGCCGATGCCAAACTCGGCATGACCCACGAGACCGATGACATCACCAGCGTAGGCTTCGTCGACCGTCTCGCGCTCCTGACCAAACAGCCGGTGGGCGCTGGCCAGACGCACGCGCTTGCCGGAGGGCGAGTGAGTCACGCTCATGTCGCGGGTGAACTTCCCGGAGCAAATGCGGACGAACGCGATGCGGTCCCGGTGCCGCGGGTCCATGTTTGCCTGAATCTTGAAGACGAAGCCCGAAAAGGGTCCGTCGAGCGGGACGAAGGGCGAAGAACCCGCGTCCGCCGAAGGCGTCGAAGTGGCCTCGCTGCTGCCGTTTCCGGTCGCCGGCCCGTGGTACTCGGCGTTCTTCCGCGGCTGCGGCGGCAGAGAACGCGCGAGAAAGGCATCGAGCAGCAGTTGCACGCCGAAATTGTTCATCGCCGAGCCGAAGAAAACCGGCGTCTGCTCGCCGTGATGCACCTTCTGCGCGCAGTACTCCACGCCCGCGATGTCGAGCATCTCCAATTCTTCGACGGCCCGGTGGTAGTCGGAATCGTCGAGCTTCTCGCGGACGAATGGCTCCGCCAGAGAACCCACGCGAACCGGCGCCCGGTAGGCCCCTTGCGGCGTGCGCTCAAAGAGATGCACGCTTTGCTGCTGGCGGTCGTAGACGCCGCGAAACCCCGTGCCGGAACCGAGCGGCCAATTCACCGGGAACGCTCCGATGCCCAGCACTTTTTCGAGTTCATCCAGCAGGGCAAGCGGATCGCGCGTGGGCCGGTCGCACTTGTTCATGAAAGTGAAGATCGGCACTCCGCGACGACGGCAGACCTCGAAGAGCTTGCGCGTCTGCGCCTCGATGCCCTTGGCCGCGTCGATCACCATCACCACGGCATCCACCGCGGTGAGCACCCGGTAGGTATCCTCCGAAAAATCCTTGTGGCCCGGGGTATCCAGCAGATTCACCCGGTAGCCGCTGTAATCGAACTGCAACACCGTACTCGACACGGAAATCCCGCGCTGTTTTTCCAGTTCCATCCAGTCGCTGGTCGTGGCCCGGGCGTTCTTTCGTGCGGTCACCGACCCCGCGAGTTGCACGGCGCCTCCGTACAGCAGGAGTTTCTCCGTCAGCGTGGTCTTGCCGGCGTCGGGGTGGGAAATGATGGCGAAGGTTCGCCTTCTCTGGATTTCCGCAAGCATGAGAAAAAGGCCGGCACACTCCCGCAAATCCACGGTATTCGCAAGTGCTTGCGAGCCATAGGCATCACTTTTGCTCTCTCATTCCATCGGTCTTCGTGAATACCGCCCGCCCAGCCCATGCCCACACTCCGTATTAAGCTCCCCAATCAGGGTGAGGTGACGCACGAGCTTGTGGCTGAAAGAATTACGATTGGACGCCGACCCGACAATACCATCCAGATCATCGATCGGAGCGTGTCCGGGCATCATGCGGAATTGATTGCCGAAGCCGGCCACTACCGTTTGCACGATCTCGGTTCCACGAACCTGTGCTTCGTCAATGGATCGCCGGTTACGGACTTCCATCTCCACGACGAATGCCGGCTCGCCTTCGGCACGATCCAGTGTGAATTTGATCCGGAAGCCGGCTCTACGGAACCGCGGCTTTCTCTGCCGCAATTGGAGAAAGACCTGGCGTTCCTCCGCGGCGAAAATGCCGACCTCACCACGCAGATCACGACTCTTCGGCGGCAGATCGACATCCTCGGCAGCGCTCGATTGGTTACCAAGAAGGCGAACGACACGCCGGTCGCCACGGGTAGCGACACTTTCAAAGCTACCGCCTCCGAGCGCGACGATCTGCGACATCTCACGACCGGTTTGAAACTGGAACTGGAAAAGCTTCGGGAAGAACTGACGATCACCGCCCGCGAGCGCGATGCCGCAAGGCAGGCCTGCGAACTCCTCCAGGCGGAAAAGGTGACCTACAGCCGCGAGCTCCGCGAATTGCGCGAGCAAGCGAGCCGCGGCGCCTCGCCCGCAGCCGTCGGTGAAACGTCCGCACCCACGCCGACCCCTGTCTTCGTCAACGGCGAGAGCACGACCATCAGCACCGCGCCCCTTGGCACTCCTCCACAAGCCACTCCCGCCCAAGCACCTGCGCACCCGATATTCCCCGCCCCAGCCCATCCTGTGGCCGCCGAACTCTCTGCGGACGGAGGGGCCACACAAAGAATCACCCTCCCCCCGATTCCGGCCTTTCAAGCCATCTACGCTCCGCTCAACGCCCTGAGTTCCGCGCTCAAGCGCCTCAGCCTGAACATCAGCGACAAACAGGCCCGGGCGCTCCTCGCCACCCAAGGGGGCAAACTCGCACAAGCCGCCTCCGCCCTCGGCGGCCACCCGATCGTTCGCCTGGGCCTGGCGATCGAAGCGATGCTTCAGGAGTGCATTGGCAAGCCGGACGGCCCCACTTCGACTCAAGTCCAAACCCTGCTTCGCGCCACGGAGGTCGTTTCCACTTTGCTCGACCCGCGATTACACGACCAGGGCAAGGCCCTACCCCATCCTAAGGTGCTCGCCGTAGATGACGACCTCGATCTGCTCCATAGCTTGGCGGCCTCGCTGGAGTTGGCTCATCTTTCCACCACCACCTGCTCGGACAGCGCGGAGGCGCAGAACCTGGTCGATAAGGAGGATTACGACCTGCTCCTGCTCGATGTCGCATTGCCAAATGTCAATGGGACAACGCTTTGCAACCGAATTCGGGAGAGCGGTCGCAATCGCAAAACGCCGGTCATTTTCCTCACCGGCGCCAATACTCTCGACCACCGGGCGCAGGCCAGCCTGTGCGGGGGTAACGACTTCCTGCCCAAGCCTTTCCACACCTCGGAATTGACTCTGAAGGCTGAAACTTGGATCTGGAAGCGACGGTTCGGCCTCGTTTAAGAAGCGTCTAAAAGGGTTTTTAACATTTTTGCCTACCCTGAAAATTCTGGGGTAGTGGGCGATTTATGGTTGCGGTGAACAAACTTTTCCTGTACGCCCGGCCCCCGAAGAAACGCACCAGACATGCAGAAACCGCCACTCGCTATTTCCATCGCCGTTTGCCTCGGGCTGGCGGGTTGCCAGGTATTCCAAAATTCACCGACGTGGGAAACGGCCGTCCACGTCCGCCCGGATGATTCCTTCCGCGCACCGGATCCTTCGTCGTCCTACGCAGAAAAATTGCATCGGGCGCTGCAAGACCAAGGTGCGGAACACATGGTCGTCACCTACCAGTATCATTATTACAGCAACCACTACGACGAAGCGCTCGGGACGCGGACGGCCGTCGTCTATAATGATCCGGTTACGCCAGGTTATCCGTGGTGGCTCAAGGACGACCAGGTGAACACGCCGTTCTGGTTGCCCAACGGTGATCTAG
>Ga0206824_10115_pt1 | contig 27508 bp, 24 predicted proteins | sample Alteio_BWOrgCont_82_FD_152874 | JGI IMG/M metagenome (GOLD analysis project Ga0206824, IMG submission 152874) | Enriched cells from forest soil in Barre Woods Harvard Forest LTER site, Petersham, Massachusetts, United States -... | ecosystem: Environmental > Terrestrial > Soil > Temperate forest >...
CACCGTGTGAGTAGCCCGCCAAATAAAATAACCGATTGAGTATGTAATCGATAAAAGGATCAGAGATTTCTGAAACCAACTGAGCGGTAAAAATTCAACGGTCGAGTTCTTCTTGGACATAAGTGGTGCTCCCTTAGGGCCATCTATACGTTATTAAAAAACAGACTCTAGCGGTTTGAATAGGAATGGTCAACAAATGGATTGAAAACTTAGAACAAACCTCGGGCAATAAACTAAATAAATTTAAAATATCTAAAAAATACGCCACATAATAGTGGGCCATCACGTTTTTGAGAGCTACGCCGCCGTCCTCTATTGCAGTGTTCTAGCATTGCAAATATAAGTTCAAACAATGCTCGCGCTACTTTGCACGCTTTTGTTTACCCACTCCGCACAAGCCAAAGACCTTTCCGTTTTTTGGTGGAACATCGGCGGCGCAAACTGGTGGTCACCCGATCCCCAACAAACTTGGAAACCGCCATATTCAAAAGACCCCTTAGAAAAAAATATTCTGAATATTGCGAAGGGGCCGCAGTCACCGGATGTAATGATCTTTTGTGAATACTGGTCGGGCTTTATTGGCGATCAAACGTTAGATGCTCTGGTCAACATCTACCCTTACAATTATTCACTTCCGTATAATACAAATGGCAGACCCTTTGCGATTCTGGTGCTATCAAAGACGAAATTTGATTACCGTTATCAGCGAAACGCGCTTCATTGGGCTGATGCCAAGACCGAAGAAATCGAAAATAAAAAACATCCAACCTATACAAGAAGCTATCAACGCTTGACCTTCAACATCGATGGTCATGAACTGAACATTGTTCCCCTGCACGCTGTAGAACCCTGGGCAGACATGGTCGAAGAAGACGCCAGCAAACCCGGGGCAATCAAATCAACAGTGAACAAGCTTTTTCCAAAACATCAATCCAATGCTGAACATTTTGTAGGTAAAGCCGAAACATTCCTGAACATGATGTTTACTAAAAAAAATCCATCCGCCTATCAAGCCCAGATCTTTCAAAATAAATTAGCGGATGACAAAGCGACGGGTGGTCACGCTGAATCGGCGTTTTGGTTATTTGTGGGTGATTTTAATCTGCCCAGCCATTACAAAGGGTTCACTCCGAAAGCGTTCAAAATTTTTTCGAAGGGATTCAAAGAAGCGCCCGGATCGTCCTACCACCCCTATTCTTTTCCATCCGTGACGGCCGGTTACTATTCTAGCTATCCGCCTATGACCCTGGACCATGCATTGATTCAGGGAACGGGATTTTCCGCGCACACCGTAATGGGATTAGAAAACGGGCTTGATTCGGGGTCGGATCATTATCCGCTGACGATCACCCTGCATTCACAGTGATGGCTGCTAACTGTGGACATTGAATTTTCGCGCGGCTTAGTTTGTCGGGTTTTTTCCGACAACGGTAATGAATTAAAATGCTTGAAGTACACGCCCCCGGTTACCTAGCAAACATCTAGCCTGCTTACCGCGAACAGGAATTTGCTGCCGGTTGCTTTTGTCGGAAAAAACCCGACAAATAATTCAAACGAGGAAGAGCTCAACGCTTACGATAGCGAAGAGATTACGGTCAAGGGATGAGTACTGAATATTGGATTGCGATTCAATTAATTAAATAGATAAACAATCTTTTATCAAACTAAAATATTTTGGTATTGAAAATATCCAATAGTTGAATAATAATCTCGCCAATACCTGGCCCCAGTTTGAAAGGAATAAAAATGAAAATTTTGTTCAGTTTTTTGGCTCTAAATTTATTTTTTAATTCACCTACTTTTGCTCAGCAAACCGACGACACTACTGAAATTAAAAACACAATTGCTGAAATTAAGACATTACTCAATGATCCACGACTTAACATTGAGCAAAGGGACGATTATCAATGCCAAGTGCTAAGTTTTGAAGCCCAATTAAATGCTCCTAAAAATAGCTCTACTCCATTTTACCAGCAGTGCTTTAAAGCTGGTGCCGGAGTACTCGTGGTAAATAATGCTGGTCCGCAGGCAGTAGATATACCAGGGGATGTCGTAGGTGGATTGATTCTCGTGTTTGGGTTGGCGTGTTATGCAGACTATTGTATCTCACAACATTCGGCCAATATTGTGTCTCATGATTTACAACCAATAGACGGACGATCTGAAGGCACTGGAACCACCCTCAAAGAAAAAGCCGCAAAAGCTCTCCAAGAATTAAAAAATATCCTGAAAAACATTGGGAAAGGTAAAGGCAAGCCAGCTTCTACTATGAGCACAGGGGTATAATTCTCTGCTTTGACGATCAATGGGTGATTCTTAAATCACATCGAACGAACATTAGTTCCAAAATGATCAAGTTCTCCCATCCGTTGCTAGCTGGGCCCCTCGCACACGGCCGTGGGAAAACAACCATCTCAATTTCAAGATAACAAGATATTTTCATCTGCTATTGAATTGATTTTGCAAGCCCGTGGCGCATTGACTAGATTGATGAAGATGGATTCTACAGACCTGAAAGACATGGCAGACCTGGTTTCGCTTTGTAAGCGCCGAGGCTTTATTTTTCCTTCTAGTGAAATTTACGGCGGCATCAACGCTTGTTGGGACTACGGCCCACTGGGGGTCGAGTTAAAGTTAAACGTAAAAGAACGCTGGTGGCGCGCGATGACGAATCGGGATGACGTCGAAGGCCTAGATGCCGCCATTCTGATGCATCCAAAAACCTGGGAAGCTTCCGGCCACGTCGCCGGCTTTGTCGACCCATTGGTCGACTGCAAAACTTGTAAAGGCAGATTCCGCGCTGATAAATTGGATCACGCTGCTTGCGGAAAAAAACCATCCCAAAAACCTGGCCAACACTCAGATTGCCAACTGACTGAACCGCGCCAATTCAACTTGATGTTCAAAACGTACATGGGCCCTGTTGAAGACGCAGCTGCAGTCGTTTATCTACGCCCAGAAACAGCCCAAGGAATTTTCGTCAATTTTGAAAACGTGCAACAAAGTGCTCGTCAAAAAATTCCATTTGGAATCGCACAAATTGGAAAAGCCTTTCGAAATGAAATTACCCCTGGAAATTTTATTTTCCGAACGCGCGAATTTGAACAAATGGAAATGCAATATTTCGTAAAACCCGGCACGGATATGGAGTGGTTTGAGAAATGGAAAGCCGACCGCATCGACTGGCACACGGGGAATGGTCTGCGTAAAAACAAACTGCGCTTTCATCAACACGGCCCAACTGAATTAGCACATTACGCGCGGGCGGCATTTGACATCGAATATGAATTTCCAATTGGATGGCAAGAAATCGAAGGAATTCACAATCGATCTGACTTTGATTTACGACGACATCAAGAATTCAGCTCAAAAAAACTAGAATACTTTGACGAAACGACTCGCGAAAAATACTTACCGTTCGTGATTGAAACATCCGTGGGGTGCGATCGATCGTTGCTTTCCATTCTTTGCGACGCTTATCGCGTCGAAGGTGAACGAACCGTTTTAAAAATGCATCCGGCACTTGCACCATACAAGGTCGCTTTGTTTCCACTGATGAAAAAACCGGATTTGCAAGAAATGTCGGACAAGGTCTATGAAACTTTGAAAAAGCATTTTCGCGCAACTTATGACGACTCGGGTTCCATTGGAAAGCGTTACCGTCGCCAAGACGAAATCGGCACGCCTTATTGTGTCACCGTCGATTACGATGGGTTAAACGATCAAACGGTAACGGTTCGCGACCGAGATTCAATGGTACAAGAACGTATTTCGCTAGATCGACTGGTCCCTTACATTCAACACAAAATGAACGCGTGGAGTCCATCATGATTGCTTTGTTTTTAATGGCACTGACCCAGACACCAACCCAAGCACTAACGCTTTTGTACGTCGGTGATTCGCACACGACCGGAACACATTCGACGCCAACGCAACCATCCACAAGCCCAGGTTTACGATTGGAAGAACTGATTCTAGCATCCAACCAATTTTCTTTAGTCGCAACTTACGGTCGCTGTGGCGACACCACTGCACAGTGGATGAGTGGCGATCCAACGACATGCGGCGCACACACCCATGTCGGATCTTTGAATCAAGAAGTTTTCTCGGCACCCACCCCGTTGTTGGCCAGTTTAATCAAAGAAAATAATCCAGACGTCATTTACGTGCAGCTGGGCACAAATATGATTCGTGCATTTCCAGACCCATCCCCAAATACGCAAACCGATAGCGCGGCCGCGACCATTCAAGGTGTGACATGGATTGAAAATTCCGCGAACGCTTTCCTTAAGATTTTGACCTCTGCGAATACATCAACCCACACCACCAAGTGCGTGTGGATTGGTCCACCAGACGGCCGTGCGTACGCGAATATTCGCGAACCAATCTTTCGTACCCGTCTCAGTCTGGTCAATAAAACGCTTCATCGAGTTGTTGAACCCACTTGCACATACATCGACACGTCCACGTTCGTGCAATATCCAGCAACGGGCGGCAACGGGATTCATTATTCACAACTGGATCCAAAAGTTGGTGCATCTCTAGCCGGAACATGGGCACAAACAGTCTTTAACAACTTGCCTACGAATGCGACCGCGTCAGCGGCATCGCACTAGATACTTGAATTATTCGTAAATTCATTAGCTTTACAAATACTGAAGATAAAAAATTTCATTTTGACCACGGGCGTCGTTGTGGCTATAACACGCTCACATCTCAAAGAGAGAGATTTAAAAATACATCTGTAATTGCGTTCGCTTGGGTTGCTTAAAAACAATTCATGTCATGCATTAGGATTAACGGGGAGAGAGTTATGAATCGTTCTGCATTATTTGTTACGAGTCTGGTTGCTTTAACCGCAATGAACCCTGCTTTTGCTGATCAAAACGACAAGCCCCATTGGGATTGTAATGGGTATAGTTTGGGCGGCATTGAACAGTTGGATATCTATGTTTCTGCCGATGGAAAGGCCGACATCGCGTTTCAAATGAGCGCGTCTGGCGACGACGTTCAAGACTTTTCCTACGAAGCCACGGCAAAACCAGATTCTGGTGATTTGTTCGTAACATCACCTGAAAAAGAAGGCGGATATTTTAAACTCAAATTAAGCCTGACTGAAAAAACGGCTAGCGACGGAACCAAAGAAAACTTTGGTCACCTAGACCTAGTCACTCCGGGGCACGGCGACCTTGGTGGGATGTCATGGGACGGCGAAGTGGTTTGTACAAAAATTGATCCAGCTTCGAAAGTGGCAATCTGATCTGCTTTCTAAGCTGCTTTTCTAATTGTTATTTGGGGCCAGCGTTTTAGCCGGCCCTTTTTTTTTAATTTCATGAATTACGCGCCACGAACTCCACTCTCCCAACTTCTCTCCACTCTCCATCTTCGATCTGTGGCTTTGATCTTCACTCTTTCAACTGCTAATACATGCGTCCTGCAACGCCCCGTTGATCTGATCGAAATCGTCTTCGAATTCAACGTAAGGAACATATGGCGTTCCATGATAATCAAGCGACGTCATTCCTTCTGTATAGGTAAACGTCGTGACCGTACCAGTAAAATTACTATCCAGAACATCTAGCGCAACACCGTCCGACGTAAAGTTGTATCCAATCAAAAGCGAAGCATGAGACGTAACCCCTTTGAGGCGTAAAAATAAAAACAAAGGACGCTTCTCTTGATCAAATTGACTGGCGATTCCATAAATCATGTCATGCAGTTGATCGGGCGGCGCCGAATCGTGTCCTTCAAGATCTTGAATCCAGGCCGCATGTAAAAAACCATTTCGTATTTGCCACTTGTTCAATTGCGATTGGATTTCTTGTTGATAGTCCGTCGAAAAATCTTTTAAGTTGGCGTAACCGGCAATCACCACTTTTTCATTCAGTTCGCTGATTGCGTGAATCGCATTGACAGCATCATCGTCACTCAGCTTTGGCAGTTCTGGATGAAATTCCGCAAGATATGCAGCACTGCGGGTAAACCTGGTGTGCCACCAACAAACACCCCCATCAAACAAGCCGCCATCATTATCGAAAGACAATTGGTTGTTCGGATCACGCAATGCCATCAATACATCCGTCCCCGTTCGCTTGCAGGCCTCAGGTAATGTTTGTGCCGACGCGTGGGCGCTCAATAGCGCAAAAAAGATAAAGCTAGTCATGTGTTTCCCTCTCAATTTTTTTGGAAGGCTATCACACGGCCATTCAACTTTTAGAATTAGTTTTTTAAAGCCAGAAATGAAAGGCGTCCTGCATTGCACCGTGTGTTGCGCTGCGCGTTATTCTTGCGTCTTACTGGCGATTACGACGTCGCGTGTGCCCCATCTTCGTCGCCGACTTCAGCCCATTTTTTTCGTCGTTTAAGCGAACGGGTGTAAATCTCGATCAACCGATTCGTGCGTACATTCCGATCATAATGCGAACGTGCATACTCCACAGCTTTCTTTCCCATCGATCGCAATTGTTCAGGGTTTTCTAAAATTTGAAGCAACTTGCGCTGCAGGTCGAATGAATCCCCACTGCGCATCAGATAACCAGAATGGGAATTCCCAATCCATTCGATGCTGTCCGGCCCATTCGCGCAAATCAACGGCGTCCCGATCGCCATCGCCTCGATAGCCTGAAGACCAAACATCGCTTTGGTGGACGGCAGAACAAAAACATCCAGCGTGCCCAACACTAGCGGCACAAATTCTTCTTCTGGGGCGAGGATGATTTTTTCTTCCAAATGGAACTGTTTAATCATCGTCACTAAATCTGGATTTTCATTCGCACGAAAACCGACAATCACAAACTTCGTACGCTGGGCCAATTCCTCGTTGCGCAAGAAACTAGCCGCGCCCCGAATAAAGCTGCCTTGCGCTTTCGTGTATTCTTGCGACGCAATCATGCCCACCAAATAACAGTCGTCCTCGATATTCCATTTGCGGCGCAATATCTTGAAATCGAAATGTTCTGGATTAAATACTTGAAAATCTAAGCCAGGATACAGAATCTTTACTTTTTTCTCTAATACTGGACGCATCAAAACCACGCGATCGCGCAATGATTTAGAGGGCACCAACAACGCGTCAATGCGTTGATAAAAAAGCGACTGCACTAAATGCCGCATTTTTTTTGAAACGTCCGGCCCTTCAGACACGATGATGGGGAGTTCGTGATTATTCGTCACCCACGGTAAGATACTGCCCAGCAGATCTGTTTGAATGACATGCAATACATTAAAGCCACGATCGAGTTCGTTCTTTAATTCACGACGTAAACGAAAATCAAAAACCTGTCGCGGCGCTTGTTCCCAGGTCTTCACAAAACCTGCATCAATTTCACGCGCGCGCCGAACAAACTCTGAACCTTCCAAACCCAACACCCGCCACTCATATCCATGCCGATAGAGTTCTTGCAAATCTTCAATTGCCAACCCGGCTTGTTGACTTAAGTCTGATCCAAAGTTCACCACTAAAATTTTGGGTTTCAGATCATCACGCAAATTCACCATGAAACAATTCACCTCGGCATTGGTCCAAAGCATTTTGGACAGAAGTTTCAGTCAAACAAGATAAACGGTGGGTACCCACTTGACTACAGTTTTTGCTGGCGCATGGCCAACAAATCACAGGATTCGTATAAAATATTACCTGCCCAGGCCCAATCGGCCTTGTCGCCACCGGATCAAATCCCCCACCAATCACCTGTACTTTTGATCGACACAACGACGCCACATGGGCAAAAAATGAATCGTTACAGACCGTCAGTTGGGCCCTTTCGAAAACCTTCCAAAATGCCGGCACGGGTGCGGCGGCAACATAATCCACGAACGGCGTGCGCATCAGCGCCTTAAAACGGGCCGATACACTTTTTTCTTCAGCAATCAACAAGGGCCGCCAACCTGTTGCTTCTTGTAACTGCATTGCGAACTCAGCAAATCTTTCGATGGGCCAACGTTTCGTTTCGTATCGATCCCAAGGCGCCACGACAAAGTACCGATCTTCAGGTGGTTCGATTGGGGAAAAATCAGGCCATTGTTCCACGGGATCAAAACGCTTAGCCCAATTTTCAGGTGTTTGTGCCCTTCCTAATGGCGGTACTAAATCCAAATAAACTTGTGCCCTATGTGTCTTTCCGCGCATGTAACCCGAACTAAACTGCGTTTGATTGGATCGATGTCCCACTTGCCACTTTAATTTTTCATGCAATAAAACAGAACGACCATCGACTGCGTAACCTCGAATTTTTTTGACTTTGGCCAGTCGGAAAAGCAATGCGGAGCCAAAAGAGTTCGGCACCAATACGCCGTAATCCCAGGGACCCAGTTCCCTTAACTGCTTCGCTGCTTGATAAATAGCACGCATCGATGAAAATAACCCACGCGACCGCAGCGAAGGCAAAACAACGACGTCGTCGACCAGTCTTCGAAACTGAAAGTGTTTCGTTCTTTCAGAACAAACCACTGAAATCCAAGCATTCGGATGGTTTTGTCGAAGTGATCCAAAAAAAGGAAAACTCAATATTTGATCTTCGATGGAATTGGGTGCGCGAACTAGAATGCGTTTCATGGTGTGGAGTGTATTTCATCCAACACAGCTGCCATCGATCCAAATTTTAGCTTTGCTTCGACACAAAGCACGTACCTATGCGGATCGTCTGCAGCAATCCAGATCGTGTTGTCTTTGTTTTTGGCTTCACCATTTTGATAGTTCACGACGTGAAAAGCATAGGCCTGCCAATCATGGCCTGCGTAACTTTTCTTTTCTGTTTTTTCATAAGTTAAAACCATTTCCCAAAGCTTGCCATCCAAGGTGAAAGAAACTTTCGTTGGCTTGGTCGGATCGCGGGAAAGTTCGGTGATTCTTATCCAGTAAAGCAGTGACAAGGGGTCTTGCGCCCACAGCGGAATATCATAGTCTTCTTTTTTCTCGCTATAACCCCTTGTGACGTGATTGATCCTGGCCCAATAATAGGCCTTCTTATTTTGATAGTCGTAAAGTTCGACTGATTTCTTTGTTTGCTTTGATTCGTCTAAGTCCATCGAAAATCGATGGGAAAACAATCCGATGTCATCTAAATAGCTTTCGACGGTATCGTTTACTCGATACAGCCAATTCATCACCGTGGACGAATTGGCGTGAGCAAATAAATGATAGGCCCGTCGTCCGTCAATTTCCTTTTCTGCCTGAACCTGCATTTCTAATTTTCCTGCAGTGAATCCTGAATAACGAATGTCATAGCCCAATTTCTCACCGATTGAGAAAGGAAAAACAGATGGACGTCGGTCCGGAATATCAATGACAATGGGTGTGGGGCTTGGTTTTTCTTGCATCTTTTTTTTCTTCGCTCGATGGTGTTTCACTTTTGTCATCGGCGTAGGCGCTGGCGTCGGGGTGGGTATGACTTCTAAGTCTTTCACTTCAAATCTTTTTGCCACATCCTGGGACACACGCTGGCCCAGGTCTCCGTCTTCGAGTTTTCGAAGGTGCGTCGACGAACAGGACGATAAAAGCACAATCAGCAAACAGGCTAAAATTTGCGGCACGTATCCTTAGTTTACTGGTGTTTGGCCACTTTTTCCAAAAGGGACTGAATCCAATTGCCGTTCAAGCTAACCGTCGATCGCAGCACCGTTATTTTTTGACTGTCGGGCGCCTTCACCGCGTCTTTCGTCGTCCAAACCACTTCAGCGCCCTTTGCAGCTGCATCCATCTTTACCTGTTGGATTAATGACGCCGAAAATAAAGAATGATCGGGAACAGTAGCCCAATCCAAAACCCGAACCCCCTGCTTACGCCACTCACGTACCACTTCGATCGGATCGCCAACCGATAACAACGCGACGATCGGAGCTGCCGGTTTATCCACTAATTTAGAAAATGCGAACGCGTCAGCAAAACCCTGCGGATCCCCTTTTGTCTGAATGACCACATCTGCGTTCCGTAGCGCGCTTTGAAAATCGCGAAACACAGATTCGAATCGCGTCCGGTCGGTCACACAAACCAAACTTGCCCGTGCACGATAACTTTGGAATCCATCATCCAGCACGATCAGATCTAAATCTTTGGGCAACATTGCTGCCAGTTTTTTACGTTTTGCACCGACGGCAATCCACGCCCCATTGACCTGATTTCTAAAATCACAGACTTCATCACCGACTTGTTCTAAAGTCGCCGATTCCTGGGGCTTTAGAATCACAGGATGGCGTGATTTTCTGCCATGGCCCCGACTGATCATCGCGACCTTTTTTCCTTGCGCCAGCGCATACAAACAAATTTCACGAACGATGGGGCTTTTGCCGGCTCCGCCGGCTTGAATATTTCCAACAACCAACGTTGGCCAGTGGCGTAGGTCCCGAAACCCAAATGCATTTCTCAGAAACCGAATGCTTGCGTTCAGGCATGACCACAAAAACGAAATCAGATACGTCCCAAATGACGAATTTGGAAAAGCTAAACGATCTTTTTCAGGTGTTTTGTTGTCTGTCCAAGACAACATTTTTTCGGCAATGTGTTCGCAAACGTGACCTGGATTCCCCGACAGTCTGATCAATTCAGCACGCGCCGATTTTTGTTGCGCACCGTTTGACTGATGGATTTTAAATAGTTGGTCTGCCAACGCGTTTTCAGTCGCTTCTGGACCCAGCAATTCAGGAATGATGCTTTCTTTTCGATTTCGTATGCCAAGCAAAATATTGGGCAAAGTCACTGGGCCAACATAGCGGATAAAATAACGAAAAATATACTCGGTCATTTTAGAAACTCGATAGGCCGCAACGGTCGGACAGTCCAAAAGAACCGACTCTAAAACCGACGTTCCTGATTTAACAAGTGCCAGGTCGGCCGCCTTCAGACACAAATGGGAACTTCCTACTTCACATCGAAACTCCACTTTACTGGTTGGAATCAGTTCATTCCGCCATCGATTCGCAGCAACATCGGACGTAAAAGGAACAAGAACAGTGACTTTTCGACTCAGTTTTGCCGAAAACTTGCGCGCCGCCGACGCAAATAATCCGACGTGCTGTTTTAGTTCGCTGTCCCTAGATCCCGGCATGATCGTTAGCACCAAATCGTCGCTATCTAAGCCCAACTTGGACCTGGCTTCACTTCGCGCTAATTGAATGGGCAGAACGTCCACCAAAGGATTGCCTTCGAAAATGACCGGCAGACCTGCCGCTTGATACATCTTTTGCTCAAAGGGAAATAAGGCAACCACACCGTCGACTAACTTGTGGAGTGTGCGCATTCGCGATTTACGCCAAACCCAAATTTTGGGTGGAATGGCGTAAATTTTTCGGCTTTTTAGTTTGGCGATTTTCTTTAAAAATCGAAAATGAAAATCGGGATAATCGAAAACCAAAACCAAATCGGGTTGGCGCTGAAACGCGGCGCCGACCAGACGGCGCATGGCCGCCATAATTTTGGGCAAATAAGATAAGACTTCAGAAAACCCCATCACAGCCAACGACTCCGCAGGCTCGATGCATTCGAATCCAGGAATCGCGCGTAATCGCGTACCACCGATGCCAAAAAGTTCAACTTTTCGTTCCGGAAATTTGTCACTGAAGTCTTTCAACCACGCAATAAGAATACGAGAAGCATGTAAATCAGACGAAGCTTCGACTGCTGAGATCAGGATTCGATAGGGTCTACTTGAGACATCCGTTTTCACTTTTACGAATGAACTCCACCAGCTGCTGCACTTCTTTGTATTCGCCATATTGCGATTCAATTTCAAGCAGGCACTGTTCTTTACTGACATCTGGGCGTTTCCACAGCTTGATCGATTCATTGATGATCGAAATTAAGCTGGAATCTAAACCACGTCGGCGCAGTCCGACGATATTCGCACCTTTGATTTCGCAAATGCGTGCGCCAAGTAAAATAGAATATGGCAAAACATCGCGATCGACGGGCGTGAATCCTGAAATATAGGCATGCTTGCCCACGCGTACGTATTGCGAAATACCGACGACACCGCCGACATTCGCGTAATCATCAATGCTGACGTGTCCAGCCATGTTCACCGCATTCGCGATGATGCAGTGATTGCCCACGATGCAATCATGTCCCAAATGGGCATAAGCCATAATTAAGTTGTGGTTGCCAATGACGGTTTTGCCGCCTCCGCTGACCGTTCCCAAATTCAATGTCACGCATTCGCGAATCGTGTTGTGGTCGCCGATCACCAGTTCCGTTGGTTCACCCTTGTACTTTAAATCCTGAGGAACCGCGCCGAGCGTTGAAAAAGAAAACACGGTGTTTTCTTTACCCATGGTGGTGTGCCCACTGACGACAACATGGCTTTGCAATTTTGTCCCTGGCCCAATCTTGACATTCGGGCCGATCACACAATACGGGCCAATTTCGACTCCGTCGGCAATTTCCGCGCCTTTTTCAATTAACGCTGTGGAGTGTATTTTTGTCGACATCGCCCATGCTCCTTTAGAAAACTGTTCTTCCCGTGGACTCGGGAATCAAGTTAGCCAAAATTTTTGCTTCTGCGACTTTTTTGTCGCGAACCGTCGCCACGCAGCTGAAGTGCCAAAGTTGTGATCGACATGAAATGACTTCTGTCGTGATTTTCAAAGTGTCGCCCGGTACAACAGGAATTCGAAATCGTGCTTCATCGACGCCGACCAACACGCATTGAAATCGTTCGTTGTTGCGCAACAGCGGTTCGACCGATGGATAAACAGCAAACGAAGCCACTTGTGCCATCGTTTCTAAAATCATCACGCCCGGCATCACCGGCACATCCGGAAAGTGCCCTTGAAAATGGGGTTCATTTGCCGTGACATTTTTTATTGCAGTGACTTGAATGCCTACTTGAGATTTTGGGTTTCCGTCCAAAGGATCTTGGCCCTCTGGAACTCGAATTTCTTCTACAACATCAACCAACAAGAACGGAAACCGGTGTGGAAGAAACGCCCGGATCTTTCTTTGGTTAAGGTGTTCAAACATCACTTTCACTTTTCCCGTCCTTTGGCCAACATGCGGTTTTGCATTGCCATGATTCGATAATGGTCGCGCAATGGTCTTGCCGGCACACTTGCCATTTCAGCGCCAGGTTCAACATCCTTCGCTGCGCCGGTATAGGCAGCAAGCTTGGCATAGTCCCCGACATGAACTTGGTTTGATGTCCCACTTTGCGCGCCAATCACAACATAGCGGCCTAAGCTTGAACTTCCAGCCATGCCCGCGCAGCCGCATAAAACCGAACCTTCGCCTATTTCACAGTTATGCCCTATTTGAACAAGGTTATCGATTTTAACTTTGTCGTGAATCACGGTATCGCCCAGGGTGCCGCGGTCAACAGTGGAATTCGCGCCAATTTCGACATCATTGCCGATGACAACTCCACCTAAATGATAGACTTTTAAGTGCCCAATTGGTTTTCCATCTTGAAACTGTGGAGCATATCCAAAACCGTCAGACCCGATCACAACACCAGAATGGATGCGACAACGGGCACCGATTTGAACTCGTTCTAATAAAGTCACCAATGGAAACAGCACTGTCCCCACCCCAATGCGACAATCAGGACCGACGCTGACATTCGAATAAAGCGTCACACCGTCTTCAACTTGAGTTCGTGCACCGACCGAAACAAATGGGCCAATCACCACGTTTGTCCCAATCTGCGCTGAAGAATCGATCACAGCGCTTGAATGAATTTTTGTATAAGCATTGGGCGTCAAATGATCCGTTGACGAAATCTCGGCACTCGCAATCGCGGTCAGGCGTGCCATCGCAGACATGGGATCAGCAACGGAAAGGATAATCGACTCTTTCCAATGCTTGGATTGGGCAACCTGAATTGCTTTCGCGACAACCTTGCTGACAATGTAAACACTGGCACTCGATTGGACAAAATCATTCTCGTACGCTTTCGAGAAAAAAAATGCACAGTCCCCGGATTTCGCATGAGCCAGATCAGCAAGCCTTGTGATTTCAACGGAATGCAAAGCGTGGCCGCACTCGGGGTTTTCGAATGTGCCTTGTGCCCATTCCAGTATCTGCGCGGCCGAAAATTTCATTAGTCGTTGATTTTGCCAATAACGTCAGAAGTCAAGTCATCTTGATCTTGGCTAAACAGAACGACGTTCTGATTTTTTTCCAGCACCAACGAATAGCTTTTCTTCTTGGCGATGTCTTGAATCACGGTCCGAATCTTTGCGATGATCGGCTCGCTCATTTCTTGTTCGCGCTTTTGAATGTCGGTCTGCGACTTTTGGAGCAGTTCTTGATATTTCATAAAGCGTTCTTGCAGCTCGGCTTGTTTCTTTTGCTTAGCATTAGCATTCAACGCATCTTGCTTCTTTTGGAAATCTTCTTGCATCTTCTTGATCGAAGCTTCTTCGGTTTGAAGTTCTTTTTTCTTTTTGTTGAATTCTTGCTCAAGCTCCACTTTTGCTTTTTTCCCAGCATCCGACGCTTGAATTGCCTTTTGCATATCAACGACCGCGATTTTTTGATCGGCGAATGCAGTTCCGGATGCCAAAGCTAACAACAAAGTAAACATAGAGTTCTCCTGTTTTTTTAAAATTAAAGTCTTAGCCTAGCCTAAAATGGCGTTCCAATAAAGAAAATGAATTGTGACGAAGGATCGATGATACCCGCCGCTGCATTATACACTCGGGTAATCGGGAAGCCCCATTCAAAGCGCAATGGGCCCAGAGGCGAAAACCAGCGCACCCCGACGCCCCAATCTGAACGAAGTATGGGCTGATTACCGCTTAGGAATGGCATTCCTGGGAAAGAATTTCCAATATCATAAAAGATAACCCACTTTAATCCGGCTTCTTTAATCAAAGGGTGTTCGATTTCAAACAAAGCAAATGCCTCTGATGAACCCCCAGCCTGTTCAGGCCCATATTGGGTGTTGTTCACCGGTGACACTGAAAACGCTTCGAAACCGCGCAAGTTGAATGGACCACCCAGGAAAAACTTTTCTGCAGGTGGGATTCCGGGTCCCCAGGTATTCATGATGCCGCCGATTTCGACTTCATTTCGGAACACGAAGTTTTCAAAGAAATTCCAGAATACTCTGTTATTGGCAATAATCTTCGCAAAGTCCTTTTGTCCGCCTAATCCAGCCAATTCAAAAGACAAGCTTTGATAGTTCCCACCCGTTGTTTCAAATCGATTGTTTCGCACGTCGCGCACGGCGCTTAACACCACGCTGGACAGAAACCCCTTATCCAAGGTCGGATCCGCATAGGCACCCGGATTTAGCAAGCTTTCCAGAATCGTTAGGTATTCTAACTTGTAGGTGAAATAGGCTGTGATGTCGTCTGTCATCGGATAGCCCGTTTTCAACTGCACGCCAGACCGTCGAATCAGGTAACGGTACGGAATGGGCGAATTGCTAATGTAAATATCAGAACCAGCGCTCCAATCGGAATCCCAAGCATGCGGTTCCATAAAAGACAGGCTGTAACTTCGCCAAATATTTTCAGCGCCATACTGTGCTTGAAACGAAAGGCTTTGGCCGCGGCCGAACAAGTTAATCTCTTGAATTTGTCCCGTGAAAAAGAACGACTGAACACTGCTATAGCCCGCGCCCAGGGTTACACTACCGGTGGAGCGTTCCTTAATATTGATTTCGATGTCGACAATGTCATCGCGATCTTTGTGGGTGACTTGATTGAATGTGACTTCACCCGGAGCAAAGAAACCTAACCGCTCGACACGTTCTTTGGAAATTCTCAGTTTTGAACCGCTGAATAATTCACCTTCATTGATGCGCAATTCGCGGCGAATGACTTTGTCGAACGTTTTGGTATTGCCGACAACACGAATTTCGCCAAAATGAACTAGGCTTCCTTTTTCAAAACCATAATTCATCGCGACTGTCTTAGTCGCGTCATCGATGTCCATTTTTGGAATGACGTTTACGAATGCATATCCTAAATCTTGGTACTTTTCTGTTAATCGTTGGATGTCGGCATTTCGTTGCGTGATCGAAAAAGTTTTCCCTTCGGTCATTTGAACTTCTTTTTCTAGGTCGCCTCTAGGAAAAAGCAAATCACCGCTAAAATCAATCTTGCCCATCTGATACTGTTCACCTTCGTCGACATAGATCGAGATGGTCACAAATCTTTTGTCTTCGCTGATGGTGATGATGGGATTTTCCTGCTTAAACTTTACATAACCATTATCGAGGTAAAAAAGAACCAACCTTTGTAAGTCATTTTTGAAAGATGATTCTTTAAATGTCCCGGATGACGAAAGAACCGACAACGGTTCCCCTTCGCGGGTTTCTTGAAATACCGACTTCAGTCTATCGTCCGTGAATTTGTGGTTATTCAAGAAGACAATCTTCTTAATCTGAACCTTTTCGTAATCAGCGATGTGGTAAACCAACTTTACTTCGCCGTTTGCATTGGGTTTCAGTTCATAAGATGCGTGCGCAAGGTAATAACCTTTTTCTTCATATGTTTTTTGAATCAAACCAACGTCTTCTTGAATCTTATTGATGTCGACGATCGTCCATTTTTTCACCTTGATGACTTCTTCAAGGTCAGATGTCGAAATATTATCGTTGCCTTCGATTTCAACGTCGGCAATGACGGGACGTTCGACAAAATCAAAAATTAATCGGATGCCACCCTGCACCGGTTGTTGGCTAACCTCGATCCCATCGAAATAGCCCATGTCGTAAAGGATTTGAATGTCTGCACGTACTTTTGATTCGTCGAATTCAGAATTTACTTTCTCGCTGATTTTCTGAAGTACGGCTTCGCGTTCTACTTTCTTGAGACCGTTCGTTTGAATGTCTAGAATAGGGGCCGCTACAGCTGAGTGGGCAATCCCAACGCCGATTATGCACAAAATCCAAAGATGCTGATTTAAACCCCTCAAGAACACTGAACATTTACTCTTATGGAGTGGTGCGTTCTAAGTCAATTCAAGAAGTAAGTAATTCGCCATCTTTCATCGTGTACACGCGTTTAATGCGTCTCGCGATTTCGGCGTCGTGCGTTACAATTAGCACAGCAATGCCTAAGCCCTGATTCAAGTGAAGAAGAAGGTCCATCACTTTTTTTCCATTTTCAGAATCAAGATTTCCCGTTAATTCATCGGCCAGAATTAATTTCGGCTTTAAAATGACAGCCCTAGCAATAGCGACACGTTGTTGTTCTCCACCCGACAATTCAGCGGGTCGATGCTCGATACGGTGACCCATTCCCATGAAATCTAATATTTCCTTAGCCAATCCACGCGCCTGCCGATCTGTTTTGCCAGCCACCAGTGCAGGCAACATCACGTTTTCAATTGCACTAAATTCGGGAAGTAAATAATGAAATTGAAAGACAAAGCCCAAGGTTTCGTTACGAAAACGCGATAGTTCTTCGTCTGATTTTTTCCACAAATCGACTTGATTCACACCAAAACAAACTTGACCGCTGGTCGGTCGGTCTAAGGTTCCCAGCAAATGCAGAAGGGTTGATTTGCCTGCCCCAGACGCGCCCATGATCGCAACGCAGTCTTTTTCGTGTACTGAAAAATTAATCCCGCGAAGCACATGAACCGAATCACTGTCCCGTTTAAAGCTTTTCGTCAGCATCTTTGCCTGAAGAATCACTGGCTCCATTTTAATCCCTCCACCGGCACTCGACGCGCTACGCGCATTGCAGGACCAACCGTTGCAAGCAAACAAATCACAAAAGACAACAAGGCAATCGCGCCCCACTCTGAAAATCGCACCACAACGGGTAAATATTCAAGACGATAAACATCCGCCGGAAGCGACACAAAATGGGAATACCTTAAGAACAAGGTCACGATCGCGCCACCGACCAGACCCACAATCGTTCCAACCAAACCGATCGCCGAGCCAATGAATGAAAACATCAAAAAATGATCACGCTGGCGCATTCCAATCACGCGTAAAATCGAAATCTCCGCTTCTTTTTCAAAAACCATCATAAAAAGTGCGCTGACCACATTAAATGCGGCCACGATCAAGATAGCCGTCATCAAAATCGTGATGACTGTTTTTTCGACTGTGATCGCATACAGCAGATTTTTGTTGAGGCGGCTCCAGTCCTTCACCAAGTAAGGAAAACCAAAGTTTTCAGACAATTCCTGCGCCACGATCTTTGCCGTTGCTGGATGCGCCAATTTCAACCGAAAATTCGTGATTTGCTTGGGTTGTTCTAAAAAAGTTTGGAGTGTTAATAAACTGGTGTACGCGTATTTGGAATCATAGTCGTGCATGCCAAAGTGAATGATCCCAGACACCATGAAGGCTTGCGATCGTGGCGTGCCAAATGCCGATGAATCGTCCCCACCTGAAAACGGCGAGACCACTTGCAAAGGGTCTCCTGTCTTCACACCAAGATGTTCTGCCAGTGTCTTGCCTAAAAGAATTTCATTTGGCGATGAAGGCATTTGACCTTCTATCAGTTTAGAAGAAACGTCGACGACCTTTGGCCAAGTTTGTAAATCGACGCCCTCTAGAACAGACCCTTCGGACCCGTTGGGTCCAGTCATCATCACTTCACTGACAAATGACTGCGAAATGGCGATCAAGTCAGGCACGTACGATTTAATTTTTTCTTCCAGGATCTCGGGATTCCGAATCGGCGTCGTGTGAGAATAAAAAATCACATCGCCCTGCGTCCCCGCGATTGTGCGCATCAGTTCATTTTGGAATCCGTTCACGACGCTGGTGACCACCAAAAGCGCCAGCACACCAATTCCGACACCAATAACCGAAACACTGGAAATTAAATTCAGAAAGCTAGACTTTTTGTCGCCCATGAACCGCCGCGATAGCTCAAAAACTAATCCCAAACGAGACACAGTTCCTCCAAAGGTAGGCCGTACCTTTTGCTAGTGCGCTGCTTCCAAGAATCTCTCAGCATCAATCGCCGCCATGCACCCCGTGCCTGCAGCTGTAACTGCTTGACGATAAACGTGGTCTGCAACGTCCCCAGCGGCAAATACACCCGGAACATTCGTCTTGGTCGTCCCTGGACTAACGATCAGGTATTCCGCCTCGTTCATGGTCAGTTGTCCCTTAAATAATTTTGTATTCGGTTGATGCCCAATCGCAACGAACACGCCCTTCACCGGAACTTCCTGAACCGCGCCAGAGTTGAAATTCTTCACTTTGATCGCGTCGACTTCATCTGTACCGATGATTTCTTCGATACCACTGTTCCAAATGAATTTAATTTTTGGATTATTGAACGCACGGTCCTGCATGACCTTTGAAGCACGCAATGCATCCCGCCGGTGAATGACGGACACCGATTTAGCGAAACGGGTTAGAAACGTCGCTTCTTCCATCGCCGTATCGCCGCCACCGACGACCGCGATGTCCATTCCGCGAAAGAAAAAACCATCACACGTCGCGCAAGACGACACGCCTTTGCCCATTAATTTTTTTTCAGAAGGAATTCCCATCCACTTCGCTGAGGCACCTGTTGCAATAATCAAAGTCTGGGATTGAATCGTTTTTCCACTGGCCAGGGTCAAAGTAAACGGACGCTGAGACAAGTCGACTTTTTCGACGTCGCCAATTTCAAAGCGAGTTCCAAATCGTTCGGCTTGTTTGCGAAAGCTGACCATCAATTCTGGTCCCATGACGCCTTCGGGAAATCCGGGGTAATTATCAACGTCGCTTGTGATCGTCAGCTGACCACCGGGTTGAATCCCCTCCACACATAATGGTTTTAGATTTGCACGTGCAGCGTACACCGCAGCCGTTAGACCAGCAGGGCCAGTCCCAAGAATGACAACATTTTCGACGGAACTCATTCTGTTATTTTCTGCAATGCGACGCTAACTCGCAATAGCTATTTAAACTTTTGTGTTTGGATCAGAAAGCTTTTCGATGTCTACCACTTGGGCATTTTCAGAATCATCTGGAAGCTTTTCGATATAAGCCCTGACGTCGCGGTCGGCAACAGCTCCGCGAGCTAGGTTTTTGTCTAACATTCGTGTATCAAATTTCTTTTGTTCAATCGATTCGTGCAACAGCGTCATGTCTGCCTTTCTGGCATTGCAACCAAAGCCGCAATTGCTTCAAGTTAGTGTTTGTCGTTGACAGTGTCAAGGGGCAACGCCGCGCTGCAACGATCGCGAGCTGCATCAATGATCGTCGTTTTGAATAATCAGCACTAGTGCCACGTGGGGCCGCTTTTGTTGCTTTGGTCACGATCGGAAGTTTCATTGTCCTTCACAATGCGAAGATGTCCGGTGCGGCGGGACTTACCAAAGCCACCCTTGCCCCCACTTCGACCGCGCGCAGCCCATTTGGCTTGCAGCCACAGCAACACAAATCCAGTTCCCATGCCCGATAAATGCGCGATGGACGAGAGCGTATTTTGCCCAGAAGAAATCACGATCAAAAGCTCGAATCCCCCCAAGACCCACACAAAGTGTTTGGCTTTCATCGGGAACAAAAGCATGAACAGCATCGTGCGTTCCGAAAATAAAATTCCGTAGGCAACCAGCAGGCCGTAAATTCCGCCAGAAGAACCCATCATCGGCGTCATCAACGCAGCTGGGTTCTTTGAAAAGATCTGGATGAATAAATAAATAATGCCGGACATAAAAATGCAGCTGAAGTAATAAAACAAAAAACGCTTTCGCCCCCAAAGACCTTCGATATCCGATCCCACAAAAGCCAAAACAAGGGCATTCAAAACAAGATGCATGACATCGTTGTGCAAAAAAGAATAAGTAAACAATTGCCAAATATAGCCTTTTTGAATGACCAAGGCCGGCACCAATGCCAGCAACGCGCGAACGCTGCCGCCTAACACTTGATCCAACCCGATCTGACACAAAAAAACACCCACATAGGCGATGAGCAAAAATTTCATGGTCTTAGTCAGCTGAATCGGCATTTTATTTTTTGCTCCTTTCTGGGGATGGCGCATTTGGTTCCATCAGTTCGATCAAAATACCACCTGCGCTTTGCGGATGAATAAAATTAATGTTCATGTTTTGGGCGCCAGGTTTAGGCGCATCGTAAATCAGTCGGTATCCGGCTTCTTTTAACTTGAGGCAAGTGTCATTCAAAGTTCCGGGCTCGACCCGAAACGAAAGGTGGTGCACACCCGGCCCGCGTTTTTCGATGAATTTCGCAACGGTGCCCGATGGATCAGCAACTTCAAGCAATTCAAGATGGGGCGATTCTTTTGGCAAAGTAAAAAAATGAACGACAACGCCTTGGTCATCGACCTTTTCTGTCACGCCGCTGTGCAGACCAAGAATTTGAAAAAGTTTTTTCAGTTCTGGAACAGATTGTGTTGCAATGCCGATGTGATCAAGAGTGATCATATATTTATGCTACACCAGAAATAGGATTGCAGGTTTGGATAGTCAGGGCGCCTGGAATGAAAAAAAGAGGCCGATTCACTAGTCGCTGTACCCTTGGCGACCTCCTCAGTCGCTTCGGAACCAATGTATCGGCCCCCAGTCAAGTCTAGACCTTCGCACCCACCCAAAGTTCCTCCGGCCCAGACAATCCTCTCTTCGGACACAGGGGGAAAACCTTTAGGATTTCTTGTTTGATTTTATTATTTTTTATATAAATTAGATTTAATTCTTAAATTACAGCAACTTACGCAAGAAAAGCCAATCAAATTCATATAATTATACCGTTTTTGTGTACTAATAATGTTTGACCAAGACACTTAATTTTTATACGGTGCCTAAATACTTAACCGACCTTAGGACAAGGTCAATTATGCAGGCAATTTGGAGTTTGCTCCCTTTGCTCAACTGAGGAGATTTCGATGAACCGCTTGAAGGGACTGCTGACAGTTGCACTCGCTATTCCACAATTTGCTTTTACCTATAATTATCAAGGCGACGAAAAGAAACCGATTCCGGCCAACACAACAACCGCGACCACTGCTGCAGTCGCGCAAACGACAATTACAATCAATTGGACCGGCAGCTGGCAATTCGGGATCGAGCCCGATGTTTTTTCGTTGTTGCTTGATAAGCAATTGGAACTGAATGTTATCTCTAAAACAGACACATCCGTTGTTGTGTCTGTTCCAATTGAAAAAGCCACTGCATTGCGCCTTCAAGCCGAGAGTGAAGAATTACAAAAATCATATTTCGACGACGTTCTGTTGCAACCAGGCGACAACGAAACATTCAACTGGGATGGCACAGTCTTTCAAGTTGCTTCGACCGCGTCAGCAACAGGAAAATTCAATAAAGACTATGTCGCTTTTGAAGAAGCAGAATCAGCTGCGCTGACAAGCGGCATTTCGGAGACTAGCACTTTTGCGGACGTCACCAAGATCGAGTCCGATGCAGAAGCAAAATATTCCAAGCAGTGGGCTGACCTGAAGGCAAAATACGCTTCGACGGTGCCCGCTGATTTCGATCTTTTCGTAAAGACCGATTTACACATGACGACGCGTTTGATCTTGGTGTCAGCAGCGAACAACGTTGAAAAGGGTAAACCGACCACTCCGTTATCAGCCAGCGACCTTGCAGAATTGAACAAAGGCGTCGATTTCACGAACGCAGACTTATTAAGATTTGCTGGATTCAGAAACTTTATTAAAAGCTACACTGCCTACAAGCAAGTCACTTCTCCAAAATTCGTTGCTCCTAAATCGGCTGAAGAAGCAAAGGTGGAACTGATCTATCCACCTCTTTATCCGGTTATCGCTGAGATTTATCCAGTTGGCGACGTCCGTGACTATGCTGGATTGGCGTTCTTAAGTGAGTTTATCAGCGAAGCCTTTGGATCAAATGCGGCTGATAGCTTAATCGCCCAATACAAAAAGGACGTCAGTAACCAAGCCTATGCAGCCAAATTGGATGAAGTCATCAAGCAAGACCAAGAACAAGTGGATGCACTGACAAAGCTGTTACAACAACAAGATCAACAAGGCCAAACCGAGAACGGCAATGGAAACAGCGCTTCAGTCAAGGCCCCTGAACTTGCCGGCGCCGTCGATCTAAACGGCAAGGCGGTGACCCTCGATCAATTCAAAGGTAAAATTGTAGTGCTTGATTTCTGGGCCACCTGGTGTGGACCTTGCCGTCAGCAAATCTCTGCTGAAAAAGAATTGGTAAAGCACTATCAAAACTCTGCTGACGTTGCGATCGTGTTCTTGTCGATCGACCAAAACGTCGATGCTTGGAAAGCAAAAGTAAAAAGCGAATTCAACAGTCTGGGCAATCATGTTAACTCGGCCGGAAACTGGGACAGCCCGACGGTTCAAGCCTTCAATGTCACGTCTATCCCAAAAGTCATGATCATTGGCCGCAATGGTGAACTCATCTCGCACGATGCTCCAAAAGCTTCAGAAGATGGTTCGACGTTGAATAAAGCATTGATTCAAGAGATCGATGCCGCCGTTCAACAATCAAAATAGCAACTGGCAGTAGTCCAAATCTTAACCAGAAGCCGGTACCGATTGATTTTCGTGCCGGCTTTTGCTTTTAGGCCATCAGTGTTAACGTTTTTGAGTTCAACATAGGGTTGATAGGAAACAGATTAAACCGTCAGGTTTATAGAGAAAACAGATTAAACCGCCAGGTTTATAGAGAGACAGATTAAACCGCCAGGTTTATAAAGAAAACAGATGAAGCTTAAACAAATCTTGCTTGCAGCTTGGTGGAGCGCAGGCATCGCCATGACCCTGATCGTCCCGCCATTTCAAGTCCCTGACGAAATCGCGCACTGGAAAACGGCCATGTACCGCTCAAGTTTTGCTGCCGAAAAATGCCAACCTGGCATGGGCCTTCCGGATCAATTCGATTATGAAAAAGTGTGGAGAGGGTCACCCATCGGGTTTCGAAAAATACAAACGACCTATGGCTGTCTTGATGCCGAATTCTATTATGGAAACTTTTTAACTTACCCGGGAATTTGGCTGACCCGTTGGTGGGCAAACGCGGGATCCGAAAGTCGCGTTTGGATGATTTTATTTTATTTGACCAGGCTGTTTCAAGGCATTTGCGTCGGGGCAGCATTACTGTATTTATATAAATCTGTTCAAGTGCCAGGGGTGGCAACTCTGACTGTGCTTTGTTTGTCGCCGTTATTTTTACAACAAAGCTTTGGCGTAACCGCCGACGGCGTCGTGCTGAGCTACTCAATATTACTGATCGCCTGGCTGCTGAACAATCGGCCGTTTCGCTTGGCCAAAAAACGCGATTATTGGTTGGAATGGATCACACTTGGATTCGGTTTCATCGCATCCACGACTAAAGCACCGATATTATTGGCCGGATTATTTGTATTAGGATTGGCCTGGATGCGGGGAAATCCCATGCGCAATTCGAAATGGATTCATAAAAATTCGCTGCTGTTTTCGATGATTGCCGTATGGATTGGGGTCACAGCTTATTGTTCACACGTTAGTTTTGGAAAGGCATTGGCTTTTGATCAATTCGTTCCCGGATTTAAAAGGGTTCTGCAATTCGGTCCAGTTGATCCCAGCGCGCAAATTGAATATTTAAAACACCATATTTCATTGTGGCCATCGATTTTTCTGGCGCCCTTGGGTGAATTTTTTCATCTCCAAAGTTACACCGGCCACATGGCTTGGTGGACCATGACGTCCAGCAAGCTCACGATTCGATTGTGGCAATTCCTGGTTGCGGCGGTTTTGTTGCTTGAACTTCGCCGCGTGCGACCGTCCCGAGTGAACGGAAAAGTTGCACTACTGACAGTGTTGTTTGGTTTAATCGTGCTTGTTTCCGCTGTTGCGCAAGAACTGGCTGTGTATCTCACTTACACTCCTGTGGGTTATCCGCAACCGCTTGGCTTGCAAGCTCGGTATTTTTACCCACTGTTATTGCTAACCTTTGCTTACTTATTTTGGCTTCTTCATCGCGGCCGTACACCCGCAGGAAATACAAAGGCAGCAAATATTCCGGTCGCTGAGACGCGTGCAGGCCAAATCGGACTGTGGTTTTTGATTCTACTTTATTTGCCGCTGTGGATGATTTCTATCTTTGTCGATTTTGCGTTTACTTATCACTGACCGCTGTCGCTGCAGGCTCAAGCGACCAAAGGATCAAAAACGGAGCCGCCCATAAAAAATAGTGAAATGGGCTCATTTTTGCAAAAATTAAAAATGTGCATATTCCAATCGCTGGCAATGCAAAACTTTGTTGAATTGCCCAACGCGGGTATCGCCTGCCTAAATAAGAAAACAGAAACCAGGTTAGTATTCCAAAAGCTTGAAAAGCGATCTGCGTGTTAGCCGAAAAAATGGAAATAAAGCTGGACCCCCTAACTGGACGTTTCAGCATAAACCAAACGACGTTATTAAAAAAAGCGCCTGGATTTGCAATTACAAACGGCAATGATCCAAAAAATAAAATCGTCAAGGCAAGAGCTAAGGGCTTCCACTGCTTTTGAAAAAAAAGTGGAATGCAAAAAAGCGCGCCCGGCATCTGTTTTGAAAGAAGTGACAAACCCAACGCAACCCCACCCTCATTATTCTTTTTCAAGCGAAACAACAAAAGGCTTAAGGTCAGAAAAAAAGTAGGTAGCAAATCATTGGTGCCATTATTAAAACTCAGCACCGATACAGGATCAGTTGCCAACCAAAAAATTCCGCCAAGAATCCCGTGCAACAGTGAATACCGCCGCAGATAACCAAAAATAAGGAACAATAATCCAAAGTAAATAGGGATGTGGGTGACGTAAATCCCTTTTAATCCCCAAAGCAACGTGGCCGGCGCATAAGTAAAAATTTGTAGTGGAGTGTATTTATAACCACTGAAGCATTGACCTGGAATGCAGTATTCATTGAGATCCGCCGAGTAAGGATTATGTGGATCGTGTTGAAATAGCGAATGGACGGCATCGACATTCAATTGTGCGATGTCTTCGATAAAACCAATTGGCTTTTGTAAGCGGTGAACGATGAAACCCATTCGAAATAGAATGAGCGCCAGTAGGATCGCGCCCAAGATTCGCACGACAACAGGACGTTTGGACATCGAAAATAGCGCAGCATCAAATAATCCCCGATTCAAAAAGAGAATGAAAAACAAAGGGAGCATCAAAAGCCGCCAAACAGGATCCGGCGGGGCGATCAGCATTGAAATTGCCGTAAAAATCACCAAAAAAACAAGGAAGGTTGCAAAGCGATTTTTTTCAACGATTGTTTCAGTAGCCATCAACAAAAGAAGAATAACACACCTGATCCCTATTTTTGACTTTGACCCTTTCTCGAAATAGATTGTGCGAATGACAGTCAAAACGCGGTTAGAAGCTCAGTGGATGCTGTCATTCGTGGCCCTGATCGCAACAGTTCTTTATTTCTTTCACATGGCATTCGGTTTTGAGTGCATCAATCCACACCATTTGAATTGGCTGTATTATGGTGACATAGCCGGCAACTATTTTGGCTGGGCCTGTTTCCGGATGGATCCTTGGACATTCCCCATTGGACACATGTCTTCGTGCGGATATCCCGTCGGCACCAACATCGGTTTAACAGATTCGATTCCGATTGCTGCGTTGTTTTTTAAATTATTCCGTTTTATCGATGCGGGCGACTTTCAGTATTTTGGTTTCTGGATATTTCTGAATGTGATGCTTCAGGGAATGACCGGATTTTATGTCGCAAAAAAGTTCCAAGCATCACCCATTCAAAGTTTTTTAATCGCAGTTTTGCTGGTGCTGACCCCGCCTTTTCTTTTTCGATCAGTGATGCACGTTTCCCTTAGCACGCATTGGCCAATTATTTTGTGTTTCGCTTTTTTGGGAAACCGATCTGGTACAGCACGATGGGTTTGGATTTTATTGGTGGCCTTTATGGGCTTGGTTCACCCCTATCTGTGGGCCATACAAATGATTTTATACATGCTTCATGAAGCACTGATTCATGGAACAGGCGAAAACGGTCTTTTGAACAAACAGTCACTGATTAAGATTATTTCGGATCTTGGAGTCGTTATCGGAATAACCGTATTTCTTTGGGCCATTTTAGGGATCTTGTTTGGCTTCAACTATGTCGTTCCGGGAATTGGTGGCCATTCTGCAAACCTGTTGGCGTTAGTTAGCCCGATGGAGATGTCTTATTTTTTAGCACCGCTTCACTTGCATTACGCCGGAAATTTCGAAGGCTTTGGTTATCTTGGTCTGGGCGGAATGATTTTGGCAACTTTGGCGTCTTTGCTTTGGTTGCGACGCTGCACACGTGAAAGAAACATATCGCGACAAACGCGTTATAAACTGATTTTTTTATTTCTGGTTTTCTTTATTGCCGGATCTTTCGTCTTGTCTTGGGGCGACCATACAATCGTAGATCTTTTCAAGGTGATGCGTTTGTTCGGTGCGGTGTCCATTTTGTCGGTCTTTCGGGCAACCGGTCGTTTCATTTGGATTGCAGATTATGCCGTGGTCATTTGGGCGTTTGCCCTATTCACCAAAGATTCCATTTTTTTAGGTCAGAAAAAAACAGCGCTACTTCTTGCTGTGATCGTGATTCTGCAGTGGATAGACCTTCAACCCCTTTATTCGTCTACTCGAAAAACAATCACAGAAAAAGCGTCATCCGA
>Ga0206824_10116_pt1 | contig 27500 bp, 22 predicted proteins | sample Alteio_BWOrgCont_82_FD_152874 | JGI IMG/M metagenome (GOLD analysis project Ga0206824, IMG submission 152874) | Enriched cells from forest soil in Barre Woods Harvard Forest LTER site, Petersham, Massachusetts, United States -... | ecosystem: Environmental > Terrestrial > Soil > Temperate forest >...
TAACTCATTCAGCACCGCTGTATCATCTGAAAAGCCCATAACTGAATTGAAGCCCTCTAAATTAAAAGCCGGTGAGAAATTTGAACTCGCCTATAAACCACACACAACAATCGTTATTGAATATATTGGTAAGTCAAGGTTTAAAACCTTGTCTGTAAAAAGCAGTCGTTTAAAAGAAGGCGATATATTTAAAGCATCTGTTATTACATTACACCATCCCTTGTTTATTTTGGAAGTGGAAACTGATGGAAAGCAACAAGACCGGATTATAGAAGGTAAGGTAAGCGGGGTAACATCTATCCGAAGAATTACTTAAGCATCTCTTGTTTCAATGCCTCTATCCTGTAATGGGCTATGGCAGCCGTTTCGTAATCTTCGTTCTTTTCAAGCTCAGTGAGAAGCCATGTAAGCACCTTGATTTCCTGTTCCGGATTTGCCTCCTGCACATGTTCGCCTTTTATAATCTTCATGCGATGTACAGTTATGTTATTTCTTTTCTTACCTGCTGGTATCATATCTTGCGGTGCTATTTTTCTTTTTCAATCATTTCAGGTGTTAAGGCAACCCATTCCTTTCCCTTTATATATTCGCTCATAATATACCATTGACCGCCCATGAATATGTAGTTGTAGCTTTGAAAATCATTGTTCTTATTGAACTTCTTTAACGAGCTATGAACCTGTTGCCCAAACGTATCACCCCTATCCCTGTGATACGCTACTGTTACATTTCTCTGTGGCCTGTCAAAAGAATGTGTAGTGATAATTTCGGGTTTAGTATTTACTTGAAAAATCACTTCAGGCGCTTCCGGCAATGGGTTAATATTTTCATAGACTTCTGACAGTCCACCTAACGCTGCCAGTGCATTGGCTCTTTCGTAGGTGTTGTAATGACTTAACAGTGTTTCTCCCACGCCTGAGAGGTTGCCGTCATGGTTGCAGTACACTGATTTTACTTTACCGTCATTTTGTAATACTGCAATGCTGCTGCGTGTGCTCATCGTTTTTGGTTTTAAGAGTGCATATCAATAAATACTACATATATTTTATCTCCTTCTGTTTCATCCTGATTGTTGGCAAAATTGGTTACACCGCATTGGTCGTATTTGTATTCAAAGAAGTCCTCTGAAAGCACGTCGAACGTGCCTTTAACTGTTTGGCCTTGTTTGCGATTATACTCCCGCCCCTGTTCAGTGCTTTTCAGTTCGTACAGGAATTTGGCATATTCTTCCAATGAAAATAAATCAGTGGTATTCCATGTGGTAAGGTCTAATTTTGCTTTTGTGCGCGCTAATTTTCTTTTAGCCCGTTCTCCGTAAAATGTGCCTTTAAGCCACCCTTCTACCAAAGCGTTAATTTTATCAATCGTATTAGAATCATCGTCTGGCGCATAACGCCCGTCTCCGTCATTTATAAAAACCTCATTGTCTTCGGAAACGCTGCCGCAAATGGTACGCCAGTTATTTTCGTTACCATATTCCGTAATTTCGTTTTCTACGTAGTTGCAGGCGTCTTGCGCGCTCTCTGCTCTAACTACTGCTAAATGTAAGTTGTGCATTTTATTTTGTGTTAGTAGTGTGTTTCACGTTACGAATTACCGCATCGGCTACTATCCGTATGGAACTTTTCAAGATTTGATTGCGGGGGTCACAGCCAAGTTTCTTTGCTATTGCCTGCATCTGTTCATCGCTTACCATACCGGCCTCAGTGACAGTAAATCCATTTACGGTATGCACTAAGTCCCCTCTGCATATCGAGGTGACCGCAAATAATTCGCTCATCGGATGTTCTTTATTTTCTTCTTTGTTAGTCATTGTAATTGGGGTTGAAAGGGTTATTGAATTCCGTATAGTTTTTTCGCTTTGTCGAAACCAATCCACTTGCCATCTCTGTCAAAGCCACGGTTGGCCAGTTCCCGCCTTACCATATAGTTAAGGTCAAACTCTCCTCTGAGAGCTTCTGTCAGCAGTTGGGTTGCCGTCAGGCTAAAGATGAATTTCGGGTTTAACTCATCAGGACGGTCTTCGTATTTCTTTAAATCAATTGGTTTGTTTTTGCTCATAGGTTTTTTATTTTAAATCTTTTATTTGTGTTAAAGAGAATTCAGTATCAAAACGCCCGTTCTTATCGGGGAATACGACACGCAATATGTCTCTGCTGTTTTCCATAGCATGACAGATGAGAACGGGAAAGCCCTCTATAATATCATTGTACTTTTCATTGGGTTGGAATGTATCTCCTGTCTCAAGTCTCTTGGCGAGGTTCCACATAATACCTTGTGCATTCTCCTGACTTATTGGCACGCATAGCTGCATGTCGGGGTGTTTAAACTTCGACGGGAAGCCGTGCGTGTGCACGTTCACGCTGAACGGATAGTCTGCATCAGAGATTATGTAGTGTACAATCCACCCGTACTTTTTCATCAACTCATCCTGCTTTGTGCGCATATCTTCTAATCCATTCTTGCATCCTTCGCATTCGTTATCGCTCATTGTATAATTCTATTTAAGGTCCAGCTTGGCTTGTGCTACTGTTATAACTTTAGTTTGTGTGGGCTGCTGTTTACTTTGCCTATCAAATGGCCCGGCATTGCAGAGTATTCCTTCGTTAGCGGATAGTTTGGTTATAACAGGTACAAGCCCATACATATATTGTATAGAGTAGCCGCCCCAATGTGTCATACACAAGGAATCCATCCATGCAACTTCTCCCAGCAACCCATTCAGGCAAAAGTTAATAGCTGCCATCTTGGCGCATCGAGCATCTATATCTGCGGCGAAGAAAAAATTGTGTCGTGAAATCTTTGCTGCGCTCAGTAACATTCTCCCGCTTCCGCAGCAGGGATCATAGATAGTTTTGTTTCTATCTTCTTTACTTATGTTTATCGCAGCCATGAAGTCAGAAACATGTTCCGGCGTAAAGAACTGCCCGTGCTTTCCTCTGCTCAGGTGACGTTGATAGAATTCTCCCAGGCAATCTGTTAAGCCGGTCCCGTTGTTATCCATTATAAGAACCATGTGCGCAAACAATTCGCAGAATATTTCCACTTCTTCTTTCTTGTAGCGCTTAACAATGGATAAGTAGTCCTCCTCATATTTGCCGGCAGAGAGGCAGCATATTGAAATATCAAGGAAGTCGTTGAATACAGTTTCTTCCGACTTGCTGACTGCAATCCTATTGAATGTTTTAACAAAGCCACTTATGTCTGTCATCATATACTCCGCTATGGGTAAGGTTTTTGAACCTTAACCCGGCAAAGTAGCGACGTCTAATCGAAAGGAAAAAATAGTTGCAGCAAAATTTTATTTCATGATTAGTTTCTCTCAAAACGAGTGTTTATTTTCGGCAGCATTGGCTTACTTGCAACATAATTATGTTGGTTAGATTAAAGAAAAGACAGAAGAAGATTATTACAAATACCCATGCGGTATACTCACTTGTGTGGAACATTATTAGGCGTAAGCCGCTTTTTGACCGGCAGAAAGAGCACTTCTATGTTATAGGGCTGTCGCGTTCACGACGCGTCATATATGTGGATTGGGTAAGCATGGGAACGGTGCATAGTACAGTCGCTGAGCCGAGAGAGATATTTCGTATGGCTATATTGAAGGGAATTTCATCTCTTATCATGGTGCACAATCATCCTTCTAATAACCTACAACCGAGTCAGCCGGATATAAAGCTAACTACACAGATAGTTGCTGCTGGAAAGATTGTTGGGATTAGGTTGATTGACCATGTGATTGTATGTGAGGAAGGACATTACAGCTTTTACACGGATGGAAAGATAGGGGAGGAGGTGGAAGAATAATATAGGAGACTTGTTTGTTAGGATTTAGTGGCAAGCTTAAAAGCATCCATTATTACATCCTTATAAATGTGCCCAAAGTTTGCCAGGCACCATGCTTTTAGCAGCATCTTTTCATCGGGCTTTAGCCAGTTTAAAGTTTTAACTAATTCCTTATAAAACAAAGCCCTGTCAAAACTAACCTTATCAAGTATTTTCTTACTTAGCTCAAACATAACCCGAATCTGATTTATACAATTAGACATCTAAGATAGCTCCGTCCTGTTTGTTATTTGCATTCTTTAACAAATTCTAATACAAAATTAATCCTCGCCAAGTCAATCTGAAAGCTGCATTACCGGCTGGCTTCTATCAGATCATGTTTCTCTTTTCTGGAAAATCGTTTCAACAGATATTCATGCTTACAGGCCTCAGACCTATCTTCAAATTCCTTACAGTATAAGATTTTGACAGGAGTTCTGCCTCTGGTATATTTTGTGCCTTTGCCCGTATTATGTTTGGCAAGTCTTTTCTCTAAGTTATTTGTGGTTCCGACGTAATAGGTCATATCGGAACACTCAAGTATATATGTAAACCATTTTTCCATTCCTTAATCAAAAAGCCTATATTGTAACCAAAAATAACAATAAATAAATCCCATGGAAAAGCAGACCTTTCAAAACCACCGAAAATTTAAACCTGAAACACGCCCGCATAAAATTTACTATCTAACAGTTATTACTCTCAATATTCTGGCGTTTGCTAATCTTTGCAGAGCGTTTTACCTGGTGAATGGCCGGATTGATGCTTTACTTTTTGAACTAATAGGCATTTCACTCTTTTTTGCCTATTTTTTATTCCGTTCTTTTTCTCTGAAAGCCCAAGACCGTGCAATCAGGGCAGAAGAAAATCTTCGGTATTTTGTTCTCACCGGGAAGCTTCTCGACAAAACTTTAAGCATAAGCCAAATCATAGCTTTACGATTTGCTCCTGACGAAGAGTTTATTCCTTTAGTTGATACCGCTATCAAAGATAACTTGAGCAACACTGAGATTAAAAAAACAATCAAAAACTGGAAGGCGGATCATCATCGGGCTTAAGCTTTTTCACCCAGCACCGGAATGGGTTTGTATTTTGGTTTGATTTTTGAACTAAAGTTTGAAGCAGCATATTTGTTAATATGTTCAACTACCTCCTCAATATCATCTGTAAATAGAATTATTTCAGAGTCATCTTTACTTATGGTATCTGAAACAATCATATTATTTATGTGTTTAATTAAATCTTTATGATAGTCCATTCCCATAATAACAATAGGAAAATGAGACATCTTTTTTGTTTCTATGAGCGTAACCGTTTCGAAAAACTCATCCAATGTCCCAAATCCTCCGGGCATGATAATAAATGCGAAGGAGTATTTTCGTAATAATTCCTTGCGGACAAAGAAGTATTCTAACTTAATATATTTATCCAAGTATGGATTAGGTTGCTGTTCAATAGGTAAAATGATATTGCATCCAATGGAATATCCGCCTGCATCTTTTGCTCCCCGATTAGCTGCCTCCATAATCCCGGGCCCGCCACCGGTTATAATAGCGAAGCCAAACTTCGAGATTCTGGATGAAACTTCTCTGGCCAATTTATAATATGGATGATTTTCAGTAAACCTTGCCGAGCCAAATACAGTCACGCACGGACCAATAAAATGCAGTGCCCTGAATCCTTTGATAAACTGCATAACTACTCCCAATGCGTACATCAATTCTTTCCATCTGGCTCTTGGCCCTTTAAGAAAGCTTCGTTCTTCCTGAAATCCTTTATTCATTCTATCCTTTAGTTTCTTCAAATTTCGGGCAATCGGTACATTTGACGGCCTTATTGTCTTGATAATAACAGGTATAGCCTGCAACACTCATGAGTGTTTGTCTTTGGAAGGTTTGATTGATAATCTTTGTGTCCGTTGCACTCTCTCTTTTTAAGGAGCAGAGGAAGTTAGATTCTTGCGTTTTGCTACCCCGTTTAACGGTCTGAGTTTTATTAATTATAAGGTGAGCACAATTACAGGTCATAGAAACAAGCTGAGATTAAAGACCTGCAAAGATATTTTATTCTACCGGCCAGACCATTTGAAATATTTCGGTTTTATAATTACAATTTTTATATTTTTGCCCTGCTTCCTTTAACGAGGAGGGTGGACCGGAAGGAATTTACTTCCTTCCTCCACTCTCTGTTTCAGCAGAGTCTAAGGGAAGTAAAGTTTACTCATTTATATGATTATCTCATGTATGCGGTGCAATGGCAACGACATGCCTCTTTTCAGAAGGATGTATTTGTCTGTTACGCCCCATACCGTAGTTTCTATCATTTTTTTGCCAACCGTATCCTCAAACACAATTTTTACCTTATTGTTATCGGAGGAATTTCCAAGCTTCATTGCTCTTTTTGCTTCGGAGGTTCGTTGCTCTATTTGCTTAGCAGTTGATAATACTTCTTGTTTAGGGAAGTGAATAGAATCGAGCAACTCTTTTTGAATCGGTGTAATATTATCCATAGGTGTGTGGGGTTTGTTATTCTTATACGGATAAAATTGCATACGGTTGCAGATTTATAAAGGATAATAAAAAATTATTGCTTCGCTCCCTTTAAAGGTATGTTCTGCATGGTATTATCCGGCTGCCTGTGGTATTGCGACTTGCCAAACTTCCATGTTATGTTCAGCCGTATTTTTCTGAGGTCAGGGTAATTACTTTGTACTATACTAAGTCCGGGGCTGTTTTGGGTATTAGTATATACACGTGTTGCAAACACATCGGTACAATTTAAGTCAACAGTAAATTTATCGTCAGCAAAACGCTTTCCCACACCAATATCAAGGTTTGATAGAGGAGATAGAACTACAACTCCATTTAAGTTTGATGAATTATACCAATATAGTATTTGCGCTTTCAAGCGTAGAACACATAAACAAATACGCCGTTTCTACTGACAGTTCAAAAATAAAATCAAAATATACGCCAATTTCGGTACTCGGTGAAAAGGCGTAAAATTGTTTATACAGCTAGTTATCCGTGTCTGGCAAGAAATATAATTTCCTACTAAGTTAAGTGGTCAAATAGGAATACTCTACAACATTGGTTATTTCAATACAATTTCCCTGACATCAATAGTAACACCACTTGCATTAATAAGATTAACAAAATATACTCCGTTACCGCTCCACGTAGATAAGTCAATGTAGCTCGATTGTTGGGTAATGGATGTTGTAAATACAGTCTGTCCAAGGGAATTGGTAATTTTTAAAGTATATGCTGATAGTGAAGCATAGTTGCCATAATTAATTGTTATATGGTTGTTTGCAGGATTAGGATAAACTTTTAAAGTATTTGCATAAGTAACAGGGTTAAATCCTGTAAGGTTTGCATTTATTATTAATGTATCTGTAACCGTTATTGACTGATAACATAATCCTCCATTATATAATGACTGAATTTCATTAGTCGTTAATACTCGGCTCCAAATACCGATATCATCCAAACTTCCCTCAAAATAGGTGCCATTCATATCCATAGGTGAACGACCAATTACAACGATACTACTATCTGTATTTAATGATTTTTTACTGCTTGTATTAAAATTACCATCAACATACATTTTTACAGTATCACCATCATAAGTTACAATAACATTATGCCAATTACTATCTGCTAAAAAACCAGTCCCATAAAAGTCATCGCCTTGTCCACAAAAATATGGTAGTCCACTGTATAAAGTAAAACCGAATCTCTCTCCATCTGCACCACTTGGCAAACTACCCCAATTAAAAGCATCTCTGTTTGATGGATTGGTATAAGTATTTGAGTTAAACCATAATGAAAATGTTCTTGGGTTTGCTCCAAGTGGAGCTGTGGTGGCTCCTGTTATTATATATGAAGATGTACCATTAAAATAATATGCACTATTTGTACTACCAAATCTGTCAGTGGTCAAAGATGCACCATTAACTGTTCCATTGTAACCATTCCCACTTAAATCATTTGCATTGCCTGTAAAAGAATACCAGGCTACTAATCCGTTGGTCGGAACATAAGAAGGTACTTGTGCAAAAGCATTTATTGACAAAGCTAACCCTGTAAGTAAAAAGATTTTTTTCATGTCTATAAGTTAATTCAATATATAAAGTTATGCAATTATTCTGATACTGGAGAGATCTTAAATAGAAAAGTTCTTATTATTTCAACGAAAGTAATCAATAAAGTTAATATCAAAAAACTCTAACGTTATTCCAGAAGAAAAGTAATTTTTAAGTTGGAACTGGTTTAACAGTTATTAAGACAACGAAATAATATATAGGTTTAGGCTGAATGCCCTAATATTCAAAATCTAAAAGCTCTTTAACATGGATGCCCATAACCTCAGCTATAGAAACTAACGTATCCAATGTTGGACTTTTAAGTCCTGCCTCTAAATAAGAAATATATTGCCTTGATAAGCCACTCTCAAAGGCAAGTTGTGCCTGGGTGATTTTCTGAGTTTTTCTATGAGAAGCTATTTCCCTTCCCAATTTCTTTCTTGCTTTTATTTTTAATGATGCTTTCACATAAGCAAAAGTCCCAATAGTGTAAAATTAAGTGTCCACTATAGTAGATATATTGTTTTTTTTACTTATTTTGTGTCCCCAACACTTAGAAGATATAAAACAGCCAACTTCAAAATTTCACATATAAATATACTCTTAACTTATTTAATGGAAATTAAGATTGAAATTTTTCCTGCATGTTTTGCTTAAAGTAACAGTTCTTGGCAATTCTTTATTCTCGTGTTGCTTTAAATGGATACATTCACCTTTAACCTCTTCTACGATTTCATATGATATTACTTCAGAACGATTAACCAAGGCAAATTTTTGAGAGAGTTTTAAAAGTTCGCTGAATTTGTAATCCATTAAAGTATAGGAAATATTATTTTTTAGCTTAGCTAATTTATTTCTAGGATCTACGGAATCGGTTCTGACATAAATTATGTTAGGAACAGGAATACTTATTTTCCCTTTGTGTTCTGCGACATAACATAATTCGTATTCCTTTTTGACATTCGAGGTAGAAAATATAATTGGATGGGCATATTCCAAGGCATCTTTAACTCTTTTTTCAGAATAAGGTTTAGGTATTGCATCCAGCGCACCTACCATCCGACATGCTTCAATGAATGCCTTTTGGTTATCGGAAATAAATATAAAATATTTGTTTATCGATTTAAGTTTGATGGCTACATCAACTCCTTGTATCTTGTCATTTAAGAATAGGCAATCAAGGAAGCATAGGTCAAAATCAATAAAATTTAACTTGTTCAAAAATTCTGTACAAGAATGAAAATTGTACTTTACTTCAGCCAAATTAGAATTTTTTAATAGCGCTTTGATTATTTCGTGTGATTTTGCATCATCATCCACTATTACACATTGAAGCTTCCTTTTCAACAGGGGAATATTTTATATTAATAATATTAAACTTTGGAGCAAAACTAATTTATTGGCTGATATATCTCATATTTCTTTAAATTAATTCAATACAAAGTCAATTCATTACATTAAAAGATATGTTTATTACATTGTTGTGATAGTTCATTACATGTCTGAAAATTATGTGATGTATATATAGTATTGTTGCAGAATAAATGTAAAAAGTATTTAAAAAAAAATTCATTCTGCTGCTAATTAAAGATGGGGAAAGTAAAATTAATAATATTGATAATTACATTATTCTTAGGATTAAGAAGCGATGTATTTTCCCAGAGTATTCCTGCTCCTTCCGACTTTCAGGTTTTAGCAACTATGAAAGTAGGAGATTCAGTTAATGTATTTGGCGACACCTTGTTCTTTCCTATAAACAATTATACAGGAACTGCAGTCATTACTCTTATAGATACAACAGGCATAAGCAAGATTAATTTTTCTTTAGGTTCAACAAACGGTATCTGGAATTTACTTTCTAAAACTTTTGTGTTTGATAATGCAGGAACATTTTCGGATGGGACTTCGTATTCTAGAAATAAATTCGTTGTATATCTCGGTGTCGGTAATTATACTGGACAAGATAGCATCTATTCCCAAGTAACCCTACAAGATACTGCCGGGAATCTTACTACACCTATTTTATTTAATCAGGCTATAAGTAATAACTCTTCGCCATCAGCTGTAATGGATACAACTAATATAATTCTTCATTAACAATGAAATTATTGCACTCCATAATAAGAAGACGATTGAGTAAAGTTGCTTTAAGTGCTTTTTCCCCAATAGATGTTATTTCAAATCGTATTGATTATTTTAAAAAAGTTAAGATATTAATTTATGTGTTCCTCTTTATTGGATTAAGTGGCTCCATCAAGGCTCAATATACCAATTTACTTAATTTTAACGGTACAAACGGTTCATTACCATATAATTCAGTAATTGTTTCCGGAAATACGATTTATGGAATGACAACATCTGGAGGAACTAATAATGAAGGGACTATTTACACCACAAATACGGATGGCAGCGGATATAGACAATTATATGATTTTACTGGTACCGGCGTATACCCTTTTGGCGCCTTAACACTTTCGGGAGGCGTATTGTATGGGACGACAAGTGGGTATACTGAAGATGGAGGCACTGTTTTTTCGATAGATACTAATGGCACTGGATTTACTCAATTACATAATTTTTATACCAACCAAGGTGGTCAAAGACTTGCTGGTGCCTTAACTCTTTCGGGAAATGTCTTATATGGTACAACATTTTTTTCAATTCAAGATCCCACCAATTGGGGTAGTATTTTTTCAATAAATACAGATGGTAGTGGATATACTGTTTTGGAAAGTTTTTCCAACGAAAATGGTAGTAACGGTTCAGTTCCTTATGGCACCTTGGTGCTTTCAGGAAACGTATTGTATGGGCTAAATGCAGTTGGAGGTGCTTCTGGAGATGGAGTTGTTTTTTCCATAACCACTAATGGATTATATACAGTTATGTATAATTTCGACGGATTAGTAGATGGTGCTAATCCCTATGGCTCATTAATACTCTCAGGAAGCAAATTGTATGGGATGACTTATGCCGGAGGAGTAAATAACGATGGAGTTATTTTTTCTATAACTACTGCTGGAAAATTTACCGTCCTATATGATTTTGATGGTACACACGGAGCAAATCCAAGCATTGGAAGCGCACTTGCCCTTTCAGGTAATGTATTATATGGGATGACTAATGCCGGCGGGGCAAATAATGATGGTTGTATTTTCTCAATTAATACAAATGGTAGCGGATATCAGGATTTGCTTGATTTCAATGGAACAAACGGTTCTACTCCATACGGGGCATTGGCTATTTCAGGGAACGATGGATATGGCATGACATATCAAGGGGGAACAAGCAATGATGGTGTTTTATTTAGGGAGTTAATTAATGGTGTTACATGTAACTTAACTGTTTCGGCTAGTGTAACTAGCAATGTAACTTGTTATGGAGGAGATAATGGTAGTGTTTCGGCAACCCCTTCAGGAGGTACGTCACCTTATACCTACTCGTGGTCTGTAGGAGGAAAAAAATCTACTAAATCAGGACTTACGGCCGGCACTTATACAATTACAGTAACAGATCAAAATGAGTGTTCGGCAAGTTCATCGGTTATTGTTACCCAACCTGCGGCTGGTATCAGAGATAGCTTAGTGAATCTTACCGAACCTATCTGTCATGGAGGAAGTGGAGCTGCCACAGTAGGGGTAAAGGGTGGAAAAACACCATACACTTATATCTGGTCACCAAATGTCAGCACCACAGCCACAGCTAGCACTCTTAGTATTGGAACCTATACAATAACAATAAATGATAACAATGGATGTGCCTCTACAGCGCTTACATTCACGATCACCCAACCTAAAAGTATGCGGGATAGTATTGTCAATCAAATAAATGAATCGTGTTATGGAGGAAATAACGGAAGTGTAACTATAGGTGTGAAGTATGGAGCAACACCATATACCTATAGTTGGTTTCCCAATGTAAGTACTACAGCAACTGCTACAGGACTTTCAGCAGGTACCTATATAGTAACTGTATTTGATAATCTCAGTTGTACAGCTTTAGAAACGAATATAACAATAACCCAACCTCTTGCAATAAGTGTGTCATTTACAGTAGATAGTAATGTAAATTGTTACGGAAGCGCTACTGGAGTTGTCAAAGCAATAGCAAGCGGAGGTGATCCTGACCCAAATTATTTTTATTCTTGGTCTAATGGAAGTACGACAAAAAAACTAAGCAATTTGAGCGCAGGAGTATATACAGTAACTGTTACTGATGCCAATGGTTGTACAGACACAGGATCTGTTACTTTAACCCAGCCGATAGCCCCCCTTAGCGTTACAGTATCCGTTGTCAATAGTAAATATTACAGAGGAACTGGAAGTGCAACGGCAAGTGCCAGTGGCGGTACCGCACCTTATTCATATTCTTGGGCGCCAAGTGGCGGTACTAATGCTACGGCTACTGGATTAAGCGTAGGAGTATATACCGTAACTGTAATTGATGCACAAGGATGTACTGCGATGGTTCAGGCTTCAATTAATCAGCCTTATCCTTGGACAGATACAATCGGTGTTTCATTATCGGGTGATACGCTTAGAAAATATGCCTCTTCAGGATGGGGTAATGGAGGTGGGGCATCACAAAGTGTTTTATATGCTGGTCAAAATGGATCGGTTAAAGTTGGAGTTTCTGGTTTAAGCGGGAAAGTTGCTTTTGGATTTACATCTATTAATGTAGCTCCTGACTATAGAACATTTGATTTTGCTTTTTTGGTTTATAGCAATACAATAAACATATATCAAAGAGGTGTCCTGATACAAAAAGCCGGCACTGTTATAAATGGTGATACTCTTAAAATTAAAAGAGTAGGCTCTACAGTATTATTCATGAAGAATAACATTGTACTATATACAAGCACTCCTCCAACTAACAATAATATTGTTGCTTCTGTTTATACTGGAAGCCTTGAAGCAGTTGCCTCTCTTTATGATAAAGGGAGTTCTATTGCGGGGATGAATTGGAATTTTTCACAAAATTTATTTATTGGCGGAAATATAACTCCTCAAATAGGGCCTGATTCATTAGGTACAACAGTTCTTCCTGCTTATATTGGTCAATCTCCTTTTCAATACATATGGAATTTAGCTAGGTATCCATTCAGAAATCAATACAGGCCATTTTTAGATTCGGTAATTATAGCGGATACCCTATCACTTGACACAACAGCAATTTTCCATTCCTTTGATAGTTTAAGGCAAAATTATCAGAATAATCACCTAATGTCTGGAGTTAATGCAATTGCTGTAATTGATTCTAATTTTGACACGACAGCCATAAACAGTAATATTGGAGAAGCTATTACATGGATGAATACTTCCGGGCTAACAATAAGCAAGGTAAAATCACCAAGAATTGTTCAATATATAATGCCAGATAGCTTATTCAGCTTGACGGGAGTGCAACCCAATCTTTCGGAACCTGTAACGTGTTATTCAGATAGTGGAATTACACTCACTAAGACTGATAAAAGTGGATGGACTTCCGGTCAGGCGACTTCTGTAAATAGTATATCATATACAAGTTATGGGAAGGTAAGTTTCGTTATTCCCAGTATTACTTCAGTTGAAGCAGCGGGGATAAAGATAGATACAGTACCTAATACTCCTGGGTATACCGATATATTGTACGGGTTTTATTTTCAAAGAGGAACAGTATTTTTATTGTCAAACGGAAGCGTTACTCAAGTTGGTACATATAGAGCAGGGGATATGTTTTCTATTGAAAATGCCTACGATACTGTAAAGCTTCTTCAGCGGATTATATTTAGGCAGGAAAATCAGCTTGTAAAAATTGTTTACATTAACAGAAGTGTTGATCCGATAATACGGTATGTGTTTCAAACTGCCATCCATACAACCAATATAGCTATTACTAACATCCAGATCATAGGAACAGGGTGGTTCATTGGACCTTTGGCCACTGCCACTATTCTGCCGGCTTCATGTGCTTTTCCTAATACGGATGCTATAAATATGTCATATCGCTTACCTCTTGGATGGAGTGTCGCAAGCTATAATTGGAGTCCTGGTGGGGCTACTACAGCAAGTATTTCTAACGTTCCGCCCGGCCAATACAATGTCACGGTAACATATCATGAATTTCCAAGTGGAACATATACATCCACTTATGGACCATTTAATGTTGGGTATAAAGTTTATTGGGCAAATATGGCAAATGCTTTGCCGCCTTTTGGCCCTGGAAATTCTAATTCTTTAAATGAAACTGGCGCGCCACCTGCAGGAGGGAATTCTTCTAATTCGGTTCAATACACTCCTACGACGGGTACCTCTTGGATACAATTTAATATCGGCAGTACTAGTTTACTTCCTCCGAGTACGGTTGCATTTGGGTTTAGTTCGAACGGAATTTCATACAATGCTAATGATATAAACTGCGGACTTATATTTCTACGACAGGAATTTATTTATCATTATACTTTAAATTTCGGATTCTTTAGTTTTACCTACACAAATATTGTTTATAATGTTTCAGCCCTTGGGAAATCCTCACCAACTTTCTCCCCGGCATTCAGTTATATTCTACCACTTGGAGTTACAACAAATAATTTCTTAATATCTTATGATAATCCGTATCATGTTATAAGGGTTTATTTGAATAATGCACAGATAGGTTATTCAACATTCCCAACAACAACTGCAACTTATGCAGTTAAGGCTACTTTAAACTGGAATTCTTCACTTGGTTCAGCCTTCCTTGATAACGGACTATGCAATTTCGGATGCCCCTATATAAATCCCTCTTATTCGACTTTGGCTAAAACGTTAGATGGTAGTTACTATGTTACTCCTTATGGCGTCCTTAGATTCAGATATGATGAAGAGTATGTAAATAATAACAACCCGCTTTCATATACAATTTTTGATATGGGACATAATGTCATGGGAAGTAGCACTTTAACCCCTGATGATTACAAGGATAACTATTATGCCATTGATCTTACAGCATTAAATTCTGCAATAGCAAATGGATACTTTATTCTCCAGGTAACGAATAAAAAGGGTGAAGTAACAGAATTACGATTTAAAAACTAAAAAATAAGGTGAGTAAAACATTTAAGGCAATAGTAATTGGGGCAGTTATTTCATCAGTCATTTCTATAGGAGGGCTTTGTTATGTGTATAAAACCCAACCAAAAGTTGCATTTGTGAGAGTAGGTTATTTATATGACAATTTTGATTATAAAAAGGAGTTGGAAGCTAAGTTGGATAATGTAGCTCAATCAAGAAAATCTATTACTGACAGCCTGGAATTTAAGTTAAAACTATTACTAAAAAGAATTCAAGAGAACAAGAAAAAAGATGATAAGCAAATAGGAGAATTTAATGATCAAAAGCAAAGCTATTTGATGAAGAAGCAACAGTTTGATGACGATAATCAAGACATGAGCAAACGGTACACAGACGAAATAATGAAACAGCTAAATCAATATGTTCAAGACTACGGTAAGGCTAATGGATATACATACATATTTGGAGCGGAAGGTAATGGAAGCATAATGTCGGCTGATGATAAAAATGACATTACTACAACAGTATTAGACTATGTAAATGAAAAGTATAAAGGCAAGAAATAAAATAATAATAGCTGCAGTTTTTTTAATTGGGCTTTCCGGCTTTTTTATTAGTTGGAAGCACAATACAAATTCACTGGCTCCAATTGATTATATAAAATGGTTAAAGGATCCTGCAAATGGTCTTGATGTGAGTAAGAAAATGGGAAATATTATCTATACTATACAATATGAAACTCCTGAATTTATTGTTGCAAACCTTAAAAAGGATCCTATATTGAAATCATCTGTGCTGAAAACCGAGGCGGTTAATTATCAGGGGATGGAATATTATATTCTTCAGTTAAAAAATGCAAAATCAAATACGGATGTTTTAACCCTTAGCCTTGAAAGTAAGGACGAGTATTATACAAGGGAAAGTTATTTCTCTTTTGATTTTCAGAATGATATTTATCTTGTTAGGGGAGACGATACTGTTCCGTGTGCTATGTTCAACTATATTCCAAATTATGGGATTTCTCCTCACATTGATTTTTTGGTTGCATTTGTCAATAAAAAGACTGGCTCCAATAGTGCCACTGTGGATAGAACAATTGTTATTGAAGATAAAATATTTAATAACGGAATAATTAAACTCTTAGTTAAAAAAGAAGATATCAATAAAATTCCATCAATAACAACTTATTGAAATGAACAGGAACCCCATTACAACTATAAGACGAAGCAAATATCCAAAATTTGTTGCCGCTTTTATTGCAGTTAATATAATTACTCAGCTTTGTTTTCCTACATTGTCATTTGCATTAACCTCAGGTCCTGGCCAGGAAGAATTTTCAAGTTTTGAACCTGCCAGTACAAGTGACATGGTAGATTTATATAGCGGAGATTTTAATTACAATATTCCTTTGCTTTCTATCCCTGGTCCTAATGGTGGTTATCCTATAAACATTGCTTATCATTCCGGAGTCTCCATGGAACAGGAAGCGAGTTGGGTAGGACTTGGATGGAGTCTTAATGTTGGCTCAGTGAACAGACAACTAAGAGGTTTGCCTGATGATTATGCTGGTGGGGATGCAGCTGGACATAATGTTATTCATACTCAAAAATTTGGAACAAGTACTACTGTAGGATTGGATTATACACAAAACTTGCAAGCAGAGATTTTTGGGATAGGTGTTGATCTTGGAATTGGAGTTGGTTTATATTATAATAATTTTAGGGGATTGGGGTCACGTGTTTATGCAAATATTTCTTACCCTGCTTCAAATTCAGGAGTTGATGCTGGTGGAGCCGGCATTGGGGTTGGGATTTCTTTTGATTCTCAAACAGGTATTGGTATTGAACCCGATTTTTCAGTGAGAGGACAAAATGATTCTTATCAAGGCACTGCCAGTATTTCTATTGGATATAACTCAAGGTCAGGCTTGCAAGATTTCTCATTTAGTACTCATTTGGGGCAAGGAGCGAAAGGTACAGCTAAAAATAAAAAAACTAACAAGACATTTAACACCTTTGAGGAACATCAGGGTAGTAGCTCTACCGTAAGTTTTGGTGTAAACCAAGTTCCTTCCCATCAAACAATGCCCATGTCTAATCATGAATATTCATTGGCAATAGATTTTCCAATGCTTGCAGCTTGGCCTGTGGCAACAGGTATTACATTTTCTTTAGCAGGTTCTGTTTCGATATCTAAAACTGCAAATAACGGCTCATCTCCTAATTCAGTGATGTATAATTCCGGATATGGTTATATTAATTCTACAAAAACTACTCCCGGCGGAACTAATACGGAAATGGATTTTCACAGAGATGAAATAAAATACTCAGATAAAATTCCCAATCTTGCTCCCTCTTCACTTAACTATGATTTATTTACTCAAACAGGACAAGGGACAGGTAGTATGTTCCGCCCCTACTTAAACTCTAATGGAATAGTTACAGATCCTCTTGTACAAAGTACAGTGGACAATACCGACCTTACTGTTGAATTTGGAACTGGCAACTTAATTCATGTAAAAGGAGGGGTTGTTGTTACTTCAGGTACCAATACATCAGGTCCATGGCAAGCGCAAAGTACCGATGACATTGATGCCGGCATACAGAGTATGTTTGGTTTTTCCGATCGCAGTTGCACTGATCCGCTATACGAGGATTATTATTGGCAGGTTTACGGGGAGAAATCAGCAATATTACTCGGTAATGATTATTTATCAACAAATTGGGCAGGTGATCAGGCTATGAGGGTAACCTTAGGTGTGCAAAATTCTCCTGACTGGCTTAATTCACATTTTGTGGCACAGGAAGAATTCACCACAAATGGAACAAATGGAACAAATATTTACAATGATCCTGTAATAAATGCCATGGATTATAAGAACCAGCAAATCGTAAGTAATAATCCTACATATAATCGTTCACCAAGGGGTACTAATATTGAAACTTTTACTAATACGCAGGCATCTGAATATGGATACTCCAAAGATTTAACGTATGATGATATAACAAGTGGAACTCCAACTATTACCAGTAAAAATTTTCATTTAACCGGCTCTTCAAACGCCCCAAATGCAATTTCTGAGATCAGTGTTTTACAGAATGACGGTATGCGTTATACTTATGGGTTGCCCCAATATAACAATTATCAATTAGATGCGACTTTTTCAGTTACAGGTCCAGACAATAATGATATTTCTAAGGCCCCCATTCCAACACAAAATGGTATTAATATTGATGCAAGCACAACAGTTCAGGACTATTTAAATCAAACCGAACTTACTCAGCCTTATGCTTCTTCTTGGTTACTTACCTCTGTGGTTTCTGATGATTATGTTGATCTGACTGGAGATGGGCCAACTCCAGATGATTATGGTTATTGGGTTAAATTCAATTATAAAAAAACAAGCAGCAATTATAATTGGAGGGTTCCATATGTTGATGCTAATTATATTGAAGGCGTTAAAAATTATTCCCCGGATGATAAAGGAACAGTTTCATGGGGTAATAAAGAACTCTATTATGTGGAATCGATAGAAACTAAAACGCATGTTGCTTATTTCTATACATCACCAAGGCAAGATGGTGTTGGAGCTAATGGCAGTAATTTATTAGCTGGAGGTATAAGTTATACTTCAGGTAATACAATGTATAAATTAGATTCTATTCAATTATATACAAGGGCGGCTTTCGGAACAGGTACTACTCCAGCAACTGGAGCTATTCCGATTAAAACAATTCATTTTCAATATACCTATGATTTATGTCCGAGTGTTCCCAATAATACAACCCAATCTGTTGATGCATATGGAAATATTCCTGCAAGCAAAGGACCAAATGTGAATTCTAATAACGGCAAGCTTACTTTAACGGGTTTATATTTTACATATGAAGGAACAACAAGAGGATTGCATAGTCCATACACTTTCACATATGGTGCTTCAAATTCCAATATAAGCTATAATGATACTTATCAAGATCGGTGGGGAAGTTTTAAAGATAACTCAATATATGCGGGGACCCCTTACCCTGCCCATGATTTTCCTTATACTGATGTATATAATTATGGTACTTCATTTACACAAAACAATGGTTCATCGGTAGGTGAATATAATGCTGCGTTATGGAATCTTACTACCATAGGTCTACCAACAGGAGGTGCAATCAACATAAGGTATGCACAAAAGGATTATGCTTATGTTGAAAACCAAAGAGCGCAAGCCATGTTTGATATTGTTGATGTTGGAGCTAATGGTGGTAATATGCCAAATTGGACTGCAAGTAATGATTTATCGGATAGGACTCAAAATTTAGGAGCGGTTAATACATATACAAATGGATCACGAATATGGTTCAAATTAAAACAACCGGTTACAGGATCATTAATAGGTGCTGGAAGTAGTTATATATATAATAATTATTTAGAGGGAGGAAATCTCAGTACAATATATTATAAGGTGTATTGTGACTTAGTTAATAAAGGAGGAGCTGCATATTATCTTTCAAATGGAAATGCAACGTCTGATTATGTATGCGGGTATGCAAATGTCGATTATAGCCAACCTTATAATTATGGGACTGATGCTACTGGTAAATTCGGATATCTTACCCTTCAAACAGTGCCTTTAAATGCTACCAATTATACTGGTATAAATCTTAATCCAATTACACTTGCATGTATAGAATATATACGAGCAGATAGGCCTGAATTACTCTATCCTAGTTATGTTGCAAATGTAAATGGAACTCCCTTAACTTTATTTTGGAATTTGATAGGAGGTGTTCTTACCTTTCTAACTGATTTGGACCAAATGGTCACTGGGTTTAATGATTATGCCCTTCAATTAAATTATGGGAAGAATATCTATCTTAATGGAAGATCAGTTATCCGACTCGAAGAGCCTACTGGCGAAAAATGGGGTGGCGGAGTAAAAGTTACTCAATTAACATTGCAGGATAATTGGGTAAATGGAGGTTCTCAAAATTTTGATTATGGTCAAAATTATGATTATACAACAACAGACCCAAATGGCAATATAATTAGTAGCGGTGTTGCGTATGAACCGGAAATAGGTAATGAAGAAAGCGCCTTATGTACCCCAGTTGACTATACTCTATCTACGCCCTTATCATCCAATTATCATTTATTTCTTGAAAATCCTATTATGCGTAGTTATTATCCGGGAGCCTCAGTAGGTTATGGTAAAGTAACCGTTACGAGTATAGGCAAGGGAGAAGCGTATAGCGATAATACTAATAATATTTTAGCTAATTCTGCGGCGCCTGTTTCTACTTATGAATTTTATACTCCAAAGGATTTTCCAGTAGCATCTAATCAGACAGATTTGTCTACTGATGCACCACTAACAAGACCATTTCTTATTCCAGGATTGTACTCTTCATTAAAAAAACGAAAAGCGAGAAGTCAAGGATATTCCGTAGTATTAAATGATATGGCTGGAAAGTTGAAAAGTGTAATAGTCAGGGCTCAACCTGTTGGGTCTAACCCTATTGGAACATTGATATCTGAAAAAGATTATAACTATCAAACAGTTCAACCTTATAATCCTAATTCAGTTAACCAACTTTCGGATACTGTTCAGGTATTAATGGATGATGGTCATTATGCTTCAGCTTTATTGGGTCAAAGTAGTGATGTCTTTTCAGATATGAATGAAGATGTACAGCAATCTACAGGAGCTGGAGTAAACTTTGATGTTGATATTGGTATTCCATTTTTATTCTTTGCTTTTCCTATACCTTATTTTTCTTATAGCCAATTAAGTTTGAGAACTGTTGTTACTAACAAAGCTATTTATCGTACAGGTATACTGGATAGCATAGTAACTACAACTGATAATTCAAAGGTTGTCGAAAAAAACTTGGCTTATGATCCGCAAACTGGGGAGCCACTTCTTACAAGTGTTACTAATCAATATAATACTCCTATTTATAATTATAGTTATCCGGCATACTGGTATTATCCAAATATGGGCGGAGCATATCAGAATTTTGGGGTTAGCGTAAATCCAACGGGATGCTCTAACAATTTTTATACTGCTCCTACTCTAACAGTTAGTACACTTATATATGGTGGAGATATAAATTTAAATGGGAACATTCCAAACACAAAATCTGCCCCAAATTATTTTACAACAGGTGATCAGGTTTGGTTGGATTATGCAAGCGGTGGTACTACAGGCCAATATACCGTTGTAAATTCTGTTTCCAATATAATTACTTGTATTGATGCCAACGGAAACTACGCTCCGGGTGGAACACTTAATTCTATAAGGGTTATAAAATCAGGATATAAGAACCTTCAAAGTATGAAAGCAGGTACTCTTGTTACAGAAGGGATTATTGGATTTACTCCATTCAATCCAAGTATTCCAACTACAGCTACTTCAACTTCAGTATACCATCCTCAATACAGTACTGTAATTGATGCTAAAGCTGTCCAATATAGCGACCAGTGGGGTATTATGTGTAACTCCAATTGTATTGACTATAGTGTTAAGCAGCCATTTTCCGGTCCTGCCTCATGCAATTTGGTTGGAGATGTAGTTAACCCATATCTTAATGGTCTAGAAGGAATTTGGAGACCTTCAACTTCATGGGCTTATGATACAACAAGAACCCAGGTAAATGATATACAAACAGATGGAGTGTATAGTCATTTTACACCCTTCCCATGGGCAAACCCAAGCTCAATAGATCCCAAATGGGTTAATGCAAATACTATAACGCAATATTCACCTTATGGGTTTGAATTGGAAAATAAGAATGCTATTGGTGTGTATTCTGCGGCCATATATGGTTATAACAATAGTCTTGTAACGGCAGTAGGAAGTAATGCACGTTATAATGAAATTGCATTCGATGGGTTTGAGGACTATCCTGGTGGCGGATGTGCTGATAATGATTTTAGATTTGATTATCAGGGGGCGGGGAACATTGTTTCAACTCAGGCACACACAGGCCTTTATAGTATGAAGGTATTTCCTGAAGGTGCTGTAAGTTTAACTAGAAATTTATCAAGTAATAGCAGTTGTTCAGTTAATAGTTGCTCTTCAGATGATGGAGTGCCAATCAACCAAGGTAATCCATTTATAGGTGCTCAACCAGGACCACCCCAAGCATATACGCCATTTACTTTTACTTATTGTGATTGCATTGGCGAGTTTGGTCCAATTGCTGGAAAACAATATGTTTTTAGCGCATGGGTTAAAGAAATTCCACAAGGCTCTTCAACACCATCTGTAAATACGCTTGTAACATATCCATCTCCTGCAGTAGTAATAAATTTTTACAATACTTCAAATACCATCATTGGAACTACAACAATGACTCCTAGCGGAAATATTATTGAGGGTTGGCAAAGGATATATGGAACTTTTACTGTTCCACTTGCATCCACAAATATACATAGCATTGCAGTTGCCCTTTACAATAATTCTGCCACATCTTCGGTATTTTATGACGATGTAAGAATTCATCCATTTAATGGCAACTTAAATACATATGTATACAATAGTTTAACATTCAAAGTAATGGCTGAATTGGACCCTAATAACTATGCTACTTTTTATAACTATGATGACGAGGGGCATCTTACTAAAATTAAAAAAGAGACAGTAGAGGGGATTGAAACCATTAAAGAAGGCAGAATAAATAATGTAGAACAATGACAAATAAAAATAGAATAATACTATTTTTTCTGTTGATTATTGGGAATGTATATTCTCAAAAGAGTTTTGTTGCTTCTGAGTTAAAAAAGGCAAGAATGGCATATCTTTCTTCTGAAAATTTTTCTGCTGATGTAAAAGTTATTACTTATAAAACTCCAACACAACAAAATGGAGAGCCATTAGGAATAGGTTTAATTCGAAAATCTAAAAAAGGCTACTATTCAAAATACTTAGATGACGAAATGATTTCAAATGACCATTGTACCGTTGTTATTGATCATTATGGTAAAGATGTCACATACCTTGAGTCAGAAACATCATTCTTTTCCAGTAGTTTCATGAAAATGATGCCTTCTTCCGATTCTCTTTTCAAATCTACCGACTCAGTCTTATATAAAGGAATTGAAAATAATAACGAACATTTTATTTTTAAAAGTAAACATGCGGCTATTAATCGTATTGATATGTACTTGGGTTTTAAAGATCACTTTATAAAAAAGATTATTTATTATTATGCTCCTTCCGATCGCCAGAATAAATATGATATGTATAAAGTTGAAATCACCTATGAAAATATAAGATTGGATAAAGTTAATAATTCCTGGTTTTCTGAAAATAAAATCTTAGCATATAGCAAAGGTAAGCCTGTATTACAAACAGCTTATAGTTCCTATAAATTAAAAATTGGAGAAACTTATAAAGAGCATCCATTAAAATGAGAAAACTAATAAAATTAACCCTCGCTCTGCTTCTTCTTGTCTATGCAAAGATAAGTTATGGAGGCGTAAGCACCTTTAATAGCTCGCCAATTGCAGTTGTCACTTATACTGCAGCTACAATTGCAAATCCAATTAATGTAATATCGCTGCAAGATGATCAATATCATTATATGCATAATCATGGAGGTACTGGATATCCGTTATATATAAACCATAATATAAGTGACTATTTAAGTCTGCAATTTACTGGAGCCCAGACAAAAATTTATAGTGCATTTACAATTACAGTTTCCTATCAATATAAAGCATGGGATACTGCAAGTACCTATTTGGGACTATTTTCAGGTTCTCTATCCCTCAACTATGATCCGATTACCCATACTACAGAAACATACAGAGATGAAAATAAATTTACTCAAGGAGATAGCATCATAGTTTATATAACGGGTGTAAATTATAGTAATCCTTCTGGATTGACTCCAACTATTCCTCAAGATGTAGAATTAACTTCCCGGATAACTGTGAGCAGATATTGGGAAATAAATCAGTCTCTTTCTCCAACGATTACTGGTGTAGTAAACGCGACAAACAACACTTTAAATTTAGCATGGAACTATCAGCCAGGAGCTGAATCATATGACTTAGAGTGGGTTTTTGTTAGTGCCTATGCGAATCAGGTTCTATTACCTGATTTCACTCAGGCTACTCGAATAAATACAACAGAACAAAACTACAATATAAATTTAGCTTATGATGTGGGTAAAATTTATTGGAGGATAAGAGGAGTAGGATCAATGGAACCTGGAGGTACTGAAGTCAAAGATGGGGTATGGTCGAATTTTAGCGCAACGGCTAACAACTATATAACTGTAAGTGATATTGATGCACTACGAAATTGGACATACTCTTCAGCATATGCTGAAGAAGGAAAGAGAAAAGAGGTCTTGAGCTACTTTGATGGCAGCACCAGGCAACGACAAGCTATAACAGAAAATAACTCATCTAATATAGCGCTTGTTTCCGAGACTATGTATGACTATGAGGGAAGATCAGCAGTAACATCACTTGCCGCACCTGATAAGACTGATGATTCAAAGTTGGCATTTAATTCAGATCTGAATTTAAATCTTGCAGGTATGCCGTACAGTAGAAAAGATTTCGATGTAGAAAATGGCACTACTTCTTGTCCTTCTCCCACTACTCCTCCCGGAATGTCTGTTACTCAAGGTTCAGGAAATTATTATTCAAGAAATAATACATTAAGCCAATATGGACTAAATGCTGCCATACCGGATGCAGGAACATATCCTTATACTAATGGAACATACCCATTCACAGAAACTTTTTATGACCTTGAAGGCAGAGTGGCAGAACAAGCCGGACCAGGAACGACTTTAAATGAAGGTGGTGGGCATACAACAAAATATTTTTATGCCACTCCGTTAGAAGCAGATATTTATAAGCTTTTCGGCTCTGTTGAATCAGGTGATCCATCGCATTACCAAGAAAAAGCAGTTCAAGATCCCAATGGGCAGATAAGTATTAGCTATATAGATATGTCCGGGAAAGTAGTCGCAACTTCCATTACTGGGCCGGGTCCTCTTAATATGAATAATGTTGTAGAACCAACTTCTCAATATCAAAATTATACTTCAGTACTTACTACCCCTTCAACTAATACATTTAATGCGGCTGATAACGCAATGGAAATTAATCAGGATTATTTTAATACAACAGCTTTAGGGGTTTCTACTTTTACATATACTCTTGATCCGGGACAATTAGTCACTTGTCTTCCGAAAACATTTAACGTTTTGTACGACCTTGATATTAGAATAACAGATCCTTGTGGTAATATTGTAACGTTAACTCCTACAGGCTCATTACCCACTAATATAAATACGTCTTCAACAGGAATAACAGGCTACGAAATCCCTGTCGGAACTACAGCTACTTTTACTTTTACAGCTACACTGGCAGATATCGGAGTATATCATATTTCCAAAATATTAAGTATTGACCCCGAAGGCTTAGCAGAAGCGTTAAAATGCTATCAGGATTCTCTTGCAGGTGGCTGCCCATTTATAAGCTCATCCCAATATCAGTCACAATTTAACAGTGCGGTTAATACAAATAATAGTTGCCTTACCTGCGATCAATTGTGTGCTGCTAATGCTGCAATTCAATTTCCAGGCAATACGGCTGCACAAAACACATATATTGCTAGTTGTGAACAAAGTATGCAATGCGACCAACCGGAAACTATTAACCCATGTTCTGGTTTGTTAGGCTCCTTGGAAAATGATATGAGTCCTGGCGGGCAATATTTTGATGACCGCAATGCAAGCGCACCGAGCAATCAACCGGCAGATACCATGTGGTTGAATACGTATGTTGCTTCATGGGTACCAGGTAACGTAGTTTCTTCAAGCAGTTTTTGGGTTAGCTTTCACACTTTTTATACTACTTCTGCGAACGGCTGTACAGTTCCACCAATAGAACTTAATAGTTGGGCCACTGTAATGCAATATTGGCAGCCTTGCTTTGCAGTTTTTTTGGTACAATATCATCCTGAATATTGTAGGTATCAAACATGTAATGCGTTAAGTAGTAGTTTGCAATTTGATGGATCGCTTTCTCAAAATAATACAATTGCTTGGGCTACAAGTTACCCTACAGGTTCAACAGCTTATATTAATCTATCAGGAAGTCCTGTATGGACAAACTTACTTAGTGCCGATCCTTTCTTTTCTGGTGTTGGCTCTACTTATGGAACGGCGATGGCAAATTCAATGACTAATCCAACCTATTTTTCTTATACAAGCGGAGACTTATGGGCTTATGCAAATTCTCTTGCTGTAGCTGCTGGATATGCAGCCAATAGCGATAAAACATGGCAGTCATTTACAGGCTTGTACGAAACATTAAAAAATACATATGTTGAACAATTTGAATCAACATCTCCCTACTGTATTGGCTTTTGTGATCAGGGAGCACTTCAGTCCCCACCAGATCCGAATGATATTGCAACGGCTACTGTTGCAGGAAATGGTTGCTCTACACCGACTGATGCAATAGGGTTTGCTATAAGAAACCCTGATTACCAGACTGCCCTTACCAACTATGCTACCAATTATGCACATACTTATAATCCGAATAATACTCCTCCTTCTATTACTTTGCCTATTTGCTGTAACACAGCTGCCACGGCAACATTTGCAGGCAACTCTTTTATTGTATCTGGATGTGGTAGCCATGAAACGTCTGTTGACTTTTATAACAATTGTCCTACTCCAAAGGATACAGCTTACGTGCACGTGTGGGTAAATGGAACAGATATTACTTGTGGCGGGGCTCTTATTTCAAATTTACCTGTATCCAAATCCACATTATATTATGACATTTCGGTTGCTATAAATAATTGCAGCGCAGGATATTCGGCAACTTATGATCCCACTGTGCCGAGTCTTACTATCACAGCTCCATGTCCTTTGGGGAATATTAGCTACTCAGTGCAACTATCAGGAGATGCTTCAGGAACTTTAGCACCAGATTGCAAAGGACTCGATGGGTGTGGCTTCACATATGCTTCTACCAATTTTGGTGGAGGTATAACCGCAACCACTCCCTGTGCTACACCAAATTTCCAAAATCCTAATTGTATCTGTACGGAATTAAACCAACTGCAAGCCGTGTATAATGCGAACCCGCCATCAGGGGTAACACAAGCACAGTTTATTGCTAATAATCTTAATACTGCTTATAATCTTGGGGTTGGTACCATTGTTCAAGGTGTTAATAATGCTATTAGCGCCCCTGACATAGAAGCTTGGTTAGCGGCTGGATGTACTGCCCCGCTCTCCCCTCCTGTGCCCACTGCTTTAAATTGCAACCCACAGCCACCCTGTCAGGAAGATGCATATACCATTGCAAGCAACAATGCTACCAATGCCTATAATCAGGAACTATCGCAATACAACCAAAACTTTATTGCAGCTTATGATGCTGCAGCATTCAGCACGCCGAGCTATAGCGAAGTAATGACTATATCGAATAATACATACGAAACACATTACACACTTTACTATTATGACCTTGCAGGTAATCTTACTCGTACTGTGCCTCCGGCAGGGGTAAATGTACTTACACCT
>Ga0206824_10117_pt1 | contig 27497 bp, 26 predicted proteins | sample Alteio_BWOrgCont_82_FD_152874 | JGI IMG/M metagenome (GOLD analysis project Ga0206824, IMG submission 152874) | Enriched cells from forest soil in Barre Woods Harvard Forest LTER site, Petersham, Massachusetts, United States -... | ecosystem: Environmental > Terrestrial > Soil > Temperate forest >...
GAACAGATTGTTGATGGAGCGTATGACGGGCGCATTGCAGGTTCCAATGGCGTGACGGTTCCCGAAGCCGGCTCACTAGCCAGCATCAGCGGCCTGACCCACGTGGCGTGGATATCGCAGAAGCGCATCGCAGGGGCCTGGTACGGCGCAGAGGTGCTGGTCTCGGAGGCGTACGTCAATGCCGACACGCAGGGACGGCAGGGCGGTTTCGGAGACCTGACAGTTGGGCCTTTTATCCTCCAGTGGCCGCAACGTCACCTTCTGGGTATGCCCATCGATCAACGTATCGACGCAGACTTCGAGCTTCCGGTTGGGTACTATTCGCGAGAGCCAGGGGTGAACCTGGGAAGCAATACCTTCAGAATTCATCCTTACTATGCGATTACGGCGCATCCGGTGAAGCGAGTTGAGACGAGCTGGCGCGTGCACTATCTCTGGAACTCAGAGAACACCGCTCCTCCTCTGAGCGGGGGTGCGCAGTCGACGCAGGCGGGACAGGCGATTCACTTCAACGCGACTGCTGCGTACAACGTGCGTAAGGCCCTCTGGATCGGAGCCAATGGATATTTTTTCTTGCAGGTGACAGACGGACGAATCAATGGTGTTGTGCTGCCGAATTCGCCGGAGCGGGTCGGTGCCATTGGTCCCGGTTTGGTCTGGGCGGCCCGGCACTGGCTCTTCTATGCGAACGAGTACGAAGAGATCGGGGCGCGCAATCGGGCCACGGGCCAGAAGCTTGTTCTTAGGGTCGAGAAGATTTTCTAACGCCGAGATTTCCTGTGAGGAGGGCAAGGACATGAAGATCACAGTTGCGTGCATTGCTTTTGGGATAGGTGTTTGCTTCCGGTGTGTTCATGTGCCCTCCGTCGCCCATGCAATGTTTGCTGCAGTGCTCGTCATAGCGATGACGCCAAGCGTTGGCTTGAAAGGGGGGCTTCTCATATACGAGGGACCTAGTCTCACCCAGCTGCAGAATGACCACTCTCATTTGAACGCAACCTATCTCCAAAGCCCAGACGATCTGCACAGGCCCCTTCGAACTGAGGAACGGGAGATCGAGAAGGACCTTCAAGGTGAACCCAATCGGATCGAGGCTCTGCAGCGCCTCGTGGCGGAACTTCTCATTTCCGGGAGTGACTGATAAACCCATCGTTTTTAGCAAATGGCCGGATGGCCTAAAGGAGAAAGAGATGAAAGCAGCAATCGTGATTTTGTCAGACCCAAAGACTAATTCGGAAGAAGCGCTTGGCCGGGTTTTCAATGGTTTGTCTACGGCGTACGAACTGAAACAAAACGGAGACGACGTCTCAATCTTGTTCCAAGGAGCCGGAACTCGCTGGCCAAAGCTGCTGTCTTCTTCTGAACATCCAGCTCACAGCCTCTATGAATTGGTGAAGGATCGCGTAGCCGGGGCATCATCGGGCTGCGCGATTGCGTTCGGCGCGACGGAAGACGTATCCGATTCTGGTTTGTCGCTTGTGTCGGAGAATCCGGTCCCTGGTACATCGGGTCTTCCAAGTCTTCGCAAGTGGCTTGTCGACGGATCGCCGGTCCTTATCTTCTGAACTCAAGGGCGGCCAAGACGGCTCTGGTGCAAATAGAGGCAGGCGGTCGGATGTAGGGGTCTTTTGAGGAAAACAGCGGAGCGTAGCGAGCAAGCTGAGGAGCATCGAGGAGCTGTTTGCAGTGCGGCATTTTGACCGCGAGTTAATCATCCTGTGCGTTGGTTGGTATCTGCGCTACGAGCCCAGCTACCGCAAGCTGGTCGAGATAATGGCGGAGCACGGCCTGCATCTTGCCCACACAACGATCCTGCGGTAGGTGCCGTGGACAAGCCTGGCCAGACCGTCGACTTTCGGCTCAGCAGATAGCGCGATGCAGCCGCAGCCAAAGCGTTCTTCAAGAAGGCACTCAGGCACCAGGGCGGGCCGTTCATCGTTAAAAGACGCGACTCTCCACGAATTCCCCAAGGTTCACGAATCTCACGATAGCGAATCGATCCTACTCCATAGCGTTTTCAAACAGATATGAATGGCACCCGGTTTGCATTACGTAGATGTGCATCGTGGCTTTGCGAGCTATGCAAACGGAGAGACCTGGTGATTTGTCCGAACGCGGCGATACCAGTGGAGAAGATGCAGAAGTGATGAACGCAGAAGCAGGGCATCGCGCCTTGGTAGACGCGATGCATAGGGTGCAACTGAGTAACTAATTTCAAGGAGTGAACAGCATGTTTCACGAGATTACGCAAAATGCACAGCCACGCCCCAACGCGGAACCCGTGCGCGGCTTTTTTATCGCAATCGATAGGTGGCTACATGCAGAGTGGCATCGGGATGAAGGGACGTTTGAGCCCCTACACCACGACACCCTTGTGAAGGGGGTCGTCCTTAACCCAGAAGAAGGCACGTTTGGCGACTTCCATGCGCCTCCACCGAATGCGTTTGTCTAACACGGCCCGGGCAGGTGGCTGGCTTCCCAGTCCCTACCTCAGATATGGCGCACCGGACGCAAAGCCACTTGGAGATAAGAACGTGAGAGCACACATGGCATCGAATCAGTTGTCCCCAAGGTATTGCATTCTCTGCGTCGACGATGATGTCAGCGGCCTTGAAGCCAGAGCAGCTCTGCTCGAAGAAGAGGGGTACTGTGTGACCGCCGTTAGCTGCCCGATGAGAGCCTTGGAGTTTGATGTGACGGAGTTCCACCTGGCTGTGTTGGATTTCGCCATGCCCGCTCTGGACGGATTTCAGCTCCTGCTACGTTTGCGTGCAGCACAGGCATCTTTCCCGATCGTATTGCTCAGCGGTATGAGCCGGGACCTACCGGACGACATGCGCAGAGTGTTCTCAAGCTGCCTCGACAAAGGAGAACCGATCGCTCTTTTGCTAAACACCGTCCGTTCCTCTCTGACTGCGTTCCGGGACCCACCAGAGTGCGGAGTAATGAGCAGCCATACTCATTGCCACTATGGACGTCCCTCTCACGGAACGCATTGAGCAAAAGGACCTCATGCTACGCGGGCATTGATGTGATGGAAAAGACGCGAAGAACACCAGGAGACTGAAATGTGGATCGTCAAGATAGCGTTGAGCAGGCCTTATACCTTTATCGTGCTCGCGCTTCTCATTCTCATCATGAGTCCGGTAATGATTTTACGGACTCCCACAGACATCTTTCCCAATATCAATATTCCTGTGGTTGCTGTGGCCTGGACCTATACCGGCCTCAACCCTGAGGAGATGGAGGGGCGTGTCACGACCGTTTATGAGCGTGTTCTTACGACCCTGGTCGACAACATCGAACACATCGAGTCCACGACCGTAAACGGCACTTCGATTGTGAAGATCTATCTTCAGCCGAACGCCAGCATTGACCGCGCGAATGCCGAGATTACAGGCGCCTCACAGACGATTCTCAAACAATTGCCTCCGGGTTCGCTCCCTCCCTTGATCGTCAATTACAACGCCTCCACAGTTCCCATCTTGCAGCTCAGCCTCTCCGGAAATGGTCTGACAGAACCTCAGTTGAATGACATCGCGTTGAATTTTCTACGCACGCAGTTGGTCAGTGTTCCCGGTGCTGCGATTCCCTATCCTTACGGAGGCAAGACTCGTCAGGTGATGGTGAATCTCAACCCGCAACGGATGCAGGCCAAGGGGCTTTCGCCGAGCGACGTGCTGACGGCGCTTGGCAAAGAGCAGCTCATCTTGCCTGGCGGTACGGCCAAGATCGACCAGTTCGAGTATGACGTCGACATCAATGCGGATCTCAAGAAGATACCGGAGTTCAACGATCTTCCGATCAAGAAGGTGGGCAACACCATCATCTATCTTCGCGATGTAGCGACGGTGAGCGATGGTTTTGCGCCACAGACGAATATCGTTCGGCAGGATAGCAAACGCGGCGCTCTGGTCACTGTTCTCAAGGCAGGCGACGCGTCCACCATCGATGTCGTCAAGGGTGTGCGGCAGCTTCTTCCACGAGTAGCTCAAACCCTGCCTCCTGAACTCAAAATTCAGCCCCTTGCCGATCAGTCCATCTTCGTGCGCGGATCAGTCAATGGGGTGATTCGTGAGGCGATTATTGCTGCGGCACTTACCGGCCTGATGATTCTCCTCTTCCTGGGAAGCTGGCGCAGCACTTTGATCATTGCCGTCTCGATCCCGTTATCGATTCTGACGTCGGTGATCGTGTTGAGCCTCCTGCACGAAACCATCAACACTATGACGCTGGGCGGACTGGCTCTTGCAGTTGGCATTCTCGTCGACGATGCGACGGTGACTATCGAAAACATCGAACGGCACCTGGAAGAGGGAGCTGAACTGCACGACGGCATCCTGGAAGGCGCGGCGCAGATCGCTACTCCTGCTCTTGTTTCGACGATGTGTATCTGCATCGTGTTCTTGCCGATGTTTGTTTTGAGTGGTGTAGCACGGTATCTTTTTGCTCCGCTTGCGGAAGCAGTCATCTTCGCCATGATTGCTTCCTATATTTTGTCCCGCACGCTGGTGCCTACCATGGCGATGTACCTGTTAAAAGCTCACAAGCATGGCGTTGCGCCCTCGCGTAATGTCCTTGCCCGTTTTCAAAGAGCGTTCGAGCGGCTCTTTGAGAAAATTCGCTCGTCCTACTCCTCTCTGCTGGCACAGCTTGTTTCGGTTCGGCTCGCCTTCGTTCCATGCTTTCTTGTTGTCTGCCTCCTGGCGTTCGCTCTGGTTCCGTTTCTTGGTCAGGATTTTTTCCCGGACACGGACAGCGGCCAGTTTATTTTGCATGTGCGTGCGAAGACAGGAACCCGTATTGAGGAGACCGCGCGTTTGGTGGATCTGGTGGAGGGTAGCATTCGTCAAACGATTCCTTCCTCGGAGATGGATAACATCCTCGACACCATCGGTCTTCCCTACAGCAACATCAACTACATCTATAACCGCTCTGGCCTGACCGGAGCAGCGGATGCAGACGTTCTGGTTTCCCTCAAAGAGAATCACCACGCCACCGCCGATTATGTCCGCACTCTTCGTGACAAACTGCCACAGGAATATCCCGGAGCCACGTTCTACTTTCTCCCCGCCGACATTGTCACGCAGACGTTGAACTTCGGGTTGCCGGCGCCAATTGATATCCAGATTGACGGTGCGGACATCACCGCAAATGCCCAGGTTGCCGATAAGATGCTCAAAGAACTCAGCCATGTCCGCGGCATCGCCGATCTGCGCATTCAACAGCAGGGTGATTATCCAAAACTGCACATCAATGTCGACCGCACGAAGGCGCTGGACGCCGGATATACGGAACAGGATGTTGCCGACAGCGCACTGGTCTCATTGAGCGGGAGTTTCCAGGTGACGCCCATGTTCTATCTCAACCCAAAGAACGGTGTGCAATATAACCTGGTGACCCAAACGCCTCAATACGACATTCAGTCTGGCCAGGACCTGCAGAACATTCCATTAACCGGCGCCAATCAGGCGCAGCCTGGGATTCTTGCCGACGTGGCGTCGATCGAGCGGACAAGCGAGCCGGTCTCTATCGATCACTACAACATCCGGCGTGTGGTTGACATCTATGCATCGGTTCAGGGCAGAGATCTGGGCGCGGTGGGACGTGAGGTCAACAACATCGTCGACGCTAACCGCAAACTACTTCCGCGCGGCAGCTTCGTTTCCGTTCGCGGCCAATATGGCACGATGCGGAGTTCCTATGTAGGCCTGATTGGCGGTCTGGGTTTTGCGATCGTCCTGGTGTATTTGTTGATCGTCGTAAATTTCCAATCGTGGCTCGACCCATTTGTCATCATCACAGCATTGCCCGCGGCCCTTGCCGGCATCGTCCTGTTCCTTTTCATCACCCATACAACTCTCAGCGTCCCCGCATTGATGGGGGCCATCATGTGCATGGGCATAGCGACGACGAACAGCATCCTGGTTGTTTCCTTTGCCAAAGAACGGCTGCTGCATCACGGCGATGCAGCGATTGCTGCGCTTGAGGCCGGCACAACCCGTTTTCGCCCAGTCATCATGACGGCGTTGGCGATGATTATCGGCATGATTCCTATGGCACTGGGGTTGGGTGACGGTGGCGAACAGAATGCGCCTCTCGGCAGAGCTGTGATCGGCGGACTTCTTTGCGCGACCGTCGCCACTCTTGTCTTTGTACCTTCTGTTTTTGCTCTCCTGAATGGCCGGTCGCGACACGCCGATCCGCAACCGACCGCCAAAGCAGAAAATGAACCACTTCACGCATAGTCGTATCGATAGCAACGGAGGCAAGGAATGAGCAACACTGAAAGCAATTTGAATCAAGCTTCGCAAGTCAATTCCGAGCAACGCCCTCAGATCGAGAGCAAACCGCTATCCCGCTCTCTGTTCGCCGGATTGGGCATTGTGGCCGTTGTGCTTGGCGTAGTTATCTACTCAGGCATTCACGAGCGTGCGATGGCGGCAAGTAATCTTGGAGTTGCAACGGAACGCGCTGCCATTGCGGCGGTAAACGTAGTAGGGCCCAAATCTGGAACTGCCCTACAGGAGCTTGTTCTACCGGGGACCACTCAGGCGTTCATCGATACCCCTATCTTTGCCCGTACCAGTGGCTATCTCAAGCAGTGGTACTTTGACATCGGAGCGCACGTGGAACAAGGGCAGTTGCTCGCTGTGATCGAGACTCCTGAGCTGGATCAGCAACTAGCTCAGGCACAAGCGAATTTGAAAACCGCGCAGGCCAACGAGAAACTCGCTGAGATCACCTCGACACGCTGGCAGAACTTGCTCAAAACAGACAGCGTCTCCAAACAGGAGACCGACCAGGCTGTGCAGGACCTGAGCGCAAGGCAAGCCACTGTAGAGTCGATGACTGCCGACGTTCAGCGTTTGGAACAATTGCAGTCCTATGAGAAGGTATACGCTCCCTTTTCAGGCGTGATCACGGCGAGAAATACGGACATCGGCGCACTCATTAACGCGGGGTCTGGCGGTGCGCAGGGGATGGCGACGGTGCCCCAGGAACTGTTCCATATGGCGGCTGTGAATCGCCTGCGCATCTTTGTCTCTGTACCGGAAGTTGACTCGGCGGCGGCGCAGAATGGTTTCAAAGCGCCGCTGACGCTGGATGAATTTCCTGGAGAGACATTTCAGGGAACGATCGTGCGCAACTCCGACGCGATCGATCTCAACTCAAGAACATTGAACGTGGAAGTTGATATCGATAATCGGGGTGGACGCGTCAAGCCAGGCGCCTATGTTTTCGTGCATCTCAAGATGCCCGACAATTCAAAGAAAGCAACCTCCTCATTGATCATCCCTGCAAACACTCTGCTGTTCAGGTCTGAAGGACTTCGGGTTGGAGTCGTTCGGGGTGATCACGCTGAACTCGTGCCGATAACGATCGGACGTGACTATGGCTCGACCGTCGAGGTGATCAATGGACTCAAGCCAACGGATCAGGTGATCGTCAATCCCTCGGACTCGCTCACCACAGGAACCCCGGTTCGAATCAATGCCCAAAAAGCTGGAGGTTCGGAATGAAAGCAAGGTTAATTCCGTCCCTGTTGTCGATCGTGTCTATCCTACTTGCCGGCTGTATGGTCGGGCCTAACTATGTGAAACCGTCAACGCCTATGGCGCCAGCCTTTAAAGAAGAAGCACCCAATTTGTCTCAGACGAGTGACGGTTGGAAGCTTGCTCAGCCGGGCGATCAAACACCGCGAGGAAATTGGTGGGAGATTTACGGCGATCCTCAGTTGAATGCGTTGGAAGCGCAGATAGATTCGGCAAACCAGACACTGAAGATTGCGGAAGCGAACTACCGCGAGGCGCGCACTGCCATTCGCTTCAATCGTTCAGCCGAAGCACCGACCATCGGAGTCGCGCCGAGCATTTCCACGGTGCGTGACTCTCCGAACCAGCCCTACTTTCCATCCAGCCAGGCCAACAACGGAACCGGCGATTTTACCCTTCCGGTCGATTTGTCATGGGAGATTGATCTTTGGGGCCGTATCCGGCGCGGCGTGACCGCAGCGAAAGAACAGACTCAGGCAAGTGCGGCAGACATGGCCGCAACGCATTTGAGCCTGCAGGCGGAGCTTGCATACGACTATTTCGAGCTGCGCAGCGCTGACGCAGAAAAAAAACTGCTCGATGATACGGTGCAGGCCTATAACAAAGCGTTGGGGCTTACCGAAAACAGGTTCGAAGGCGGAGCTGCACCTAAGTCGGACGTCGCGCAGGCGCGCACGCAACTGAAGGATGCCCAGGTTCTCGATACAGACATCATGGTTCAACGCGCTCAGTATGAGCACGCGATCGCCATCCTGATCGGCAAGCCACCTGCAAACTTCAGCCTGCCCCCCAGCCCCATCGATCTCCAAACGCCAGCGATTCCCGCGATTCCACAGGTAGTGCCGTCCCAGTTGCTGGAGCGCCGACCGGACATAGCTGCTAGCGAGCGGCGGATGGCTGCAGCCAATGAGCAAATCGGTATTGCTCAGGCTGCTTACTATCCCGCGTTGAACCTAAGTGCCCTGGCAGGATTCGAGGGGACCTCGGCAGTCAACTGGTTCACCTGGCCCAGCCGCTTCTGGGCAGTCGGTCCAAGCTTTTCTGAAACTCTCTTTGATGCTGGCCGGCGGCGCGCGACCAAAGAGTCAGCCGTCGCCGCCTATGATGGGAGCGTTGCGACTTATCGCCAGACGACCCTTACAGCTTTTCAGCAAGTGGAGGATAATCTCGCCGTCCTGCGCATTCTCGCAGGAGAGTCGCAACAGCAGCACAGTGCGACTTCTGCGGCCGACGAAACCCTTCATTTATTTATGAACCGCTACGCTGGGGGCGTAGATACCTATCTTCAGGTTGTGACGTCACAAACGACGGCTCTCAGCAACGAACAGAATGACATCGATATCCGGCGCAGACAACTCGACGCCAGCGTTTTGCTCATCAAGGCTGTCGGCGGTGGATGGGATGTTTCGCAACTGCCAAGTTTCTAACGGGAGGAAGACTAATTCGACCTGGACGAACTTTCAACTGCTCGATCTTTTTTCACCAAAGGAGATATCTATGGCTCGTATTTTCATTACTGGATCATCCGACGGTTTAGGTCTTATGGCCGCACGGCATTTGGTTGAACAGGGCCACAGCGTGGTATTGCATGCTCGAAGCCAACAACGGGCGGATGAGACTCAGAACAAACTTCCCGCAGCAGAATCGGTAGTCGTTGGGGATCTCACCAGCATTACGCAGACAAGGCACATTGCCGATCAAGTCAATCAGCTCGGGACCTTCGATGCCGTCATTCATAACGCCGGCATTGGCTATCAAGAGCCAAAGCGAATTGTCACTGAAGATGGGCTATCGCATGTTCTCGCTGTCAATACGATTGCGCCGTACATCCTTACGGCGCTGATGACTCGACCTAAACGCCTTGTGTATCTGAGTTCGGTACTGCATCAGGACGGAGACCCGAGTCTAAACGACCTGATTTGGGCCGACCGGTCGTGGGTGGGACGACAGGCTTACTCCGATACGAAGCTCCATGACGTGCTTCTGGCATTCGCTATTGCGAGACGGTGGCCGAGCAATCTTTCGAATGCCTTGGAGCCAGGCTGGGTACCTACGAAGATGGGCGGTTCAAGCGCCACAGACGATCTGGACCAGGCGTATCGCACTCAGGTGTGGCTTGCGGTAAGCGATGACCCTGCCGCTTTGGTGTCCGGGGAGTACTTCTATCACATGAACAGAAAGCCTCCGCTGCCTGCTACGCGCGATGTCAGTCTTCAGGATCGCCTGCTGGACTTCTGTGCCCGTGTCACGGGCGTGGAACTTCCAGCATGACACCGCTGTTCCACCAACAACCTCGCCTCAACAAACAACAATGCACCAGACGCCGGACTTCGGTTCGGAGCAAAGGATGAGCTTTAATATGATTACCCGCACACTCGGCAAGAATGGACCCACAGTTTCGGCGATCGGACTCGGCTGTATGGGCATGAGCGCTTTCTACTCGGGCCGTGACGACTCTGAATCGACCGCAACGATCCATCGAGCATTGGATCTTGGGATCACTCTCATCGATACTTCTGACGCTTACGGCCCCCACACCAACGAGGTACTGGTTGGACGCGCAATCACGGGCAGACGAGATCAGGTTTTCCTTGCCACTAAATTCGGCTACATCCCGAATCCTTCCGTACCAGGTGGAATCGGCGTTGACGGCAGCCCGGCTTATGTCAGGAAGGCCATCGAGGGAAGCCTACAGCGTCTTGGCGTCGAAATGATCGATCTCTACTATCAACACCGCGTCGATCCGAACACGCCCATCGAAGAGACCGTTGGTACGCTCTCCGATCTTGTTCGTGAAGGCAAAGTCCGTTACATCGGACTCTCTGAAGCCGCGGCGGCCACAATCGAACGGGCTCATCGCATCCACCCGATCACCGCAGTTCAGACAGAGTACTCTCTATGGACCCGTGATCCTGAGCCGGAGATCTTTCCCGTATGTCGCCGTCTCGGCATTGGTTTTGTGCCATACAGTCCGCTCGGTCGTGGTTTCCTTACCGGAGCCATCAGCAGCCCCGATGACTTCGAGGCGGATGACGCTCGTCGCCACCAACCGCGGTTTCAAGGAGAGAATTTTGCTCGGAACCTTGAACTCGTCACCAAGGTCAAGGAACTGGCGTCTGGTATGGGAATCACCGCGAGCCAACTTGCACTCGCATGGGTGTTGGCGAAGGGCGATGATCTCGTGCCAATTCCTGGAACCAAGCGCCGCAAGTACCTAGAGGAGAATGTCGCAGCCGTAGATGTGGTCCTTACGTCGGCGCAAGCGGCGGAACTGGATTCTGTATTCCCGCCCTCCGCTGCGGCAGGCGAGCGCTACGGTGCCCACATGATGCCGCTACTCAACCGTTAGCTTGAAGGTTAGAGAAAGAGCTTCGCAGATGACATTGGAGATGGCAGCTTGTCCCACGAATGAACGAAATGTCTCATCGATACGGTGGGATATCTCTTACGCGACGTATGTGTCGCGCGTAGTCGGGATGCTACAAGGAAAGTGGACAATTCCAATCCTCTGTGCAGTCCGCACACAACCAGTGCGCCTCAGTGAACTAAGACGTGCGATCCCAACTGCGTCGAAGAAGGCTCTCACGGCCAGTCTGCGATCCCTTGAGGCAGCGAACGTCGTTGTCCGAAGAGACCTAAGCGGTTCTGTTTTACATGTCGAATACGAACTCGCAGACACGATGCGAGAGCCGCTCGCTACTCTCCTGGATCATCTCGCAGAATGGGGCGAACTCTACGAGTTAGAAGCGCAACCCACAGTTGCGCCTGATATCGACTGACTCACCATCTCGCCGGATACGACGGCGTTGAACGCTTGATTCCCGACGCGCAGCCGGCGAGCGGGGGCCGGTACCAGGCGGGAAGAGGGTGCAGGGAGAAACCAGCAAGGTTTCTCCCTGCACGATTTTTGGGGTCTGAAAGACAGAGGGACAGTGCAATACCGTCCCTCTGTAGATGGATAGCTAAGCCGCCTTGTTCGCAGCCTTGGTTGCTGGTTGTGGGACCTTCTTTGCCTTTTCCTTCGCAGCGAACTCCTGCCGTACCTTGGCAGCGATGGCGTCCGTATCCACTTTGTAGGCGCTAGCGGCATCCTTGAGAACGGTGGCTGGGTTGCCGCGTGTTGCCGCAAGCAAAATGCTCGACTCCACCAGCAGCCGGGAGAGCGTTCCTTCATCCGCACGGCGAACGAAGGCAGCCAGAGCTTTGCCGATGCCTCCATCGTCGCGTTTCTGACGGATGCCGTGGTGCCGCGCCAGCATCTCCACGCGGCTCTCGTCCATGACGCTTACGAGCTTTTCAAGGATGAACAGCAGGTCACGTTTCATGAGGCGAACGGGAACGGCTGCGCTCACAGCGGCGAGGACATGGAGGCCGGTCGTATTGGCGATGGCCTGATCTTTGCGCTGCTTCTCCTGCTCGGCCTTCCACTTCTCATCGTTGCGGCTGGTTGGCTGCTTCGGATGATGGACGGGACAGGATGGATTGGCGCACACCTTTTGGATCGTGCCAACCTCGCTGCCTTCGGTGATGATGGCCTCGGTGGTGAACTTGCACACTTTGAATTCGGAGCGCTTGGCTTCGTCTTTGGACTTCGGCTTGTCGTCGCGAATCGCGGTGTACTTGTTGCGCGGCAATACAGGGCTGCCTTCTTTCTGTCCGCCGTAGGCCGTGCTGATCTGCACCAACTCCGGTTTCGCGGCAATGGTCTGAGCGACGTGAGCCGAGACCTTGGCCTGATAGCAGTTGGGGTCGGTGCAGCGGTCGCCCTGCCTTCCGAGGTCATCGCCGAACAGCAGCTTGTTGTGGCCTGTCCGCTTAGGGCAGTCGGCACAACTGCCAGCAGCAGTAACAAGCTGCGTGTCGCGCTTGTTGAAGGGCGCATCCTTCAGGACGAGAAGAACGTTGCTCTCAATCCAGAATTGCAGATTGCGGACGGGCAACACGATACGCGCAGGTTTTGACGCGCCGTTGTATACCTCCTTGAAGCAAGCGGACAGCGCCTCTTTCTGCTGGTCGGGAGGCAGCTTTGCCGGCAGCAACGCATGGCCCACGCCGATCTCACCGGCATAGAACACTTCGACGGCAGCGGGAACGAGGTCGGTCAGCTTCAATCTGGATGCCACGAAAGCAGGCGACTTGCCCACCTTCGCAGCGATCTGCTCGATGCTGTACTTCGGTTCTTCGAGATGGAGCAAGGCGCGGAAGCCCTGCGCTTCTTCCATTGGGTGAATCTCGGAGCGAATCAGATCTGATCCAGCCTGCTCCCCATCCAAGAACGCCAGCGCCAAAGATCGCTCCGAAGAGCCCAATGACGCCACGCTGAATGTTGCCACTCATGAAGCTGACTCCGGCGAAGATCAGACCGATGAGACAGATCACCGCGCCCGCGTATTCTGCGAACGTCTGCACTGTTTGCATGAAGGTTTGAGCGCCGCTAAAGCTGATGGTTCCCTGGGCGTGGGCAACGCTCGCGAATGAAAGCGCGATGAGAGTTGGAGCCATCGCGCAAATGACTTGGTTGAGCGTGCGACGAAGCTTGCGTACTCGAAGGTATTGACGGGGTGTCATAGGCATTCTCCTGATGGCGTCTAGCCGTCGCCATGAAGGAAAACCTAAAGCCGCTTCAGTGCTTCGTCCAACACTTCCTATCGATTTCGCCACACATTTTCTCTATGGAGATAGATAGATTCATGCGAGCAGCTCCAATTGTTCCGGGTTTCGCGGCTTCAACGGAGACCTTCTTCTCCGCGAATCTCTCCAGGTCTCTTGAAGAAAGCGTTCAATGAATGGGAGAGCGACATGGTCGGTTTGGCTCAGGTAGACAAATGCCGTATCAGCCGTCCAATTGAGACCGGCAATAGATCTGGTGATTAGGCCAGAATCAAGAGGTGAGAGTTGATCGATTAGCGCGAGTCCGAAACGCTCTTTTACCATCCATTGAATTTCAGTCGGAGTGCGCGCAGAGCAAGCCAGATGTATTGGAATGCCTACCTCCGCAAACATCTCCATGAGGCGTGAATGCGCGGACGGATGAAGTTCAGGATCGCGGAACACTGTGATGCGCTGAGCAACTTCATGGATATCAATTTGTGCATGATCCGCAAGGGCGTCGTCTGAACGCATGCAGACCACCAATGGAGACTGTGCGATTTGTTGCACAGAGTAAAGACTTGAGTCTATGGGTAGCGGCAGGATCGCACAGTCAAGAGTTCGAGCATCGAGTCGTTGCAGGCTAAGAAGAGGATCTCCGCTTAGTAGTTGAATAGCGCAACCGGAGAACATACTCTCGTAACCTTCTCGAAATTTCTCCAACAGCTTCGCATTGATGAAAGATGAAAAGCCAAGCCGAAGGGGAGGAACCTCATTGCGTTGTACGGCACGCGCCATCGCCAACATCTGTTCCCACTGTCGAAGGGTGTTCTCGGCATAAGCAGCCACGATCCGTCCCGCAGGGGTCAGTTTCAAACCATTCTGTAGCCGGTCAAAGATAGCGACATCGATGTTGCTTTCCAGCTTTCCTATCTGATGGCTAAGAGAAGACTGAGCAACGAAAACCTGCTCCGCCGCGCGGGTGAAATTTAAGGTCTCAGCGGACGCTTTGATGTAGCGGAGTAGGCGAAATGTGAGGGAATCGGACATAGGCCTGGCAACTCTACATGGCTTCGTCGATTTCCAGGCCCGAGCGTAAGCGGCTGTGGAAAACCCGTACTAAATCCATTTTTCGCACAGAATCGCAAATGTCAATTAGGCGCTTCAAGGAGGCCGGCTTCCCGACAGTAACCTCTGGTCTGAATTGCAATTGAAATTGCTATAGGCAAAAACTGGGGCGAAATAGGCAAGAAGTGTTGGACTAGAGTTCGCGGAAACCTCACCCTCGAAGGTGATCGACAACGAGGTGCCGCATGGGGAATACGTCCGCATTCGTTCCATCCTTCGACAGACCTGAAAACATTGGAACTCCCACTCGACTAGAGAGTCAGTCGCCGAGCCAGCAACTTCGCAAGCCACCAATGAGAGTGGCAGAAGTAGAGCCGCTGCTAACAGCGGAAGATGTCGCAAAACGACTCAACGTCAGCACGGATTGGGTATGGGATCACTCTTCTCGCCGCAAGCCGTTGTTGCCTGTCATTCGGATGGGAGACGGTACTTTGCGTTATCGGCGTAGCGGGATCGAAGCATTCGTGGATGAACAGGAACGCAGGTCGGCATTGCGTCGCAGAGCCTAGTTGCACCCTTCCGCAACCGCTCTGTGCGCCGTCCCCGCAAGTTGCTGGGCCCAGTCGATATATGTCGAACATCTGCGTAAACAAAGGCTAAAATGGGCGTAGCCCGTTATTCCGCCCACAGAAACTGAGGAATACATGGGAACCTCGTATCAGAAGGGGTGGGTCAGGCTACGCGGAAAGAAGTGGTACGGATACTTCCGACGCATTGAGATCGATCCATCCACCAGTGAACCCAAACCGGCTGCCGCTCAAGTGATCCTCGGATTCAAGAGCGAAATGTCGAAATCGCAAGCCAGGGAAAAACTGGAAGGCGAGATCGCGAAGCTGGGGAAACAACCACTCAACGGCGACAAGTCCATGGTCAATGGAGCTGTCACCTTCGGATGGTTCGTACTGCACCGCTACTTGCCGCTGAAAGAGGCGGACTGGCGCGATGAGACTGCCAAAGTAAAGAAGCACATCATCCAGGCTGACCTCGTTGACGAGTTCGGGGATGTGCGGCTCGAAAACTTCGACAAGTTCACGCTTCAGACTCATCTCAACAAGTTGGCCAAGACGCGGTCGAGAGACAGAGTCTTGCAGATTCGGGCATACATCAAGGCAATCTTCGCTGAAGCGGTCGATCAGGATTTTCTTCCGAAAGATCCTGCACGCAAGGTGAAGACTCCCGCGAACCTGCGGGAGACGGACAAGACGGTGCTGAGTTGGGAACAACTCGCAGGGGCCTTGGCCAAGCTCGGTCTGCGTGACCGGATTCTGCTCAAGCTCGATATGACAAATGCGCTTCGCCCGAGCGAGTTATTCGCGTTTCGGTGGAAGTGTCATCGCGTGGAAGCGGTCTCGCTCACCATTGTGGAGACGATCTACAAGGGAAAGATTCGGCCCTACGGAAAGACGAAAGGAAGTCTGACCGAAGTGCCGATTGCGAGGGAGTTGTCCGAAGACCTCGTCGCATGGCGGCAAGTCAGCCAGGAGCAGTACGGCAAGAAGAAGCAGAAGCGTGGCAAGAAGAAGGATGAGCATGGCCTGCCGCCCTCGGACCCGGAAGCGTTTGTGTTTCCGAACCGGGACGGTTCCTTCATGGACCCGAGCAACTACCGCAAGCGGGTCCTACACAGGGTGGCGACGGAGCTCGGCCTGCCGAAACTCACGTTCCAGGTCATCCGGCGCACGGTTGCGACATTGGCTCAGAAGAAAGGGACAGTGAAGGACGTGCAAGGGGTGATGCGACATTCGCGCGTGGCGACGACTACTGACGTCTACATGCAGGAGTTGCCGGAGGGTGTGCGCGCCACTGTGGACTCCATTCACCGGGAGTTGCAGGGCACGATGAAGAAGCTGGCGGCGAAGGGCAAGGTGCAGCTGCCTGCCGTTTCCGCTCCTGCGGCGATGGTGAATTGATGAGGGGTAATTCAGAGGGAAAATCAGCCGAAGCGTGGCGCTTCAGAGAGGAGAAGGAGACGACTGACATGGCTTGGCTGCGCGGCAGTTTGAAATTTGCTGCCAATTTGCTGCCAAACGTTTGGGAGGGGTTCCGCTAAGTTGTTGAGTTATTTGGTGGACCTGATCGGGATCGAACCGATGACCTCTTCCATGCCATGGAAGCGCGCTCCCAGCTGCGCCACAGGCCCACATATAGGAGGGATACAACTTTTCTATTCTCGCTGTTCGCGTCCGATTCGTCAATCCACAGTGTCTGCCTGCGGCAATACTGATTCGATTCCCGCCACAATCAACTTCACCCCTTCCTCAAATCGGGAATCGTGATTCGTAAACATATCTGCTCCCGCGGCAGCAGCCAGCGGATACAGCTCCTTATTCACGCGCTTGTCCCGCACTTCCATGGCGTATTGCTCGTTCGGCATTCCAGGAGCAACCTGCGTAGCCTGCTCCTCAATCACAAACCCCACCGTATAGCTATAAAGCGTCGTCAGCGCCACCACAGCCTGCCGCAGTAAGAAGCCCGCCGACACAAATCTCCGCAGGCTCATATCCATCGCCTCAAACATCTTCGTATCGGTCAAATAAGTGCCGCTAGCCATCTTAGCCCCATCGCGATAGCGCAAAAACGTTGCCCTCAGCCCGGTGCAATACACAAATGCCAGATCCTGCCAGCTCGGCAACGCCCGCCACGCCGGCTCATCCGCCAGCGCCTCACGCAAAACCTGCGTCCCCATCTCATCCAGCAGTTCCTGCTTATTTTTGAAATGCCAATAGATCGCAGGCGCCTGCACCTCCAGCCGAGCCGCCAGCTTGCGCAGGGTCAACCCCTCCAGCCCGCTTTCATTTAATACTCCGAAGGCATGGCGCAAAATAAGCTGTCGATCGAGTGGCATGAAAAATAGTCTAGCATTTTTTATTTAACGATGTTAAATTCAACTTAACAATGTTAAGGAGGGCTTTCCAATGAAAGCTGCCGTCGTAAATACCCCCGGTGAATTGCCCAAATTTCAGGAATTCGACGAACCCACAGTGCAGGAAGGTGAAGTTCTCATCCACGTTCGCGCCGCAGGCTTGCACCCTGTCGTGAAATCCATTGCCTCCGGCGCGCATTATTCGGCGAGCGGCTCCGGCCCCATGATTCCCGGCGTCGATGGTGTCGGAACGCTCGAAGACGGCACACGCGTCTACTTTGGCGGAGCCCGCAAGCCCTGGGGAACCATGGCTGAGCGTGTAACCGTTCCGCGCTCAATGTATATTCCCATTCCCGACGGTATTGACGACACCACCGCCGCGGCCATCGCCAACCCCGGCATGTCGGGCTGGGTCGCGCTCAAAGATCGCGCTAGCCTCACCCCAGGCGAAACCGTGTTGATCCTCGGCGCCACCGGTGTCGCCGGCCAGCTTGCCATCCAGGTCGCCCGCCAGCTCGGAGCAAAGCGCATTGTCGGCGCAGGCCGTAATGTCGACACACTTCGCAGTGCAAGCCTCGATGAGGTCATTGCGCTCAACCAGCCCGAAGATGATCTCCGCAAAGCATTTATCGCGGAAGCTGTAGCCGGCATAGACGTAGTCATTGATTATCTCTGGGGCCGTCCAACCGAGCTCCTGCTGGAAGCTCTTGCCAAGGGATTCAAGCAGGAAGCCACACACCGCACGCGTCTCGTGGAAGTCGGCGCAAGCGCCGGTCCCACCATCACGCTGCCTGCCGCCATCCTGCGCAGCATCGATCTCACCATGCTCGGCAGCGGATTCGGCGCAGCATCCATCGAACGCATCTTCGCCGCCATCCTGGAGCTTTTCTCTCTCGCAGCCAGCGGATCGCTCAAAATTGACGTCGATACCGTTCCGCTTTCCGATGTGGAAACCGCATGGACTCGCGCCGATAAAGGCCGCCGCGTCGTCTTTACGCTCTGAAACATTGCGCCTGGTCCGCCGTCAAATTTATGTAAGGAACACTTTTCTCCACTGCGGTGTCTAAAGATTCAGGAAGTTAAGATGTGTGCGGTAGAGCATGCACCGATTCCTGCAGGGCACATAGATTGCTGTAATAATGTGGAGGAAACTGGATTTGCAGGCGGACCTCACAATGGGCAATCTGGCTAGCGCATTAGCGCTCCAATCGGACGAAGCCGCACTCGTAGCCGAGTTGCGGGCCGGCTCAGAGGAAGCCTTCGCCTGGCTTATCTCGCGCTACCACCAGCCGATTTACTCGCTGCTGGCGCGCACCGTTCAAAACCGCGCAGACGCCGCTGATCTCACCCAGGAGGTCTTCGTAAAAGTTTTTCGCGGAGTCTCCAACTTTCACGGTGAGTCGTCGCTGCGCACCTGGATCTACCGCATTGCCCTGCGTGAAGCCTCCAACCAGCGCCGCTGGTGGATGCGCCACAAGCAGCAGGAAGTGCCCATCGAGCAGGAAGTTTACGAAAGCGATTGCTCCGCGCCCATCAGGCTGAAAGAGATGCTCGTTGACCCGGCCGAATCACCTTATGATAACGCGCTGCACGCAGAAACCCGGGCACGTGTAGAAACCGCGCTGGCCGAGGTTCCGGAGCCATATCGCACCACGCTCATCCTGCGCGACATTGAAGGTTTTGTGTATGAAGAAGTCGCCGAGATACAGGGAGTCAATCTCGGCACAGTCAAATCCCGGCTAGTCCGCGGACGCGCCTGTCTCAAGACCATCCTGACCCGCTCCAACGCACCAGCCCAGTCCGCATCTCACGGGTTCACTTTACGAGAGGAGGCGCAATGAACAGCTGCTCTGCCACGCAGGCAAAGTTTTCCGAATATCTCGACAGCCGGCTGACTGGTGTCGAAATGCAACGCATCGCCTCTCACCTCAAAACATGCGTTCCTTGCACTGCCGAATGGGCTTCATTGCTCAATACACAGGCCTCTCTCGCGGCTCTCGGGACCATGCAGGAACCGGACGATCTGCTGCTCCGCATCCGCGTAGCCGTCAGCCAGGAGCGTGCGCGCAGCCGTCAAAGCCGCTTCCACTGGATCTCGCTGGCCTGGAAAAACACCGTCGGGCCATTCCTGTTACAGGCATCAGCGGGCTTTGCTTCCGCCGTGTTGCTGCTCGGCACAGTAGCCGTTATGGTTGGCATTGTCAGCAGTCCGCCTATGGTGCAGGCGGGCGATGAACCCCTCGGCAACTCCACCGCGCCGCGTCTGCTCTACTCCATCGGCGGCTCGGAAAATAACGACATCTCCGCGCTCACCGGCCCCGTAGTGGTAGAGGCTTACGTCAACGGCCAGGGCGCCGTTTACGATTTCCGCATCGTCTCCGGTCCCAACGATCCTCAGACCCGCGCCGCGGTGCAGAATCTGCTGCTAGTCAGCAAATTCGAGCCGGCCCGCTTCTTCGGCCAGCCCGTCCGCGGCCTCGCCGTGCTCTCCTTTTCAGGCGTCTCCGTCCGCGGATAAGCCGAAAGCTATTCAAATCATTCCATAGCGCGGCGAAGCTCGAATTATAATCAATGTTATAATTCGACTGTTGAGATAGAACCATGCAAAAACTGAAACTGACTACAGTCGGCAGTTCCACTGGAGTTGTCTTCCCAAAGGAAGTATTGTCCAGGCTCAAAGTAGCGAAAGGCGACACCATCTTTCTGACGGAAGCGCCAGACGGCTATCGCATCACTCCTTACGACGCAGAGTTTGAAGAAGACATGGCATTGGCCCGCAAAGTGATGCGCAAGCGGCGCAATCTGTTGCGGGAACTGGCAAAATGACCGCTCCGATCTGGCGCTGGGTTGCGGAAAATTCGGTCTTTGCCATGCACGATGAACAGATTGCCGAGCATGGTGGCTTGGCAGGAGTCCGTGACACATCGCTGCTGCTTTCTGCGCTGGCGCGTCCCCAAAACCTCGCAGCCTACGGCGAGCCGGACATAGCCGATCTTGCCGCATCGTACGCCGTGGGGATTGCGCGGAACCACCCTTTTTTCGACGGGAACAAACGCACAGCGTGGGTAGTCGCAGAAACTTTCCTGCTCAAGAATGGCTATGAGCTGACGGCAGGCGACGCGGAAGGTGTAACAACTATGCTGAGCGTCGCTGATGGGAGTATGTCCGAAGTCACCTTGGCCGTTTGGTTCCGGAACTGGATTCAACCGCTGGAAGGCGATTGATTGACCGAGTCTCGCCGCAAGTCGACGCAATCTTACGCCGAAATCCTCCTGTTTGACCCTGCCTGAGCGTCTAAATATACACTTCAGGCAGGGATATTCATGGCTTCTCGTCAGTTTTCGCTCTCCGCTAAGCTCGTCTGCACGCTTTGTCTCGTTGCTGCTTCAGTGTTCTCGCATGCGCAGTCGTCCAGCTCGCAACAGAGCTCCTCCTCATCTGGTCCGCCGGTCCAGCGCGAGAAGGCTCCGTCGATCATCGACCCTGCCGGTCCCACCGTCTCGCTTATCAGTTCTGAGCCCGTCTTCGTCATGGCCTCCGCGCTCAACGCCTGTGGCTACGATGAAGGCCTCGAGGACAGCGCTCCCGTTCGCAAAAAGGTCCGCGATGAAATCAACGGCGCGCTGGCTATCAGTGAAGACGCACGCAAAAAGCGCGATGCAATCTGCCTTTTCATCGCCCAGCACCGCCTGACCGGCTCAGAGCACGACATCTCGCAGTACATCTCGCTGGCGCTTTACCTCAGCCCGCCGCCCGATCTGGAAACTACGGTCGAGCTGACCGAGATGCCGCCTGACGCCACGCAGGTCGCAGAAATAGCGCCGCTGCTCAAGGACTTCTCCGCTGCAGTCGATCTGCATGGAATCTGGCTCACGCTCCGCCGCTCCTACGATGAAGAGATCAACAGGATTCACGATCCGCTCACGCAGATGATCGTCGGAACCAATTTCTATCTCAAAATGCCGGCCTCCACCTACGATGGCCGCCGCTTCGTCGTAGTCATGGAGCCCATGCTCTCGCCGCGCGCCGTCAACGCGCGTATCTACGGCGCCGATTATGTTGTTGTCACCTCAGCCGTCGATGGCAAGATTCGCATGAGTGATGTGCGCCACACCTACCTGCATTACATGATTGAGCCGCTGCTCTACTCGCGCTCCAACGCCATCGATCGCTCCCAGCCCATCCTCAAGACCATCCGCGAGGCGCCACTTGAGTTCCGCTTCCGCTCTGACACCGTAGCCCTCACCGTCGAGTGCCTCATCAAGGCCATCGAAGCGCGCACCATGGACACCGGCGTTCCCGACTTCAAGATGCCCGCGGGCGTCGACCGCTCCGAGATGCCGAAGTATGAGGGCGAGCGCCACCAGGTAGAGCTCAAGCAGGAAGCCGTGCGGCAGGCCACCGTGCGTCATGACACAACCCAGGGCTTCGTGCTCACGCAGTATTTTTATGATTCGCTCATCCAGTTCGAGAAAGACCCCGCCAGCCTGCGTGACACCATCGGCGAAATGGTCTACTCCATGGACGTCGATCAGCAGGTGAACCGCGCCAAACACCTCCAGTTCGACGCCGAAGCGGACGCCGACGTGCTCAGCCGGTCCAAGCCGCGCAAGCTCGAAGGCCTCGACCTCGCCGAAGCCAAATTGCAAGCCGGTGATTCCGCCAGCGCAGCAAACTTAGCACGCCCATTCATCTCCGAACACAACGGTGACAGCCTTCAGGCCACAGCCGACTCCGCCCGCGCCAATTTCGTGCTCGCACGCGTAGCTCTCCTCAACAAAAATCCCGAAGAAGCAGCCGGCCGCTTCAAAACCACCATTGAAGCAAGCAAGGATCCGCGCCTCTTAGCCTGGTCGCACATCTACCTGGCCCGCATGCTCGATCTCTCCTGCAAGCGCGATGAAGCCGTAGCCGAATACAAGGAAGCGTTAGAAACCCGCGACGGCGAACAGGACACCCGCATCGCCGCTGAGCGCGGCGTCAAAACCGCATACGCTCCCGTCCAGGGCCACTCCTGCCAGGACGACGACGCCGACGACACAGACCCCAAAGCAGATCCAAAGGCTGACCCGAAATCCCCCACCACCAAACCGCAGTAGGCGTGCAGCCCGAGCCTTCGGCAAGCCAGCTCCGCCACTTAAAGTTGGGTATTCTATCTTCCCGGTGTAGGGATACAGGATGCCAAAGTTTCCAACCTGCCTAATTTTTCCTTTGACAAATTCGTCGGCCCTGTCGATTGTTTACGTCTACGATAAAACCACGTCAGGGTAAACTCATGCCTCGTTTTCACAAGTCTCTGTGGCTCGCACTCCTCTGCTTTTTCCCCCACGTCACCGCGCCGCAAAGTCAGAGCCCTGTATCCCAGATAACAATTGACAGCTCCGCGGGTGGGTCCATCCGGGCTCGCGGACCAGTGAATCGGCACCTGGTCATCGCTAAAGAAAGCGATCAATACTTCTCCACCGGAGATAACACAGACAAAGCACCGGTAGATCGGGCGTTAATCGCTTCTCTCATTGCAGCTGTAAATGTGCCATTTCGCGACCAACCCAGCCTTGAGGCGGTGGGGCTCTCGCCGGATTGGCTCAAGGCAAATGCCAGCTCCATTGCCACGATAACTTCAAACAGCGTAACGATTAACGGAGAAGCTCCTTCAGCGGAAGAGATAGCCAATGTCCTTTCTTCGCCGGCAGCCGCACAATCCGCGCTGAATGAGCTCTTCCGTAGCTTTCACACCGACGACTATCCATCGGTGCAGGTCCAGATAACTTTTGAGGATGGAACAGTCTACTCGCTCATCTCCCACTCGCAGCGACCTCTCATGCTGCCCTGGGGAGTCCAGGCTGGCGATAAACGAGGCACAGCCTACAACTTCGAGATATCCAACGCAATCGCCGCGTTGATGGCAAATAACACTTCCAATCGATCAAGGCTCCAGCGCCAGGCCGTTGCTGACCGTTTGTCAATATGGATTGCAGACAACAACTACCGACAGCAGCACCTCCAGAGCGTGGAGAAGAAATACAGTGATGCCCTTGGCAAGATGCGAGTGAGATACACCGTAACCAATGTGAATAGCAGCGGCGCTTCTGTCATGTCTTCGCATCCGAATGATCCCGATCACGAGTATCTGTACGCGCGTTTGCATGCTCCGTCCATGCCCGACAAGATGACCGACGACGTGGCCATACGCCTGACCAATGGCCAGGTAGAAAATATCGACAACTTCCTGAGCAACGCTGCCCGACTCGAATCAATCGTCTTGTCTGTTCCGTGGCTCAAAACGTATCTTGCAGAAAACCCGTCGTTGCCTGCAACTCTTCACGTCACCGAAAAAGCATCATTGGACGACGATTCCCTGCGCCGCTTCTCTTCCGACATGCATGCCATTAGCAAAGACATGCTCACAGACAAAGTAGAAGCGCGGAAGGATGCTGTCGCGCTGATCACACTTGGCACCGGCTTTCCCAGTTCGGATTGGATCGTCTTTCCTGACGGAACGATGCTGCTTTGGCGCTTCCGCAGTCTTTCAAAGGAGACCATGATGTTGCGCTGGCAGATCAGCGATCTGAATGGCAAAAACTGCCCATCTTCGATCATCCGTTGCTCCGGCGATCAGATCACGCCTTCAGGCGGTCTCTGGCCTCGGAAATGATGTTGACCGCTATCCTCCAATAGCATGTATCTCGCCCATCGCAGGATCACAGGTGCCCCATTCATGCGGGGCTTTTTCGCGCATGGTGGGATACACGCGATATCCCGATTCCCGGCACTTGCCCTCCCCTCACAAACCAAACCCACATCCCCAAACGTCAAAGAATGTAAACTGACTTTCGCTGGGGGATCAGCGATGGAACCACTCGTAAGCGAACTGGAAACCGCGCTGGGACATACATTTGTCCGGCCAGAGCTGCTTGTGCGCGCCCTCACCCACCGTTCCCTCGCCCACGGCAAAACAAGCTCCAATGGCAGCCCCGAAGCCTCCTCCGGCGACAACGAACGCCTCGAATTCCTCGGCGACGCCGTTCTCGGCCTCGTCGTCGCGGAAGCCCTTTTTCTTCTGCATCCTGACTGGACCGAAGGCGAGCTCACCCGCATGCGCGCCCAGCTCGTCAGCCGTCAGAACATGGCTCTCGTCGCCGGCGCAATCGACCTCGGCCGCCACATCCGCCTCAGCAAAGGCGAAGACCGCAGCGGCCTCCGGCGCAAAACCACGGTTCTCTCGAATGCAATGGAAGCCGTCCTCGGCGCGCTCTTTCTCGACGGCGGCCCAAGCGGCGATCTCGCCCCCGTCCGCGCCTTCGTCCGCCGGCATGTTCTCGGAGAAGCTGCCGACCAGCTTGCCCGCGAAATGCGTTCCGGCGCAGCCCTCGGCAACTACAAATCCGCCCTGCAGGAGCATCTCCAGTCAACCCACGCCGGCACTCCGGTTTACCGCGTCAAAAATGAGTCCGGCCCGGACCATCGCAAGCGCTTTCTCGTCGAAGTCCGCCTGAAATCCTCTGCATCCGTAAACGGCAGCGCCAATTCCGAGCTCACTGGCCCCGCCAAACCTCTCGCCCGAGGCCTCGGCAGCACCAAAAAGCACGCCGAGCAGGACGCCGCCCGCCGCGCGCTCGCCCGCCTCATCGGCGCCAAAAGCAGCGCAGCGCTCGACACACCCGAAGAGGCTGCCGCCGAATGAGCACTCCGGCTCCAGTCCTGCCTCAATCACCACGGGCCCACACGCACCGCCTCCATCTGCCCACGCCTGCCGAAGCCCTCGCCTCGCTGCTCCGCACCCTTGTCGTTGCCCTCTTTCTGATCACCTTTCTACTCCAGCCCAACCTCATTCCGTCAGAAAGCATGGAGCGAACCCTGCTGGTCGGCGATTTCCTCCTCGTCAACAAGCAGATTCTCGCTCCATCGGACGCGCTCTCACGTACCCTCCTTCCCTACCGCGAAATCCAGCGCGGCGACATCATCGTCTTCCACCATCCCCGCCCGCCGCTGCTCATCAAGCGCGTCGCCGGCATCCCCGGAGACCATATCCGCGTCGATGACGGCCATCTCTCCGTCAACGGCATCCGCGTCTCCGAGCCCTACGCCGCCTTCGAGCCCACCGGCTACAACCCGGCGCGCGACGTCTTCCCCGGAACCGTTTACTCCGATCCCAACGTAAGCCCCGACTGGTGGCACAAACTCCCCAGTCTCGTCGAAAACGGCGAGCTGGTCGTCCCTTCCGGGCAGTATTTTGTCCTCGGTGACAATCGCAATCACAGCGAAGATTCCCGCTTCTGGGGCCTCGTCCCACGCAGCGCCATCGTTGCCCGCCCCATGCTCATTTACTTCTCCGTCCGCCGTCCCTCCACCACCGATGTCGAGCAGGCCCCGGATGATAAACTCGGACACGATAGAGAACTTACGGCAAAGCTGGCTGGATTCGCCCGCTGGGAGCGCATCTTCCGCGTCGTCCGTTAGGACGCTCAGGCCAATCCGTTAAACCTTAGCCGCACTTGCTCCAGAGCCAGGAATGACGAAAACCACCACCGCAGACATCGTCCCCGCAGCCGGGCACAAAACCGGAGAAACCTTCTTCGAAGCCATTGCCAGCTACGCGGGGGTCTTCGTAGTCGGTCTCTTCATCTTCAATTTCATCGGCCAGAACTTCGTCATCCCCTCCGGCTCCATGGAGAACACCCTCCTCGTCGGCGATCACCTCTTCGTCGATCGCCTCACCCTCTCGCCCGGCCATAACTGGTTCCCGCTCATTCGCTACCGTGAGCCCCGGCGCGGCGACATCATAGTCTTCTTCAAGCCAGTCGCTGACACCGTGCCCGGCAACGACGAGCCGCAGTATCAACCCCTCGTCAAGCGCCTCATCGGCGTCCCCGGCGACCACATCCATCTCCACAATGGCGTGGTCTACATCAACGGCGTCCCACAGCCCTTCCCGAAAACCTACAGCGACACCCCCGGCCCCGATCCCTCCGATCTGCCATTCGAAGACGAGTTTCCCACCTACCCCGTAGTCCCCGAGCCCGGCAACTACAAAACCGAGCAGTGGGCCACCGAAATCAACACGCACATCGTCAACGGCGATCTCGTCGTCCCTCCCGGCAAGTACTTCATGATGGGTGACCACCGCCACGACTCCGCCGACTCCCGCTTCTGGGGCTTCGTCCCGCGCGAAAACATCGTAGGCCGCCCGCTCTTCAACTACTGGTCCTTCCAGACCCCGGATGGTCGGATCGAGCAGCCCGGCCTGGCCGCCAAAATCAAATGGATGGGTCACGTAGCCATCCACTTCTTCACCGACACGCGCTGGTCCCGCACCTTCAAAGTCATGCGCTAAGCGATTCGATTCGTAGCTCTGCCCTGTATCAGGGCACGACTTTAGTCGTACCGAAAGTAGCCAAAAAGCGATGGGGCTTTAGCCCCTGAGGAAATTGCACTCAAGCTAGAGCCACGAATGACGAAAACGAACGCAGCAGACATTGCCCCTTCAGCCGGGCAGAAAACCGGAGAAACCTTCTTCGAAGCCATTGCCAGCTACGCGGCAGTCTTCGTCGTCGGCCTCTTCATCTTCAATTTCATCGGCCAGAACTTCGTCATTCCCTCCGGCTCCATGGAGAACACCCTCCTCGTCGGCGATCACCTCTTCGTCGACCGCATCACCCTCTCGCCCGGCAGCAACTGGTTCCCGCTCATCCACTACCGCGAGCCCCAGCGCGGCGACATCATCGTCTTCCTCAAGCCCGTCCCTGACGAAGTTCCCGGCGAAGACCAGCCGCAATATCTCTACCTCGTCAAGCGCCTCGTTGGCGTCCCGGGCGACCACATCCATCTCCACAACGGCGTGGTCTACATCAACGGCGTCCCGCAGCCGTTTCCAAAAACCTGGTCGGATACCCCCGCCGACTTCTCCGAGCAGCCCTTCCTCGACGAATTCCCCTCATATCCCGTAGTTCCCGAGCCCGGCAACTACAAAACCGAGCAGTGGGCCACCGAGATCAACTCGCACATCGTCAATGGGGACCTAGTCGTCCCGCCCGGCAAGTACTTCATGATGGGTGACCACCGCCACGACTCCGCCGACTCCCGCTTCTGGGGCTTCGTCCCGCGTGAAAACATCGTAGGCCGTCCAGTCTTCAACTACTGGTCCTTCCAAACGCCCGATGGCCAGCTTGAGCAACCCGGCCTCGCCCCCAAGCTCAAGTGGATGAGCCACGTAGCTATCCACTTCTTCACCGGCACGCGCTGGTCCCGCACCTTTAAAGTCATGCGCTAAGCAAACACCCGGGTGCCCCACCCTCGCGGCGCCTTTGTTTTTGCCGCTAGGATGGGATAGCACGATGCAGCAATTACGATTAGAAACAATG
>Ga0206824_10118_pt1 | contig 27463 bp, 24 predicted proteins | sample Alteio_BWOrgCont_82_FD_152874 | JGI IMG/M metagenome (GOLD analysis project Ga0206824, IMG submission 152874) | Enriched cells from forest soil in Barre Woods Harvard Forest LTER site, Petersham, Massachusetts, United States -... | ecosystem: Environmental > Terrestrial > Soil > Temperate forest >...
AAGAGGCGGTCAGTATAATACATTTATAGGTTATCAAGCTGGAACTGCTGACAGTACAAGTAATTATAACACTGCAATTGGTAACCAAGCTCTTAATGCTAATGTTAGCGGTTCGGGTAATACTGCTATAGGCTATCAATCAGCTAGTTCAAGCAAAACAGGTGCAAATAATACCATAATTGGGTGGAATGCGCTGGGTAGTAATAATACCGGAAGTGAAAATGCAGCAATAGGGTTTAATACACTAGCCAGTAATACAAAGGGTTTAAATAATACTGCTGTGGGCGACAGTGCACTTAATTCTATTGTAAAAGGTGTTAATAATACTTCTTTCGGAAATGGCTCGCTTAATAATGCTACCGGAAGTTCTAATGTAGCGGCCGGATATCTTGCAGGATTAAACACCACTAAGGGCAATTTTAACGTATTTATTGGCGATAGTGCAGGTTATAAAAATACCACGGGCGCTCAAAATACCTTTGTTGGTTACCAGGCAGGAATTACTGCCGGGACAGCAGCATATACTAATATAACATGCCTCGGTTATGGAGCGAAGGTATATACTACAACACCCAGCAATTCTATTAATTTAGGCAATGCCAGTATTTCTCATATTTGTGCGGCATCTGCTATGACTATCACTGCATACAGCGACAGACGCATAAAAGACAACATAAAAGAAAATGTTCCCGGATTGGCTTTTATTACTAAGTTACGTCCTGTCAGTTATCATTTAAATATTCATAGAGAAAATGAGATACTCGGAGTAAAGGATAGTGAAGACAGTCCCGGAAAATACGATATAGAAAAAATAACCCAAAGCGGCTTCATAGCCCAAGAGGTAGATTCAGCAGCACAAGCGTGCGGTTATGATTTTTGCGGATTATCCAAACCTTCAACTCCGAATGGGTTGTATGGGCTTGGCTATACTTGTTTTGTTGTTCCTTTAGTAAAAGCAGTTCAGGAACGTCAACAAAGTATTGACAGCTTAAAACTGGAAAATCAAACACTTAATGTTCAATATATGTTACTTAATGCCAATTATTCAACACTTTGCGCGATACTTATAAAGATTCAGGATGAAAATAAGCGGATACATGCAAAAAATGAAGCCACTATTTCCAAATTGAAAGAGATGCTGAAATCTATGAAACCCCAAAAGAATCATTTCATAGAGGTTCAAGATAAGCAAGAGCAATGTAATAATTTGCAAAAAATAACAAAAATTAATTGAACAAAAACTCCATTTGTATAGTAAAAATATGAAAGCCCTGAAAATTATAAATATTATCATCGTCTTATGTATATGCTTTGATATGCGGGCACAGAATATTGGAATAAACACAACAGGCACTACCCCGGACGCTGCTGCCATATTGGATATGAATACCGGTAATAACTATGCTAGCCCCAACGGACGCGGATTACTTATACCCAATGTAATTCTTGCAAGCACAACCGATGTAACCACTATCCCCATTAGTACAAACGATACAAGTTTATTGGTGTACAATAAAAAAGCAAGTACAATAGGTACCGGCTTTTATTATTGGTCAGGTTCAGCATGGACTGAGCTTGCTACCGGAACTCCCTGGTCTCTTTACGGAAATTCAGGCACCCTTCCCGGATTAGTTACAGGCGACAATTACCTTGGCACTTCCGATAATAATAAGTTACTTTTTGGAGTAAATGATCAAAAGGCGGGTGAGCTGAATCAAACGGGTCCTACTTTTTGGGGCTACTTGGCAGGATTAAGCAATACTTCAAGTTCGGCTACAGGAATTGGGTTTAATGCTGCCTATTCCAATACTACCGGAACAGGAATTACAGCCATTGGCTATAAAACACTTTACAATAACACCACCGAGCCTGACAATACCGGAGTTGGCGACTCTGCATTATTTGCAAACATTTCAGGGTGCTGTAATACAGCTGTTGGGGCGCTGGCTCTTTATAATAACAATGGCTCAAGTAATGTTGGCTGTGGGTTTGAAGCATTATATACTAATATTAATGGTAATGGCAATGCCGGCATGGGATATAAGGCACTTTTTAGCGCACTGGGCAGTACTAATGTAGGCGTGGGATATGAAGCCGGATATAATTACACGGGAAGTAATAATATTTTTATTGGCGACAGCGCTGGCTACAGTACCACTTCAGCAACAGGTATTACCTTTATAGGATACAATGCCGGAGCGCAAAATACTATTGGAGTTAATAACACTGTTACAGGTTACAAGGCTTTACATTCAAATATAACAGGCAGTTCAAATACCGGAGTAGGATACGAAGCCGGATATAATAATAATGCCGACCAAAATGTTTTTGTGGGCGATAGCGCCGGTGTAAATAACAGCGCCGGAAACGCAATTACCTACGCTGGTTATAAAGCAGGCGTAAGCAATACTACTGGTATTAATAATACCGCTATTGGTTATGAAGCATCTTATGCTGATGTAACAGGCAATAATAATATTGCTGTCGGATACCAGGCACTTTATTCCAATACCGGTTCTAATAACTCTGCCATAGGATACAAGTCTCTTTATACCAATAATATCGGGCAATATAATAGTGCCATGGGAGATTCAGCTCTATACAATAATAATGGAAATGCCAATACTGCCGTGGGTGATGAAGTTCTTTACAATAATACAACCGGCATAAATAACTGCGCTTCGGGTGCAAAAGCACTCTATTCAAGCACCAACGCCAGCAGCAATACCGCGTTAGGGTACTATGCAGGTTATAATAATACCGGTGATCAAAATATATTTATAGGCGACAGTGCGGGATACATTAACACTACGGGAACACAAAATACTTTTGTAGGTTATCAGGCAGGTATCACTGCTGGAACTACTGCCTATACTAATATTACATGCCTCGGTTATCAGTCGGCAATATATACTGCAACAGCCAGCAATTCTATTAATTTAGGCAATGCCAGCATTTCCCATATTTGTGCGGCATCTGCTATGACTATTACTGCATATAGCGACAGGCGTATAAAAGACAGTATCAAAGAAAATGTACCCGGGTTGGCTTTCATCACCAAACTGCGTCCTGTTACTTATCATTTAAATATTCATCGGGAAAATGAGATGCTTGGAATAAAAGACGATAAAGATTGGCCCGGAAAATATGATGTAGAAAAAATAACCCAAAGCGGTTTTATAGCACAGCAGGTAGATTCAGCGGCACAGGCATGCGGGTATGATTTTAATGGATTAGTGAAACCCGCAACCCCGGGAGGATTATATGGACTTGGGTATACCTGTTTTGTTGTTCCACTTGTGAAAGCGGTTCAGGAACAGCAGCAAATAATGGATAGCTTGAAAGCGGAACACCAAATACTCAATGCTCATTACTCATCATTAAATGCTCAATATTCAAATCTCAGTGATATGTTACAAAAAGTTCAGAATGAGAATATGCAGACAGAAGCAAAAGATGAGGCAGATATAGCGGAGCTTAAAAAGATGCTTATGCAAGTAAAAGACAGTACTAAATAATTTTTATTTCTGGCATTTTACTATATTTATCCCTTACATTTTACATGGATTAAACAATATAGAATCAGGCAAGTCAAATTTTTATTTAAAGATATGAGAAGAAAAATCTGTTTGTATTTTTTTACAATTTCGTGTTATTTTATTTTGAATATTTCGAGCGCACAAAATATAAACCTTTCTAATTCTCACTACTTTGATGGTGAATGTAACTTAGCTGTTAACCCATCTAATTCAAAGCATCTTGTTTCTGCATGGATTTATTTTTCTCTTCCTAGTTTCAAGAATGCCATTGCAACCCGTTCTTCATTTGATGGCGGAAAAACATGGAGTGCTTTGCAAATTCTTCCGCATGCTAATTCCATTTTTAATTCTTGTGACCCAACGATGTATTTTGGTAAAGATAGTTGCGTATATCTGGCCTATATTGATCTTTCAGGTACACACGTCAGTGATTCAGGATATATTATGGTCACTCGTTCTGTAAATGGAGGAATAACCTGGAAAGCTCCTGTAAAAGCTATCGCTTCCAATGCACAACCTAACTTACCGATTGACCGCCCCTGGATAGCTGCTGACGGAACTAATGATGCATATTCAGGCAGGGTTTATCTTACCAGCCAAAGCGCCTTTTTTACTCCTCAACCTCACCATCCATGGTTTACTTACTCTTCTGACAGTGGCTCTACGTGGTCGCCTATTAAACGACTTGATGATAGTATACCTTCAGGTGTAATTACTGATGCCACTGCATTTACAACCATTGCTGCCAACGGTACATTATATGCCTTTTACTATTCTTATTATTTTGCCTATAGCCATTATCCACGTATGGTTATGGTTAAGTCATATAATGGGGGAACTTCATTTGTAACTCATGCTGCAATTAACTATACTGCCAATGATACTATTCCGGCTATTGATTCATTACTTAAGCAAGGTATCTGTGTTTCTTCTAATCCGGTAGATACAAACAATCTTATTCTTATAGGACCCTCTAACCGCTTTGGAGAGCCTGATATTGTTTCATACAATTCTGATGATGCCGGTAATACATGGAATGGACCTATCCGTGTAAATGATGATCGCATGGGCACATACGATACTTGCCATGATTTGACTTGGGGAAATTTTGCACCAAACGGAACCTATGGCATTGTTTGGCGTGATAGGCGGCATACCAATATTGGAGACACTGTTCCTTTCCAAATTTATGGCTCAACCTCTGTGAACGGTGGTAATAGCTACACACCTAATTTCCTTATCAGTGATAGTATTTCACCATTTATAGATCTTGAACATGGAGATGATTTTCTGGGATGCGCAGTAACCGATTCTGATGTCTATGCTCTTTGGAGCGACATGCGCACAGGAAGAGAGAATACTTTCTTTAATGCCACACCATTTAGTAAAATTCCATTGGGAATAATATCGGTTTCCGATAATTCAAACATTAAAGTAGATGCCTATCCCAATCCTTTTCATAATGAAACCAATATTGTAATAAACTCTACTATTCCACTACAGCAATGCAAACTTGAAATCTATAGTATTGATGGCAGGAAAGAAGGGGAATTACAAATACCCGCAGCAGGAACATACAAGCTTAATTTTAATAGCCTTGCACCGGGTACCTATATCTGGTCTCTTATTGAAAATAATTCCACCATTGCAAATGGCAAATGGATAATTGAGTAAACGAGAATTCTCCTAAAAATCTATTTCCGTAACTACCGGACAATGATCTGAATGTTTGGCTTCCGGAAGAATATAAGTTTTTACTATGGCTTTTTCCAAGGTGGTACTTACTAAGTTGTAATCTATTCTCCATCCTAAGTTTTTAGCTCTGGAATTTGCCCGAAAACTCCACCAGGTATATTGATGAGGCTCTTTATTAAAATGCCTGAAAGAATCAATAAATCCGGAGTTCATAAAACTATCAATCCATTCTCTTTCTTCCGGTAAAAAACCTGAAGTATTTGCGTTACTGATGGGGTTGTGTATATCAATTGCCTTGTGGCAAATATTATAATCTCCGCAAATAATCAGGTTAGGACGCTTTTCTTTAAGCTGTTCAATATAGGCATGAAATTGGCGGTTCCAGTTCATTTTAAAACCTTGTCTCTCTTCTCCTGAACTGCCTGATGGCATATAAACACTCATTATAGAAACATTTCCGAAGTCAGCTCTTATTACTCTGCCCTCTTCATCGTGAAATCCGCAACCATATTCTACATGGTCAGGTTTTTGTTTTGATAAAATAGCCACGCCGCTATATCCTTTTTTTTGTGCCGGATACCAGTAATTATAATATCCTAAATCAGTAAAATCCTGCAAGTTCAACTGGTCTGTCTGGGCTTTAATTTCCTGCACACATATAATGTCGGGGTTCACTATCTTTACCCAATCAAGCCAGCCCTTAGACATGGCAGAACGAATGCCATTCAAATTATATGTAATGATTCTTTTCATAAATCTAATCCAACAAATGTATTGTTTTTGCGTTAATTCACGATATTAGTACTTTTCATTGTGTGAACAGAGCCCTTTTTTTATTCCTCCTTACTTGTTTTTTTCTCCCTTATAAAGGAGATGCACAACAGTTATCTAATCTGCGCAAAAGGGTTTTGCTTATTCCTCCAAAAACCGATACGCTAAGGATCGATACCTTGAGTATAATTCTCGGCTCGCTTTATCTTTACTTACACAATGTTCCATTAGATTCAACCCAATTTACTTCCTTACCTGAAGACGGTGAAGTCATTTTAAACAGACAAAACCTAAAAGCCGATACGCTTGTTTGTACTTACAGAGTGTTTCCTTATCTGTTTTCAAAAACATTACAGCATAAGGATAATGACATTATTCATCCTGTTATGTACAATAATGAGCAAGCATATATATATCAGGTAAGCCCCAATAATAACTCCAACGACCCCTTTGACTTGGGAACACTGAGTAAAAGCGGAAGTATTTCACGAGGCATTTCATTCGGAAATAATCAAAACCTGAATACAAACTCAAGCCTTAATTTGCAGCTTGCCGGTAAATTGACCAATAATATAAATGTATTGGTGGCAGCTACCGATAATAATTTGCCCATTCAGCCAGAAGGCAATACAACACAATTACAAGACTTTGATAAAGTCTTTGTAAAGCTGTATGACCAGCATACCAGCTTAATAGCAGGTGACTATGAGTTGGGAAACCCCGACGGATATTTTATGCGATTTTATAAAAAAGCGGAAGGAGGATTATTTACAACTCGCTTTATTACAAAGTATAACAGAGATTCAAACAAAGACGGAATAATGAAAGTTACTTTTGCAGGAGGCATTTCAAAAGGTGAATTTGCAGAAAATAACATATCACCCATTGATGGAAATATGGGGCCATACAGGCTTACAGGCTCAAATGGAGAAAATTTTATTGTAGTTCTTTCAGGTACTGAAAAAGTTTACCTCGACGGGCAATTAATGCAACGCGGGCAGAATAACGATTATACTATTGACTATAACGCTGCACAGCTTACATTTACTCCCAAGCATCTTATTACTGCATCATCTCAAATTGTGGTAGACTTTCAATACAGCGACCTGAGTTATGAACGTTCGCTTATTCATGCAGCTACGGAATATCATCAAGATAAAATTACTTTGCGGTTTAATATTTATTCTGAGCAGGATGCAAAAAATCAACAACTCACACAATCGCTGTCTGCTGAGCAGGAACAATTTCTTTCATCCATTGGAAATAATATTCAGAATGCATTCGCATCGGGATCCGTTAACACAACTTTCAACAACACACAAGTATTTTACCGGGAAGTAGATACAACCGCGAATGGAATTACAGATTCTGTTTTTGTTTATTGTCCCGACTCTATTATCACGGCTCCAAAATCTTCACCCAATCATTTTGCTGTCAGCTTTTCTCAGGTGGTTCAAGGGCAGGGCGATTATGTGCAAATTCAGTCTGCCGCCAACGGTAATGTATATCAATGGAAGGCTCCCATTAATGGAGTACATCAGGGTAATTATATTCCACAGATATTGCTTATCACACCCAAGAAAAAGCAAATGCTAACTGCAGGGTGTGATTATAAATTTTCAAAATACACCTATGTTACTTTTGAGAGCGCTCTCACCAACAACGATATAAACACATTCTCAAGTTTTGATAAAAGTCAGGATGTGGGCTATGCGAGAAGGGTTTTATTTCATAACACTGCTTTTCTGGTAGACAGCACAAAAGAAAATAAAGGCAATGTATGGAGATTGCAAACGAACATAAGTTATGAAGGAGTGCAGAAAGATTTTTCACCCATTGAAAGATACCGCCCTGTAGATTTTGAAAGAAATTGGAACCTAACCAGCGATAGCATATTGGGCAGTCAAAATATTACGGATGGTAATTTTCTTTTCGGTAATAAAAAGGACCAAATAGGTTATGACTTTCAAGCATTTTTAGAAGGTGGGGAGTATAATGCCACCAGGCACATTGCAACATTGAAACTCAATGAAGCCGGATTCTTAACTACATTCAATGGTTCTTTATTGCAGACTAAATCAACAGATAATACCAGTAACTATTATAAAGAAACAGCTACTATTTCGCATAAACTATTTTACTGGGTAACCGGAGTGGGTGAATCATCGGAGAAAGATATTTTCCGATCAAGGCAAACGGATAGCATTGTCGGCACAAACTCTGCTCTTTTTGAGCAGGCAAGTAACTATCAGTTTTATCAATGGAATGCATTTATCAGAACACCTGATACTGCAAAAAGAATTTATGGCATTAATTATTCCGAGCGCACAGACTATGGAGCAGACCTTCAACATAACGAAATGGTAAAGTCTCTTTTTTCAAGAAACCTATCATTGGATGCAGCTTTTCTTAGAAATCCTAAAAGCCGTTTTAAAGCCAATGTAACTTATCACATCATGCAGGTATTGGCAGATTCTACAATTGCCGCGGGACAGACTCCCGTAAATGTGCTGGTGGGGCAAGCTGAATACGATGCAAATCTTTTGAAGGGTGTAATTAATTCAAGTACTTTTTACCAAGCCGGTTCAGGCCTGCAGCCCAAAGAAGAATATACGTATGTGCAGGTTGCTCAAGGAACAGGTGTGTACGCATGGACAGATTTTAACCACGATGGAATTAAACAACTCAATGAATTTTATTTAGCTCCCTTCCCCGATGAGGCAGACTACATTAGAGTATATACCCCGACAACTAATTATGAAAAAGTTTATACCAGCGGTTTCACAGAAACATTTAGCCTGCGTCCTTCCGCCGCATGGAATTCCAAAAAAGGATTCAAGAAATTTATTGCTATGTTCTCAGAACAGTTAGCGCTTCATTCCGACCAAAAGACAACCTCCACTAATCCATGGAGCGCGTACAATCCATTTTTTCAAAAGACTGGCGATACCAATATAATCGGATTAAACTCTTCCTTGAGAAATACCATTTATTTTAATCAGCTCAATCCTCACTTCGGAATGGATTATACCTATAGCGCCAATAGCAATAAAACAGTGTTGGAGGAAGATGGACTACAGTCAAGGGTAGCAACTTATCAAGATCTTCATGCACGGGTAGGGCTGACCAATAAATGGATTTTGGAAGGCGAAACCAAAGTAGGCGCTGATATAAGCAGTGCAGAGTTTTTCCCTGACAATAATTTCGATATTAATTACTACCAACTTATACAAAAGTTGAATTTTCAACCTAATACAAGCTTCCGAATAACATTATCATTTACTTATTCCGATAAAGTGAATGCCAAATCAGATAGCGGAGGAACCTCCATACAGGAAAACAGCGGAATAGAATTAAAATATAACGTACTTACCAAAGGGAGCCTAACCGCAAGTTTTAATTATGTGAAGATAGCTTTCGACAGAGACGCCTCTACTCCCCTCGGGCTGGAAATGTTGCAAGGGCTAAACATTGGAAATAATTATACATGGGGCATTTCATACCAATGCAACCTCTCAGGTAATATACAGCTTAACCTTTCCTATACCGGCAGAGCCGAGCCAGGTTCTCCTATAATAAATACAGGTAATGCTTCGGTCAGGGCGTTTTTTTAGCAGTGTAAAATAAGTAAAGTCAGTAATGTGCTGAATGTCAATTATTTATGTGGCATTAACATACAGTTAGGGACAAGTGTTATTTACCAGATTTAGTCCTATTGTGGATTTAAATCGGGATGTTTTGTTGTGAGAAAGGTTATTAAAGCGTGAGCGCTTTTATCTAATGCTATAATACTTTTATCCAAAGCGGATAAAGTAGGCGCAATCTTATTTTCTATTTTTTCACATTCTTTTTCAGCTTTTTCAAATCTATGATAAAAGGCATTTACCTTCAATGTAATCCATACTGCGGCAGCTATTAAAATTAATACAATAAAGATAGCAGGATAATTTTCTGCTATCCATTTTAAAACTACATCAACCATAAATTTGCTTGATTTTGCGCAAATGTAACATTTTCACATTACTTTAACGTAACTATACAAATATAAGCAATAATATAGACAAATCCTTACTAAAATTCGTTAAGGCACGGTAATTAATTGCCAAAATTATTACCTTTGCGTTATGAAGGCAAAGAAAAAACGGGCTTCTAAGTATGAAAGTAAGTTAGTCATTAATGGCACGTTCGCAGATGTCATTGGTGCTGCTATGAGTAATATTAAGGTTGAACCGAAAAAGAAGAAAAAGAAAGCCACCAAGTAATCTTCAATAAAGGCGAATAGCCTAACTCACACTATTCCTTGTCCCTAACTGTATGTTAATGCCATTTATGTATTATTGGGCTTACACTTTTACATCACTCGAAAAAGTGTAAAAAAGTGTAAAATATAGCCCCTCTATAAACTGTAAATGAAGTAGTTATAGGTATCAAAAAAAGTATAAAATCAGAAACTACCCCTTGCCCCTAAAGGGGTTCTAAAGTCAAAGTCCCTTTAGAGGTTTGGGGCTGAGAAATTGAGTGAACCAAAATCCAGTAAAAGTGTAAAATATGTTAAAATAATGGAGCGGTTTTGTGGGCTGACTACAAACCAGTATAATTACAGCCTCTTCAACGCCTCCATTACATCCACTTTTTTCATCACTATACTTTCCACTTCATCTATATTAATTCTCTCTTGTTTCATAGTATCCCTGTCTCGAATGGTAACAGTATTATCCTCTAAAGTTTGGTGGTCAACAGTAATGGCATAAGGCGTGCCTATTGCATCTTGCCGACGGTAACGTTTGCCAATAGAATCCTTTTCATCATACTGGCAATAGGTATGGAGTTTAAGTTTAGTAAATATTTCTAAGGCTTTTTCAGGCAGCCCATCTTTTTTCATGAGCGGTAAAACTGCCACTTTTACCGGGGCAAGGAAGTGTGGAATCTTCATAACATCACGTTGGGTACCATCTTCCAACTGCTCAGTGGTTAATGATTGTGATAGTATCGCAAGCACCGTACGGTCAAGTCCTATAGAAGTTTCAACCACATAAGGAATATAACTGCTATTCAATTCCGGATCAAAGTATTGTAATTTTTTACCCGAAAATTTCTCATGGCTTTTCAAATCAAAATCGGTGCGGGAGTGAATGCCCTCTATTTCCTTAAATCCGAAGGGAAATTCAAATTCAATGTCGCAGGCAGCATTGGCATAGTGTGCTAATTTGGTATGGTCTTTATAACGGTATTTAGATGAGGGGAATCCTAAACTATGATGCCAGGCAAGCCTTTTTGTTTTCCATTGTTCATACCATTCTATTTCTGTTCCGGGTTGTACAAAAAATTGCATTTCCATTTGTTCAAATTCCCTCATGCGGAAAATAAATTGTCTTGCTACAATCTCATTCCTGAATGCTTTTCCCGTTTGTGCAATTCCAAAAGGAATTTTCATCCGCGTTGTTTTTTGCACATTTAAAAAATTCACAAAAATGCCCTGTGCTGTTTCAGGACGTAGATATAATTGATTGGAGCTTTCCTCCATAGCCCCCATACTGGTTGAAAACATCAGGTTAAACTGCCTTACATCGGTCCAGTTTTTAGTTCCTGAAATGGGACAAACAATTTCACAGTCAACTATAATTTGTCGTAAATCAGCCAAATCATTATCTTCCATTGCCTTTTTAAAGCGCCCATGAATAGTATTGCTGTTATTTTGTATTTCTGTAATTCGTGGATTGGTAGAGCGATACAAGGCCTCATCAAACTTTTCTCCAAATCTTTTTTTAGCTTTTTCTACTTCCTTTTCAATCTTATCAGCTTGTTTGGCTATATAATCTTCAATGAGAACATCGGCACGATAGCGTTTTTTAGAATCCTTATTATCAATCAAAGGGTCATTAAAGGCATCTATATGTCCTGATGCCTTCCATATAGTAGGGTGCATAAATATGGCGGAATCTATTCCCACAATATTTTCATGTAATTGAACCATTGATTTCCACCAATAAGAACGTATATTATTTTTCAATTCTACACCATACGTGCCATAGTCATATACAGCGCTAAGCCCGTCATATATCTCACTGGAAGGGAAAATAAACCCATATTCTTTACTATGGGAAATTACATTTTTAAAATGCTCTTCATTATTCATGCCGCAAACTTAACAGCAATTTTTGAATTGTTTTAGCCTATGTATAATGAAATTATTATATTTGTATCATATAAACACAACCAACCATGAAAAAACTACTACTCTCTTTATCTACTTTGGTAATCTTTGCAATACCTAAAGTATCGGCTCAACAAATAATTAATGCTGATTTTGAAACTTGGACACAAGATGCCCTAGCTTCAGGTACATATGACCCTAATATGGGCAATGGGACCAGTGGATGGTGGGATTTTAATTTTGCTAATAGCTTTTTATTGGGAAGCAGTCCTGCTACTGTATTTCGCGATAACGCCAACCCCTCTCCGGAACATGGAACTTATTGCGCTAAAATTATATCACAAATTATGAGTTCAACTGCATACTCTTTTATTCAGGGACTCGGATATTCCGATACCAATGGAATTATTATTACAGCTTTTTTAAATTTTAGCTATCCTACTTTCACCTTTAAACCTGGTATTCCTATTAATAATGCTCTGAAATCCTTTTCATTTTATTACCGCTATATTCCTACCGGCGGAAGTGGAAATGACACCTGTTCATGCAGTGTAACTATGTTTCACTGGAATTCAGTAACAGGACATAGTGATTTAATTGGGTCGGGTTTTTGGAGTAATAGTAACACAGTATCTAATTGGACCCAGGCAACAGTTACTATTACCTATGTACATGATTCTATTGCTATTCCCGATACAGTTGTAATAGGATTCAGCGCTTGTGCCTTAAAATCTGTTAATAAGCCAAAACCAGGCGATACTATGAATATAGATAACTCAAGTATTGTACTTGCTGTTGGTAACATTACAGCAGAACACGATAAGGTGACTATTTATCCTAACCCGGCAAATAATCAAGTTAATATGGCTATTACAGGTCAATTTCAGGCTAACCATGTAGAGGTTTATGATATTACAGGCAAAGCTATCGGAATCTACACCATATACAATAACCTACTGACAATCAACACAAGCACGTATAATAGCGGCTTATATTTCTATAAACTGCTTGATGATTCAAGAGACCAATTGAGCATTGGGAAATTTAGTGTAATAAGATAAAGTATTGAGAGTGAGGCTTTAAAACCTCACCCCTTTCTCTATTTAAACCGGCTGAATGTAATCTCTAATAAAGATTATAAAGTATGGCTTGGGTATTAAAATAATAATTATCTTTGCAACCCTTTTTCAAAAAACAGGGAAAAGGAAAGTACAAAATAAACTACATTATTGTGAATACACCGAGTTATAAAACAATTTCTGCCAACAAACAAACAGTAAAAAAAGATTGGTTTATCGTGAATGCCGACAACCAAATTGTTGGCCGCCTAGCTTCTGAAGTAGCTAAAATACTTCGTGGCAAGCATAAACCATCCTTTACACCCCACGTTGATTGTGGCGATCAGGTAATTATTATTAATGCTGAAAACGCCAAGTTTACCGGCAAAAAATTTACCGATAAAACCTATGTACGCTATACAGGCTTCCCCGGCGGACAAAGGTTTTCGACACCTGAAAAAGTAATGCAAAAAGATCCTACCCGGATATTGAAGCATGCTATTAAAGGAATGCTCCCTAAAAGCAAATTGGGCGACCAATTGCTAACCAATGTATTTATTTATACCGGTGAAAAACATCCGCACGAAGCGCAACAACCTAAAGAACTAAAATTTAATTCAAAATAATTTATGAGTGAAATTATCCACTCCATTGGAAGAAGAAAAACCAGCGTAGCACGTATTTACCTTACTAAAGGGAAAGGTAAAATTACTATAAACGACAGGGATTACAACGAATACTTCCATACCGGAATATTAAGAACCATTGTTCGTCAACCTTTTGGAGTTATTACTCCTGAAGCTCAGGTGCATGATGTAAATGCCATTATCAGCGGCGGCGGTATAAAAGGACAGGCAGAAGCCTTGCGTCTTGCTATTGCACGTGCATTGGTAAAGGAAAACCCTGAAAACAAGCCCTTGTTAAGAGCTGCCGAACTTTTAACCCGTGACCCACGTATGGTGGAACGTAAAAAGCCGGGACAAAAGAAAGCTCGTAAGAGATTCCAATTTACCAAACGTTAAGATCTATTTCATCAACATTTATAATTCATAATTCATAATTTATATTCATGCCAAGAACCTCGTTTGAAAATCTTTTAGAAGCAGGAGCACATTTCGGACACCTGAAAAGAAAATGGAACCCAAACATAGCTCCTTATGTATTCGGAGAAAAGAATGGTATCCATATTATTGATTTAAATAAAACACTTGTTAAGCTGGATGAAGCTGCCAATGCAATGAAACAAATTGCAAAATCAGGCAGAACAATTCTTTTTGTAGCTACTAAAAAACAAGCTAAAAAAATCATAAACGATACGCTGAAAGACATAAATATGCCTAGTGTTACCGAAAGGTGGACAGGTGGTATGTTAACCAATTTTGCTACTATCCGCCGTTCTGTTCGTAAAATGTCGGATATGAATAAAATGGCTACAGACGGTACTCTTGATACGCTTTCGAAAAAAGAAAAGCTGCAACTTTCACGTCAACGTGCAAAATTAGAACATCACCTTGGCAGTATTGCCAATATGACCCGTTTGCCCGCTGCTATTTTCGTGGTTGATATTTCAAAAGAACACATTGCAATTGCTGAAGCGCATAAATTGAACATTCCTACCTTCGCTATTGTTGACACGAACTCCGACCCCAACAGAGTTGATTTTGCCATACCTGCTAACGACGATTCATCTACTTCCATAAAGATTATTGTTGATACTCTTGTTTCAGCTATAAAAGAAGGTTTAGAAGAAAGAAAAGAAGCTCAACTGGTAAATAAAACCACCGATAAAAAGGAAGAAGAAACTATTGTTGATGAAAAAGAAGTGATAGAGGAATCTTCATCACAAGCTGAAACAGAAGAATCTGCAGACGAAGTTGAAGCCACTGAAGAAGTAGCATCTGAACGCCAGGAAAAACCAAAAGGTGGTAATCCAAAAGGTGGTGGTAATAAAGGCGGCAATAGCAACTTCAAGAAAGGTGGAAACGGAGGTAGTCCTTCAAGAAGACCAACCAGAAAATAGTAAATAACATTTTTAAGATACTCCTATGAACATCACCGCAACTGATGTAAACAATCTACGCAAGCGCACAGGCGCCGGTATGATGGATTGTAAAAAAGCTTTGGAAGAAGCCAATGGCGACGCTGAAAAAGCTATTGATATACTCCGTGAAAAAGGACAAAAAGTAGCCGCTAACAGAAGCGACAGGCAAGCGAAAGAAGGAAGCGTTTTAGCTAAAATTTCTGCCGATGGCAAAAAAGGAACTCTTACACTTCTTAATTGCGAAACAGACTTTGTTGCCCGTAATGAGGAGTTTATTAAGGTAGCTGAAAAGATTGCTGACATTGCCCTTAACGGTAATTTCAATACGCTTGATGAATTAAAAGCTGCCAACTATGGCGATGGCTTGACCGTTGATAAAAAAATAACTGAATTTATTGGCAAAACAGGTGAAAAAATGGAACTTGCCGCTTATGAAGTAATTCATGCGGACAAAGTATTTGCTTATAATCACCCCGGTAACAGGTTGGCAAGTATTGTTGGTTTCAACAAGGGAAATGCGAACAACTTAAATGAAGTAGGTAAGGAAATAGCCATGCAAATTGCAGCTATGGCTCCTATTGCAGTTGACAAAGGTGATGTTACTAAAGACACCATTGACCGTGAAATAAGTATTGCAAAAGAACAGGCAAAGCAAGAAGGCAAACCTGAAGCTATGCTCGAAAAGATAGCACTCGGCAAACTAAACAAGTTTTACAAAGAATCTACTTTATTGAACCAAGACTATCTTAAAGACAACAAAAAGACAGTGCTACAGTTTTTACAAGACAACGATAAAGAATTAAAAGTAACAGGGTTCAAGAGAATAGTAATCGGATAATTTTAAAATCCCGCATTAAGCGGGATTTTTTTTGCTTATTTTTAGACCATGAAATATAAAAGAATACTCCTCAAATTAAGCGGTGAATCCCTAATGGGCAGCCAGCAGTTTGGAATTGAACAGAATGCTCTTGTTCATTATGCCGAAGAAATTAAAAGCGCCATTGATATGGGCGCACAGGTAGCCATTGTAATTGGCGGAGGAAATATATTCAGGGGAATAGAAGCATCGGCACATGGATTTGACCGCGTTCAAGGTGATTATATGGGAATGCTTGCCACTATTATTAACGGGTTGGCATTACAATCGGCTTTAGAGAAAGCAAGTTTACCTACCCGCCTGCTTTCCGCTATTGAAATGAAAGAAATTGCCGAACCATTTATTCGCAGAAGAGCCGTAAGACATTTGGAAAAAGGAAGGGTAGTAATTTTTGGAGGAGGAACAGGTAACCCTTACTTTACAACCGATACAGCAGCAAGTTTACGTGCCATAGAAATTGAAGCTGATGTAATTATTAAAGGTACCCGTGTAGATGGCATCTACTCTGCCGACCCCGAAAAAGATAAAAATGCAGTACGTTATGATAAGCTTACCTTTGATGAGGTATACTCTAAAAACCTGCAAATAATGGATATGACAGCCTTTACACTTTGTAAAGAAAATAACCTTCCTATCCTTGTTTTTGACATCAATAAAAAAGGCAACCTCAAAAAACTATTGGTAGATTCCAGCATTGGAACACTGGTGGATGCGTAAATCTTCGGGTGAGTTAGGTAACTTTCATTTTACGGCTTCCAAAGCAATTTTAGGGTAATCGGTAATAATACCATCTACCCCCATTTTAATATGGTTAAGCATATCACTTTTTTCATTTTCAGTCCATACCAGCGATTTCATGCCTAATTCATGTATCTTTTTTACCCATCGTTCTGAAGTTAATTTATAGTAAGAACCACAGGTATCAGGTGTAAAAGAAAGCACTTTCATCCTTCGCTTGATGAAACGGGGACTTCTTACAAGCATACCAAGCATAAAGCCCGCGTTACTTTTATGGATAATGTTCAACGGGCGCATATCAAAAGATTGTATGAGTATCCGGTTGTAAATTTGAAAAGGCGCAAGTTCATCCATTACAAGTTTAGCAAACTCTTCAGGTAGAGGATGCAACCTATTGTCAGTAACCCAATTGCTTTTTATTTCTATAATATAAATAGGTCGGGGCTTTTGAGAATTTTTTAAAGTCGCTTCTATCTTCTCAATAACTTCTGATAATAAAGGCTTGTATGCGGCTACTTTTTTTTGATTTGGGAATTCAGGATTACCACGCAAGCCACAATCATAAAGCTTAATATCGGCATAGTTCATGCGGTAGAGATTCTTCCGCTTTAAAAAACTTACTTTGGAAAGATTCGGCTTAGTACAAGTTTTCGGATTCATCCAGGGTTCATGCGATACTACTACCTTTTTGTCTTTGGAAATTACCACATCCAGTTCAATGCCGTTTAGCCCAAGCTCGGCAGCATATACAAAGCCCTCTAAGGTATTTTCCGGGAAAATTCCTCTTGCCCCTCTATGTCCGTATATTGCTGCTCCCATCGCCTGTTAGCTATGAATACAAACATACAGAATTTTAAGCTATTCCCCATTAGCTGACAGCTATTAGCCGATAATAACTATTTTTACGGTTCAATTTTAAAAAACCGTGACTGCAGAAGCAAACAAACGTCTTGATTTTTTTGAAAAATCTGCCAAAAAACATCCTCGTAAGGGATGGTTAAATGGCTATTACTGGAAGGATATTACCTTTTTTTGTAATTATTTTTCTCACGAAGAAATATCGGTAGTGGAAATTGGTTGTGGAACCGGAGAACTTATATCTAATATACGTTCCAAAAGAAAAGTAGGCATTGACTTTAGCCCTTCCATGATTGAAGAAGGACGTAAGCAGCACCCTGCTGTTGAATTTCATTGCATGAATGCTGAGGATATTCAGTTGAATGAAAAGTTTGACTTGATTATACTTTCCAATTTAGTAGGCCATTTAGATGATGTAGAAAAAGTATTTCAACAACTGAACAAACTTTGCCATCCTCAAACCAAAATTATTGTCAGCTATTATAATTACCTTTGGGAACCTGTGCTGAAACTGGCAGAAGCATTAGGAATAAAATCTGCTCCTTACCGCCAAAACTGGCTTACTTTAAAGGATATTGAAAATCTGCTTTATATTTCAGGCTTTGATACGTATCGCAATGTACGGCGTATGCTTTTGCCAATAAATATTCCCTTGATTGCTCCCTTGTTTAATCGTTACATAGCAAAGCTTCCGGTGTTCCGATATTTTTGCATCAATCAATTTGCCTTTGCTAAACCCATACCTGAAATTACGGCAGAAGAGGCTGATAAAAAATATTCTGTTTCTATTGTTATTCCGGCAAGGAATGAAAGCGGTAATATTGAAAATGCCATAACAAGGCTTCCAAAGTTCAGTAAGCATTTGGAAATAATTTTTATTGAAGGAAACTCAACCGATGATACTTGGGATAAAATACAAGAAATTCAGAAAAAATACAGCGCCACTCACGATATTAAAATTGACCGTCAGAAAGGAAAAGGAAAGGGCGATGCGGTGCGTCTTGGATTTGATATTGCCTCCAGTGATATATTAATGATTTTAGATGCCGACCTTACTGTTCCCCCGGAAGATTTGCCAAAGTTTTACCAGGCAATTTCTTCGGGCAAAGGTGATTTTATAAATGGGTCCCGCCTTGTATATCCTATGGAAAAAGAAGCTATGCGCTTTTTGAATCTGTTGGGAAATAAATTTTTCAGCATGGCATTTACTTGGTTGCTTGAACAACCCTTTAAAGATACTTTATGCGGTACTAAAGTAATTTTCAAAAAGGATTATCAACGACTGATTGAAAACCGCAAGTTCTTTGGTGATTTTGATCCCTTTGGTGATTTTGATTTGATATTCGGAGCACATAAGCTCAATCTTAAAATAGTGGAAATTCCTATTCGCTATAGAGACAGAACCTATGGCACTACCAATATTTCCCGCTTTAAACACGGATTCCTACTGCTAAGGATGTGCGCGTTTGCTGCCCGGAAAATAAAGTTCGTATAGTATATGGCAAAAGTAAAGAGCGCTTTTTTCTGCCAGAACTGCGGAGCCCAATCTCCTAAATGGATTGGAAAATGTCCTTCTTGCGGAGAATGGAATACTTACGTTGAAGAAGTTATACAAGCAGAAGAAAAGCCCACTATCAATGCATTTAAGTCTGCGGTAGATAAGCCCCATTTAATTACAGATATAGAAAGCGGCAGCACAGTCCGCATTCGCATGCCCGATAAGGAATTGAACAGGGTGCTCGGAGAAGGCCTTGTACCAGGCTCTTTGACTTTGTTCGGAGGTGAGCCGGGCATTGGTAAATCTACTTTGTTATTACAAATTGCCTTGGCAGTTAAAAATTTGAAAGTACTTTATATCTCAGGAGAAGAAAGCCAGGAGCAGTTGCACTTAAGAGCAAAACGGATCGGTATTAAAAATGAGCAGTGCTATATTCTTACTGAAACATTGTTGCAGAATATTTTTCAGCAGGCGGAGGTGGTGCAACCCCAACTCCTTATTATTGATTCCATTCAAACACTTTATACCAGCCAAATTGATTCATCACCGGGAAGCATATCACAAGTGCGCCAATGCACAGCCGACTTGATGCGCTATGCAAAAACTACGCACGTGCCTGTTTTTATCATCGGGCATATTACTAAAGACGGCTCTATTGCCGGGCCAAAAGTATTGGAGCATATGGTTGATACGGTGTTGCAGTTTGAAGGCGACACTCATCATTTATACAGATTATTGCGCACTACTAAAAACCGCTTCGGTTCAACTAATGAATTGGGGATTTATGAAATGACAGGCTCCGGATTGCGTGAGGTAAGCAACCCATCAGAGGTGCTTATTACCGCCCGTGAAGAACCTGTAAGCGGTGTTGCTATTGCTGCCATAACAGAAGGGGCAAGGCCATTGCTGATAGAAACACAAGCGCTCGTGAGCTCGGCAGTGTATGGTACACCTCAGCGTTCTTCTACTGGTTATGATTTGCGACGCCTTTCCATGATGCTGGCAGTGCTTGAAAAGCGTTGCGGTTTCCGGTTGGGCGCAAAAGACGTGTTCCTTAATATAGCAGGAGGAATAAAAGTAGATGACCCCGCAACTGACCTTGCTATTGTTACCGCTATTCTTTCTTCCAGTGAAGAAATAGCAGTCTCCCCTAAGTTTTGTTTTGCAGCGGAGATAGGACTTTCAGGTGAGATACGCCCCGTAAACAGAATTGAGCAGCGCATTTCAGAAGCCGAAAAAATGGGCTTCGAACAAATATTTATTTCACGCTACAATAAAAAAAGCATTCCCGAAAAAACCTCTATTAAAGTCCAAACTGTTGGAAAAGTGGAGGAGTTCTTCGAGAAAGTTTTTGGATAGAATCGTTCCGCTTATTAATGCTGCGCAGGCGGAGGTGTTGGTTGTCCTGGAGCTCCGGGTTGTGGTAATCCACCGGGTTGTCCTCCGGGCATGGGTGGCCTTTGTGGACGTGGTGGCATCATTGGCCTTCTTTGTTTTACAAATATTACATAATCAAATGAGCCTTCTTTAGAAGCTCCTTTTGCAGCTTTAACTAAGGCATATTTCTCTTTTGTTTCAATTATGTTTATTTGTCCGGTTTCTCCACGTGGAGTTAACATTACTGTATAATCAGGTTTTGCCATAGCTTGCTTCATTTCAGCAACAGACTGGTCAGACAAATGGATGGTATCTTTCCCATCTTTTAATGTTTCTGTTCCGGTTTGAAGAGCAACAATATATTCCGGTTGCACCATACCAGGAGGCCCACCCGGTTGCACTTGTGCCGGTTGCATAGGAGTTGTTTGAGGAGCTTGTCCGCATACATTCAATGCTAACAATACAAGAGGAGACAATAATAGTTTACGCATAATTTTTTAATTTAGATTTCAAAGATAATAATTTATTTTTTTGAGATAGTCTTAAACAGTTGTTTCCTTAGCCGGCATACTCTCAATATCCTTCATGACAATTATGGATGGAACATCATCATCATGCACTTCCCTGTATACTTTTATTTCTTCTTTAGGATAAAGTTTATTGAAGGCATGTTGTATAAGATTATACTCTAGTTGGAGTTTATTTGGTAACGTGGTTCCATGCCCTATTATGGTGGTTAAAATACTGCCTGTTTCTTCGCCTTTGGCGTTGTGAATTTTTCTGATGCTGATTTTCATTGCTATTGTTTAGTTAATTGTGTAAGGTTCCAAAGGTAATAATTATTATTTATCTCTTCTGCATAATTTCTGCGTCTATATGTCACGATTTTGAATTTTAAAAAGCGCCAAAAATGGCACTTAAGCAACATGTATTCAATATGTTATAATCAACCCCCTAAAAAAGGGGTGTGACGTATTTTTAGTGTCTCAAAATATTATTTGTAAAGTTTTTAAAAAGTCAATGAATTTTTGGAACATGACAATTAAGTACACTAAGCATAGCTTAGGCTTAGTGAGTACGTGGGTACTTATAAAAAAAATAAAAGAATTTATGCCTGGTCGTTTTTATCAATTTTGGGTTTCCGCATAATAAGATAGGCAGGCAGGCCAACTATTAAAATAAGAATAACGAAGACTGTCCAGGCAGTTGCATTCATTCCCCGGGATTGAGCATCTTGATATACCCAATAAGATATGGGCATTAAAATAATTAATGAAATTATAAGGCTTACAGTATCCATGAATTGAAGATAATAGGTTTATGTAGTAAAAATATTAAAAAACTCAAGACAGTAACTGGAAAAAATATATTAAATATAAGCAGAGCTTATATGGATATTTTCCCACGAAGTGCAACTTCTCGGGTACGCGGCACAGCTTAGTGGGGTACGGGGGATTATTTCTTTTTAATATCCTTAATATTTTTAAGTAATTCAGTAAACTGTGTGTTTAAACTAGTAATGATTATTTCAAATTTTAATATTAATTCTTTTTTTAAATCATCAAGGCAATTATATGCATCAAGGCATTTGTAATTAAAATCATTAAAATCAATTACTCTCTCATCTGTGAAATTGTTTGAAAGAAATTCAGATAATGGAATATTAAATGTTTTATTCTTTACAAAAAGATCGATAGGTTCAGAAGTTCCAAAATTGTCCTTCCATAGTGTATGAATTTTATTATAAAAGGGATCGGAATCTGGGAGGATGTCCCGTCTTGCTATTTCTCCTGCAAGATGAGTAAGTCTTCTAAGAATTAAACCGTTATTTTCCTTATATTTATCTGTTTCAACTTCTGCTCTTTCAAAAAAAGCATTATATAAAGTTTCGAGCATTTTACTATTATTTGTAATGACTTCAAGAGCGGCATAAATATTATTTACCTTTTCTCGTGCCAAGAACCTATTACCACTATAATATTTATCAAAAAACTCTACTACGTCAGTCCTATTAATAAAATTAACCCTTTCAGTATTTAGCGAGAATATGAAATTTAAAGGGGGACTAACTGTTTTTTCTTGTTTTAATATTTTTATTGCTTCATTTATTGAAAATACTTGTTTATCAATGGGGTTTCTAAGTAAATGTATTTCGTTAATCAAGTCTTCTCCCGCTCGATTTATTTTTTTTCTACCCCCAAGCCAATCATATCCCTTTGCAAGCAAGAAGCCTAAAGCGGTTGCGATTATTGGTTCAATAAAAGTAATTATCCCGGAAGAATTTTGTCCTAATACTTCTCCACTATAAAAATTAAAATTAAATAGGCTCATCTGTTTGAATTTAAAATTAAAACCCCCACCATTTCTGATGAGGGTTTTGTTTATAGTTCATCGTTGTTTACTTCTTATCGTCTTTCACTTCTTCAAAGTCTACATCGGTTACTTCGCCTTCTTTCTTGCCTTCGTTGGGTGCACCGCCTTCAGCATGAGGGGCTCCGTTAGCTCCGTCAGTTTTAGCAGATTCTTGTGTAGCCTTGTACATATCTTCCGAGGCTGCTTGCCATGCGGTGTTCAATGTACCCATAGCAACTTCAATCCGGGCAAGGTCCTTTGCTGTATGTGCTTCTTTCAAGTCAGCTAATGCTTTAGTAATAGCTTCTTTCTTTTCAGCGGGAATCTTATCGCCATAGTCTTTCAATTGTTTATCACTTTGGAAGATAAGGGCATCAGCACCATTCAGCTTGTCTATTTCTTCTTTAGCTTTCTTGTCGCTGTCAGCATTAGCAGCGGCTTCTTCTCTCATCCTCTTTATCTCTGCATCACTCAATCCGGAGCTTGCTTCAATACGCACATGTTGAGATTTGCCAGTTGCTTTGTCTTTTGCCGATACGTTCACTATGCCGTTGGCATCAATATCAAAGGTAACTTCAATTTGAGGCGTACCACGTTGTGCAGGTGGTAGGCCGTCTAATGTAAAGCGTCCGATAGTGCGGTTGCCATTTGCCATAGGGCGTTCGCCTTGCAGCACATGTATTTCAACCGATGGTTGATTATCTGCCGCAGTGGAGAATGTTTCCGATTTGCGGGATGGTATGGTAGTGTTAGCGTCTATCAGTTTAGTAAACACACCTCCCAGGGTTTCGATTCCCAAAGAAAGCGGAGTTACATCAAGCAATAACACATCTTTAATTTCACCTGTCAGCACAGCGCCTTGAATAGCTGCACCTACAGCCACAGCTTCATCAGGGTTTACACCTTTGCTTGGCACCTTGCCAAAGAATTTTTCTACTATAGCTTGTATAGCAGGTGTACGTGTAGAACCACCCACTAAAATCACTTCATCAATGTCTTTGTTAGTAAGCCCTGCATCCTTCATTGCTTTTTCGCATGGAGGAAGACAACCTTGTATAAGGCTATCACAGAGTTGTTCAAACTTAGCCCTTGTGAGTGTTTTTACCAAGTGCTTTGGTATGCCGTCTACCGGCATAATATAAGGCAGGTTAATTTCAGTAGAAGCAGAACTTGAAAGTTCAATCTTGGCTTTTTCGGCAGCTTCTCTTAAACGTTGAAGTGCCATAGGATCCTTGCGGAGGTCTAAGCCTTCATCTTTTTTAAATTCATCTGCCAGCCATTCTACAATCTTTTGGTCGAAGTCGTCACCACCTAAGTGGGTATTACCGTTGGTAGATTTTACTTCAAACACGCCTTCGCCTAATTCCAATATAGATATATCGAATGTTCCACCACCTAAGTCGAACACCGCTATTTTCATGTTTTTATGTTTCTTGTCTAAGCCATAAGCTAATGCTGCAGCCGTAGGTTCATTTATAATACGGCGTACTTTAAGTCCCGCAATCTCTCCGGCTTCTTTAGTTGCCTGACGTTGTGCATCGTTAAAGTATGCAGGTACGGTAATAACAGCTTCGGTAACTTCAGTTCCAAGGTAATCTTCAGCTGTTTTCTTCATCTTTTGAAGTATCATAGCCGATATTTCCTGTGGGCTGAACTTGCGGTCGTCAATTTGTACCTTAGGTACATTATTGTCCGCTACAACAGTATATGATACCCGTTTCATTTCTTCGGTCACTTCGCTTATGTTATGCCCCATGAACCTCTTGATAGAGTAAACGGTCTTTTTGGCATTTGTTATTGCCTGTCTTTTAGCAGGATCGCCCACCTTTCTTTCGCCGTTTTCTACAAAGGCTACTATAGAAGGGGTTGTGCGCCTGCCCTCGCTGTTGGCTATTACGGTAGGCTCACTGCCTTCCATTACTGCCACACAGGAGTTGGTTGTTCCTAAGTCTATTCCAATGATTTTGCTCATTTTCTATTTATTTTTCTGGTTTTTATTCTTATTCATATATAGGTATATCAACTACCATGCCAAAATGTGCCAAAGTGAATAACTGACAAAATGTCAGTGGGGATATAGCCCTTAAAATCAGCCCCCGCCCCCCTAAAGGGGGTACTAAAATCAAAGCCCCTTTAGGGGTTTGGGGCAGAGAGGCAGGAGGGACTTCCGCTTCTATCTCTTACGCAACCATACCACTTTTCCCTTATATTTGTCCTTAATACTGAATCATGCTACCCCTTCCCATTTTTATACCTATAGTTTTTATCCTGACTACCTTTTTAACCGTAGCGTTTTTTTACAAGGCAAGCCACAATTCAAAATCAACTTTACTAATTTTATTAGCCTGGCTTCTTATACAAGGTCTGGTGGGTGCATCGGGGTTTTATAAGAATACAAATACCTTTCCACCCCGATTTCTGCTTTTAGGGTTGCCCCCGATGATGATGATGATAGGACTTTTTCTTACCCAAAAAGGTAGGCGATATATTGACAGTTTAAATGCAGGAACATTAACCATTTTACATATCAACAGAATTTTAGTAGAGTTGGTTTTGTATTGGTTGTTTATCCAAAAAGCTGTTCCCCAACTTATGACCTTTGAAGGTCGTAATTTTGATATTTTATCGGGGCTAACAGCCCCCATCATTTATTATTTTGGCTTTGTAAATAAGAAGATGAACAAAAGTGTCATCATCATTTGGAGTATTATTTGTATAGGGCTCCTTATTAATATTGTTGTTAATGCTGTTCTTTCTATACCTTTTCCCTTTCAAATGTTTGCCTTCGACCAACCTAACATTGCTGTATTGTATTTTCCATTTGTATGGCTGCCATGCTGCATTGTTCCTTTAGCCCTGTTTTCGCACTTGGCAACAATCAGGCAAATGCTGCGCAGGGGATTATAATTTTTTATGAGTTGATTATCTATATGTTATAGAGATAACTTTAAAATTAATATACGTAGTTAAATAACTTCATATATATTTGCAGTCAAATAGCTACACAATGAATTTAAGACGCGATGTATTTCAAGCCATAGCCGACCCGACAAGAAGAGCTATACTAATCTTAGTTGCTACGCAATCGATGACAGCGGGTGCCATAGCAGCTAACTTTAACACTGCCCGGCCAACTGTTTCAAAACATTTGCAAATACTCACCGAGTGCAAATTGCTTAAACAAGAACAGAACGGCAGAGAAATTAACTATCACTTAAATCCTGACAAAATGAAAGAAATAGCAAGCTTTATCGAGCCATTCCGCAAAATGTGGGATGACCGATTTAACAAATTAGAAACCGTTTTAAAAAACTTAAAAAAAGATGGAAAGTAATAGCAAAACAAAAATGGTAACGGATTTACAAAACAAAAAAGTTACGATTACAAGAGAGTTTGATGCACCCCTTGAAAACGTTTGGCGTGCATGGACCGAAAGTGATTTATTAGACCAATGGTGGGCGCCCAAACCTTTCAGTGCAAAAACAAAATTTATGGATTTCACAGTTGGCGGGCGAAGATTTTATGCCATGGTTAGCCCGGAAGGGCAAGAACATTGGTCAATCCAAAAATATACTTCCATTAGCCCAAAAACCAATTTCAAAATGTCGAATGCTTTTGCAGACAAAGATGAAAACCCTCAATTGCCGGGTTCTGATTGGGATTTGAATTTTAGCGAACAAAACGGAACGACAAAAGTGACTATTATTATTAGAAATGAATCTCTTGAGCGGATGAAGAAGATGATTGAAATGGGTTTTGCAGCCGGGTTTACATCTGCACTTGGAAATCTCGAGGAATTATTAAACACAACAATAAAATAAATTTTTAAAAACAAAACAACATGGAACTAAAAACAAAAGTACATGCCGAAGACGGCAAGCAAGATTTAATAATTACAAGGGAATTTGACTTACCTGTTGAGTTGCTTTTTAAAGCGCATGCCGAGCCCCAACTCCTTGAGCAATGGATGACAAACCCTTATGCAACTGCTAAAACCCTGAAGTTTGAAGCGAAGAAGCATGGCAGCTATCAACTGGAATCGACTGATGCAAGCGGGAAGGTGGTATTTAAATCCAATGGAACATTCCATGAATTTATTCCAAACAAGAAAATCATCCGTACCTTTGAAATGGAGAATGCACCTATGGGTGTTCAGTTGGAGATATATGAATTTGAAAAACTCACTGATAATACCAGCAAACTCAAAATGCATACCATTTTTGAATCGGTTGCCATAAGAGACCAATTGCTGAAAATGCCCTTTGCTCAAGGCTTAAGTATGGCACATGACAGGATACAAGAAATTATGGGTAAGGTAAAAGCTTAATCTTTTTATTTTAACTGATTACCATTTGTTTACTTTGGCTTATCGATTAATTAAAAGAGAACTATAATATGTTTATATTTTTGTCTAATTGAATATAAGATATACTAAATCAAATAAAATAATATACCATGGCAGAAAATAAAATGAATCCTAAGGTTGATTGGTTCTTCACGAAAGA
>Ga0206824_10104_pt2 | contig 27395 bp, 23 predicted proteins | sample Alteio_BWOrgCont_82_FD_152874 | JGI IMG/M metagenome (GOLD analysis project Ga0206824, IMG submission 152874) | Enriched cells from forest soil in Barre Woods Harvard Forest LTER site, Petersham, Massachusetts, United States -... | ecosystem: Environmental > Terrestrial > Soil > Temperate forest >...
GGTCAGGTGGGAATTGGCTCGGCCGGTGCGTCGAATCCTGGCGGTGGCTCGGGTGGGCCGAGTTCTTCGAGTTGGCCCATTTCCTCGAGGAGTTGGAAGGTGCGGGAGGCTTCGGCTTCATCGACTTTGCCCAAGGCGAAACCCACGTGCACGAGCACGTATTCGCCGGGGACGGCGTCGGGGGTGTATTGCAAGCACACCTCCTTGACGATCCCACCGAAGTTGGCTTTACCCATGATGATGCCGTTGGCATCAGGCGCGACGGAAAGGAGTTTACCGGGAATGGCGAGGCACATGATGAGTGAGGGATTCTGGTTCTACTTTGCTGATGGCGACTCCGTCACAGAGCAGGACGTCGCTGCCGGAGGTGACATCGGTGAGTAAGTCGAGGGAAGCTTTTTGGATCACGCCGCTGACGCGGACTTTGCCGATGCGCATTCCATCTTCGGTGTGGATGGAGATGACTTGGCCAAAGACGAGGTTCATGAGGTTGGCGACAAAGTTAGGTTCAGATCGTGCATCGAGGAAGCGGTCGGAATAGCGCTTCGATGTGAGGCGGCAGCGATGATTTGACCGAGGGCGATGCTGCCGTCGTTTGGTGGAACGTGGCGGTGCCAGAAAGGTTGAAATCCTTCGGCGCGGAGGCGCTGTACACAGCATTCGAGCAACGCGCGATTTTGGAAACAGCCTCCGGTGAGCAGGACTTTTTTCGCAGACCGCTCTTTGGCCACAGCGACGACCATCGTGGCCAGGGTTCGGTGAAATTTGGCGGCGATGACTTCGCGCGGTACGCCCTGCCGCAGTTCGGAAAGGATTTGTTCGATCATCGGCTGCCAATCGAGAACGTGCGGCAGCGTGCCGCGCCGGAAAGTGAACGGGTAAACCCCATCGGCATGCGGATCGATGGCGAATTCCAATTCCATCGCGGCCTGGCCCTCGAAGCTGACTCGCTGGGGCAGACCGACGAGCGACGCAACGGCGTCGAACAAACGTCCGGCGCTCGAAGTCAGCGGCGCATTGACCCCTTTCTCGAGCATCGCCAGCAACGGCGGGAAGTGCGCCGCGGGGAATTCGCGCAAGGGCGGGAGATCGACTTCGTCGACCAAATGGCGTCCGCGAATTTCAAAGAGAAGGCCCACGGCGCTGCGGCAGGGTTGCTTGATGGCGGCGTCACCCCCCGGCAGGCGAAACCGGCGCAAATGAGCGACGCGGTCGAAGGAATGCAGCGAACCGTTGGAGGCGAGGAATTCGCCCCCCCAAATGGTGCCGTCGGTGCCGTAACCGGTGCCGTCCCAAGCCACACCGAGCACGGGTGGTTCGAGGCCATTTTCGGCGAGGCAAGCGAGGACGTGGGCCCAGTGATGCTGCACTCGCAGCACCTGCGTCGACAGACTTTCGGCGTATTTGGTGGAGAGATATTCCGGGTGCAGATCGCAAACGACGGACTCCGGTGTGGCGCCGTAGAGGTGCGGCAAATCCGCCGCGGACTTGTGGAAGGCAGCGTGTGCTTCCGCGGTGGAGAGATCGCCGAGATGCTGGCTGAGAAAAACTTCCGCACCGACGCTCAAGGCGACGGTGTTTTTCAAATGCGCGCCGACGGCCAGCGTGGTGGGCTGCGGTGTGCGAAGATGAATGGGCGCCGGAGCGTAACCGCGCGCGCGCCGGAGGATGAGCTCACGATCGCAGGCTACGCAGACGACGGAATCATCGACGTGGCGGACGATGGGCCGATCGTGCACGAGAAAACCATCGGCCACGCCGTGCAGGCGCGTGAGCGCTTCGGTGGCATCGGTGCAGATGGGTTCGTCGGTCAGATTTCCACTGGTCGCGACCACGGGGAAGCCGAGTTCCGCCATCAACAGGTGATGCAGCGGCGTGTAGGGGAGCATTACGCCGAGATTGGGATTGCCGGGAGCGACGGACGTGGCGATGCGGACGTGGGCGCGGCCGATTTTTTTGCGCAGCAAAACGATCGGCGCTTCGGGCGAACGCAGCAGCTTCTCTTCGAGATCGGTGATCTCGCAATCGTGGCGCGCCATGGCCAGGAGGGGATACATGACGGCGAAGGGTTTGGCTTCGCGTCGTTTGCGCACCCGGAGTTGATGGACGGCGGATTCCTGGCGTGCGTCGACGAGGAGTTGAAATCCGCCGAGTCCCTTGAGCGCGACGATCTTTCCATCGCGAATCCACGCGGCGGCTTCTTTCAAGGCATCATCGCGTTCCGTTCGGACTTCGCCGTTGCTGTCCCAAAAAGCGAGTTGCGGTCCGCAGACGGGACACGCGACGGGTTGGGCGTCGAAGCGACGATCGAGCGGGTCGTGATATTCGCGGCTGCACTCCGGGCACATCGTGAAGTTCTTCATCGAGGTGTTGGGCCGGTCGTAGGGCAGCGCTTCGATGATGGAAAAACGTGGGCCGCAGTTGGTGCAGTTATTGAACGGGTACCGGTAGCGGCGATTGGCGGGATCGAAAATCTCGCGGAGGCAATCGGCGCAGGTCGCAATGTCGGGAATGATGAGCGCAGTCTTGGCGCCGCCCTCGGCGCTGCGGCGGATTTCAAATCCGTCGTAGCCGAGCGGTTCGAGATACGACAATTCCAGGTCGTGAATGACCGCCCGTGGAGGTTTGGCGCTCTCGAGATTGCGGGCGAAGGTTTGCAGAATTTCGCGATCACCCTCGGCTTCGAAGAAAAGTCCCTGGGCCGAGTTTTGCACCCAGCCGTGGAGGCCGAGTTCGGTGGCCTGGCGATAAACGAACGGCCGGAATCCGACGCCTTGCACCATGCCGTGAACGACCCCACGCAGACGTTGGAGCGACCCCGGATTCATGCAGGTACGGCCTCCGGTTCCGACCGCTCCGGGTTGGAGAGAGCGATTTTGACGACGCCGCGTTCGATCACGAGCGGCAAAGGTTCAAGATGCGACGAACTGCCATTGGCGGAGCGGCCCGCTTCCTGAACGTGAAAGCGATGGCCGGCGCCGCAGTTGAGAATGCCGCCCTCGAGCGTGCCGAGATGGAGCGGCAGATTGCAACTCGGGCAATGATCGCGATAGGCGTAGAGCGTTCCGTGAACGCGGCACACGACGAGCGGCAGGTCTGCGGCTTCCATTTTGGTCACGGCGCCGTCGGCGATTTCGGCCGCATGATCGAGCGTGATCCATTCGGAAGTGCCCGCGGGAGACGGTGCGACAGGCGCGTCGGGAGCGCCTTCGACGTGAAAGCCCTGCAGATCCGGACAGGCTTCTTCGATCGCGTGGCGCACCGCGAGTTCGAGCGTGACCGCGGAGGACGGACAAGTTTTGCACGCGCCCTGCAAGCGCAGCCGGGCAAAATCGTTCTCGACGCCGAGTAGCTCGACGTTGCCGCCATGGCTCTCCAGGTAAGGCCGAATTTTATCGAGCGCCTCGCGCAGGCGCTGCTCCAGTGGGATCGGATGCAGGCCATGAATGAGCAACAGACCTCGCACGAGGTTGTCGTGCAGGAGTTCGTCGTAAGCGGGTTGGGCGCCGATCCCGGCGTGTTTGATGATGTGCAGGATACGTTCGAGGCCGTGGCCGTAAAAGCTGAGCACGGATTCCATGCACTCCTGCATGAGCGCGCGCGCTGCAGAATTCGGCATGGTATCGATTTGCTCGACGATTTCCTGAATGCGCGCGCCGCTGCGATTCATGTCGTCGAGAGGCACCGCTTGATCGCCATCGTGAGCCTTCGACGGAGAGCCATTGTGAGTCGGGGATGGGCTGGGCGTCATAGGCTATACGAGAGCGGCGTTGGTGGCTTCGTCGCCGACGAACCGGATGCTTTTGATCGCACACTCGCGACCTTCGATGGCTTCGGCAGTGTGGCCGCAAGTCGGGCATTGCAGCGTGGGGAAGGAAACGCCGGCGAGAGCTTCGTCCCAATATTTGGGCGGCCCCTGATAACCGCAATCGGCGCAACGCACCACGGCGGCGGCCTTTTCGATTTCGAGAGCACAACCTTCGAGCGCGGTGCCGGGGGTGATCGCCTCGAAGCAGAAACGCAATTGGTCCGCCTCGACGCAGGTGAGTTCACCCACGGTCAAGCGCACCTCGACGACTCGCTGAATGTTCCGCGCTTCGGCGAAGGTCAGCACGGTCTCCGCGATGCCCGATGCGATCGAGAATTCATGCATCGGCGCGTCGCTTTCTAAATCGCCAGCAACGCGTCGGCCACCTGATCGAGCCCGGCGCCGGTCCGGCAACTGGTGGCGAAGACCTGAATATCTGGCTTCAGCGTGTGGACATCCTGCGTCAAGGCATCGACACTCACATTCATGGCGGCGGCGAGGTCGATCTTGTTGATGACCACGATCTGCGCGCCGAGGAACATGTGCGGATGCTTGCGCACCATCCACGGACCTTCGGTCACGCTGATGACGACGACGCGAGCCTTGGCCCCGAGCGGAAATTCCGCCGGGCAGATGAGATTGCCGATGTTTTCGAGGAAGAGCAGCCGGAGCCCTTTGAGGTCAATCTTGCCAAGGGCTTTGCCGACCAGATTGGCATCGAGATGGCAGCCATTGACCGTGGCGATCTGGACGACGGGCACGCCGAAAGCGGCGACCGCCTGCGCGTCGTCGCTGGTCGTGGCGTCGCCGTTAAAGACGGCGACGCCGGCGCGATCTTTGAGCTTCTCCACGAGCCGGGCAATGAGGGTGGTCTTGCCCGAGCCGATCGCGCCCATGAAATCGATGGCAGTGATGCCGTACTGGTCGAGCAAGGCCCGGTTTTTCTCGGCGAGCCGGGCATTGGCCTCCAGCAGGCTGTGTTCGAGTTCGATGTCGTAGATTTCGTCGGGCGAAGCTTCGATGAGGGGCATCGAGAAGGCCGGACGTGTGGGTGTGGGTGCAGTGGTCGTATTACTCATTTAGCGAGGCCCATGAGGGCTGTGGGGGTGTGGAGTTGCTTGAGGACTTTTCCGTTGCCGAGATACATGTGCACGCCGCAGGGCAGGCATGGATCGAAGCTGCGGACGGCGCGCATGATGTCGATGCCCTTGAAGTTATCGGGGCCATTTTCCTCGAAGATGGGCGTGTTTTGCACGGCATCCTCGTATGGTCCGGGTGTCCCGTAAATGTCACGCGGATTCGCGTTCCACGGCGTGGGTGGATACGGGTGATAGTTGGCAACTTTGCCGCCGCGGATGACGAGGTGATGCGAAAGCACCCCGCGCACCGCTTCGTGGAAGCCGCAACCGATCGCTTGATCGGGAACGGTGAAGGGCGTGAACGTCTTGGTGCGGCCGGCGTGCAACTCGCGGAGCGCCTTCTCCACGAAGTAGAGGCCACAAGCGGCGGCGTAAGCCTGGAAGTAAGTCCGCGCGCGGTCACGCTCGAGGGCATTGCTCCATTTCGGAATCTTCCATTCGAGATCCATCTCCGGCTTGAGGGCCGTCTTGGGCAGGCGAATCTTCACGCTGTTGCCGGTGGCTTTGACGTAGCCGAAGTCGACGAGGCCTGCGAGAGCCGTGGTCCAGAGGCGCGCGATGGGGCCGCCGCCGGTGTCGAGCGCGAGATGGTCGCCGGTGCGTTTGTCGAACCAGCGCGGGGACATGACCCACGTGTATTTATCGTCGAAGTTACGGCGCTGCGGGCGCGGAATGGTTGTTTGATTCCACGGATGCTTTTTATCGACCGGATTGCCCAGCGGATCCTGCTGCACAAAGGTTTCCTCGTTGTCCCAGTCCTCGTAATAGGACGACCCGAGCAGAATGCGAATGCCGAGATTGATGTCGACGAGATTGGTGGTGACGAGTTGACCGTCGACGACCACGCCGGGCGTGACGAACATTGCCTTTCCCCACTTGTCCATAGTGCGGTAGTCATAATCGCACACATCCGGATCCTGGAAGGAGCCCCAGCAGCCGAGCAGGACGCGGCGTTCGCCGACTTTCTCGTAACCCGGGAGGGCCTCGTAGAAGAAGTCGAAGAGGTCATCGTGCAGCGGCACGACGCGCTTCATGAATTCGACATAGCGCATGAGGCGCACCTGATAATCGGTGAAGAGTTGCACCGAGGGTACGGTCCCGACGCCGCCGGGATAGAGCGTGGAAGGATGCACGTGCCGCCCTTCCATGAGGCAGAACATCTCGCGCGTGTAGCGGCTGACTTGCAACGTCTCGCGGTAGAACTCGCCGGTGAAAGGATTCAGCGACGTCATGATGTCGGCGATGGTGCGGTAACCGTGATCCTTGGCGTGCGGCGCCTCCGTCTTGAGCGCTTTTTCCCAGACGCCGGGATTGGTCTCCTTGACCATCATCTCGCAGAAGTCCACGCCGACGAGGTTATCCTGGAAGATATTATGGTCGAACATGTACTCGGCGGCTTCGCCGAGATTGACGATCCACTCCGCGAGCGGTGGCGGCTTCACGCCGTAGGCCATGTTCTGCGCGTAGACCGAGCAGGTGGCATGGTTGTCGCCGCAGATCCCGCAGATGCGGCTCGTGATGAAGTGCGTGTCGCGCGGATCCTTGTTCTTCATGAAGATGCTGTAGCCGCGGAAAATCGACGAGGTGCTGTGGCACTCGACGACTTTCTTGTTGGCGAAGTCGATCTTCGTGTAGATGCCGAGGCTGCCCACGATGCGCGTGATCGGATCCCAGGACATCTCGACGATGTTACCGCCCTGGGTGGAAGTCTCTTTTTTCGGTTCGGCAATGGCTGGCATGGCTTGGTTCCTCCGGGGTGAAAATTAATTGGCGTAGTGGCGCGGTTTGTAGCCAGTGGTGAGTTGGTCGTTGGAATGGCGCCACTTGGGTTCCTTGTTCAAAGTGCGATTGGTGATTGCGCGCAACGAACGGATGATGCCGCCGTAGAGACCACTGGCGGCCGTCGAAAGCGTCGCGCCGGGCGGTTTATCCATGAAGGGCATGAACTTATCCGGGAAGCCCGGCATGGTGCAGCCGATGCAAATCCCGCCGACATTCGGACAGCCGCCGATGCCGTCCATCCAGCCGCGTTTCGGCACGTTGCAATTCACGACCGGTCCCCAGCAGCCGAGTTTCACCAGGCATTTGGGCGAACCATATTCCTCCGCGAACTCGCCTTGCTCGTAGTAGGAGCCGCGATCACACCCTTCGTGCACGGTGCGCTCGAACAGCCACTTCGGGCGAAGCTCGGCGTCGAGCGGGATGACCGGCGCCAACCCTGCGACCTGATAGAGAAGATACAGGATCGTCTCCATCATGTTATCGGGCTGCACCGGACAACCGGGCACATTGATGATGGGCAGGCCGGCCTTGGATTTCCAATTCCAGCCGAGGTAGTCGGCGAGGCCCATCGCGCCGGTGGGATTACCTTCCATGGCGTGAATACCGCCATAAGTCGCGCAGGTGCCGCAGGCCACGACCGCGAGGGCTTTCGGGGCGAGGCGATCGATCCACTCGTTGGTGGTAATCGGCTGGCCGGTATCGGGATCAGTCCCCATGGCGGCCCAATACCCTTCCTTTTTAATCCGTTCATTGGGGACGGACCCTTCGAGAATGAGCACAAAGGGATCGAGTCGCCCGGCGGCCGCGTCGAACCAATGCTTCATGAAATCGTCGCCAACTTCGTAGGCGAGCACCGGATTGTGGAGATGCACTTTGGGCAAGCCTGGGATGGCGCCCATGACGACGTCTTCAATGCTCGGGAGTGTCGCGGCAGTGATCGACACGGAATCGCCGTCGCATCCCAAACCCGTCGTCATCCAAACGACGTGAACCTCTTTAACATCCGGCGGCCGGTCCGCCATGATTTCAAGTTTTTGCATAGGCATGGCTGCATCTCCTTTTGGAAGTTGCTGACTTACATGCCGGCAAGGGCTCGCAGTTCATTTCCCGCGGACGAGTCCTTGGGGCAGTCGAGATTCGCCGGTCAACAGGCCGGCGGTTGCAATGAAATTAAATTATTTTGCGGGTAACTACTCGCGTGATTCTACGGGGAAAACCCGAGTCAGGGGTCAGGCGTCTTACATGCGGCTGATCTTCAGATAACGAATGACATCCGGCAGATTGACAATTACTCCGACGATAATGGCCAAAACGATCACTCCGCCGATAACTTCGAGCACATTCATGATAAATTCACCTCCTTAGGAGATACGGTTGACGAGGGGACGACGGGCGCGTCGGCGAGCAGCGTGTCGACGAGCGAAAGGATCATCTCGACCGCCTGTGGGATGGCCGCCTGGACGGGGGGCGACAAGACGAGGTCATCGGATTCCAGTACGCGGGGTTCGCAGCCGACGAGGTAGAGGCGACCCATGTGTCCGCCCATCGTCTGGACCATCTGCAAAACGGTGGCTGGGTTCAGGCCGTGAGCATTCGTGATGTCCATAGGCGCGTCGTCGAGACCGTCGAGGAGGGGTTCGATGAGAGAGACCGTGCCGGGTGTCTGGCCGCGCGGCGTGGCGTCGACGAGGATGACCACGTCGTAACCGTCCATGAGCGCATACGCGAGGTCATAGCTGCGGATGCCGAAATCCTCGAGGTAGACCTCGGGCGGTATTGCACGCTCCTGCAGCGCGCGGATGACTTCGACGCCGAAGGCATCATCACCGAAGAAAATATTGCCGATGCCGGCTACGAGAATACGCATTATCGACCTCCGTTCACGGGTTCAACTTCGTCGCTGGTGTAAAAGAAGCGGTGCCCTGGTTGTCGCATCATGCCGAGGTCCTTTCCGGGATCGTCCTCCAGGACCAAAGCGAGATGCACGGCACCTTCGGCATCCTGTTCGACGGCTTCGACCACGGCGGTTTTCCCATCGAGAAACAAATCCATGGCGTCGGCGCGCCGTTTCGGGCGAATGCGAACGTGATCGCCAGTGGTGATCCAGGTGTCGTGAACATTCACGCCATCGAGACGGGTATTCGAGCCCCAGATGTGATCTTCCGGCGGGACCATGTCCTGCGGAGACACCTGCCGCATCACGCCGTGCAGCCGCAGCAGGTTTTCATCCGTCAAGCCCTCGGTGCGTTCGAGCATCCGCCGGGCGTGTTCGTCGAGGTGCCGGGCTTCGCGCTTCTCGTCATCAGTCATGGTCATGATCCGCAGGGTGAGGATTTCGTCGATCTCCGCGCCATCGAAGAGCGTGCCGGGACTTTCCGGTGCGGTCTGCGGATAGTCGTAAAGAATGATCGGCGAGGAGAGCAGGGTATCGCACTCTTTGGCCGCGGCGTCGCCGACCAGGACCGGCCATGTGCCGACATTGCGGCATTGCGCAGCGGCGTCGGCAAATTCCGGAGACGGTTCGAGCAGGGAAATGAATTCCGCACCCTCGGCGCGCAGAATGGTATGCGTCGACGCAAAGGTACGCAGGAGAATGGCATCCTGATTGTCGAGAGCGGCGGTGGGCACTGGCGTGCAATTAGTAATCCTGACCTGAACGCGCGAAACGGTTTCATTCACCGGTTCGACGGCGAGGGCGATTTCCCCGTCCAGCGTTTCCCGGCGCCGGTGCAGGCGCGCATGGTTGTTAATCGGCTCGAGCGCTTCCGATGCGGGAAAATGAAATACCGTTGGCTCGCCTGGTGGATTGGGCTGGTCCAGTCGCAGCCGCGGCAAGGTGATGTCGCGCTCCACGCTTTCCTGCCACGTCTGATAGAGCTTATTCCCGCAGAAGAACTGCGGGACCAGCGCGAAGTCCCCCGAGCCCGGCTGACGCACCCAAACTTCGCGCCACATCGGCTGGAGAAAGCGAACTCGAATCTCGACCGAAGGCTTGGCGGACGCGGTGCGGACGAGGCACTCCGTTTGCATGGTGCACGGCTCGGCGCCGCGCTGGGCCTGGCTGTAATCCGCGGGATAAACCCGGCCGAAGGTGAACCGCTGAAGGTTTTTCTTCGACGAAGCGCGGTACGGATAAAGGATGTAGCCCTCGTAAAGAACGGCTTCGACGATGCGATCGAGCGAGGCGGGATCTTTCATGGCCCGGCCCCGGTGAGTTCAGGTTGGTCGGCCGTCGATTCGTCTGCACTTCGCTCCGCAAGGAGGCGCTCGACGGCTTCCTCCCAAGTGAGCAGTCCGTGCTGGCGCTTGTAGGCGTAGAGCTGATCGAAGACATCGCGACGCAACGCGAGCCACGCGCTGTTTGGGTAGTGCTGCTCCATGAGTGTGCGCCAGTGATCTATGGGGAGACGGAACCGCGCTTCCTTGCTCGCGGGGATCAATTCCGCCTGGAGCCGGCCCGCGGCATCGTAAAAGACGGTGCCGCTGAAAAGAAAAAGGAGCGACACGTCGCCTTCCTCGAGCGCGAAGAAATACTTCGCGGCGCTCACTTGCAGATCGTAAGTGCAGGGGACCGGCAGAAGCGCAGTGGTGTTGCCGGTAAAACCGCGGAGAGTGGTGACGGCGTGAGTCCAGAGGCTGTTGCGCAAGGTCTGACCCCAACGATCCGGGCTGCCGTAAAGCTCGACGAGCTTTTCCTTTTCGGTGGCGGAGTAGCGGCGCCTGGCCGGTTCGATCTGAATCTGGACCTGGAGGATGGCGGTGTGGATCGGCTGCGTCGCTGGTTCGTTGCCGATCTCCAGCTTGAACTGGAGCAGGGGAATGAGACCGCGAACGGTCGGCTCCACGCCGGTGACGCGAAATTGGAGGTCAGGCATGAACCGCTCCTTTCTCCGCGATCGACGGTGGGGCACCACGCAGCCGGCCAAAAAAGCGATCCAACTCGCGCCAGACTTCGGTGCCACCGGAAAGGCCCCGCCAATGCTGGCGAATAAGCCCCACCAGTTCGAAGCAGGCATCGATCGGCGCGAGAAAATATTCGCGGGTATTTCCCACGCGATTGACGAGCAGCGCTTCCACATCCGGCCGCGTGTGCGCGAGCACAGGGTTCGCGTCGACCAAAGCTTCCCACGAGGAGAGCGGCAGCAGCGACTCGGTAACGCCGGCTGGGCCGGGATACAGCGCCGTGATTTTATTCTCCACCGAGCTGAAAAAGAAAAAGGCGAGACTGATGGGCAATGCCAGCTCGTCCCATTGCGCATCGGTCATTCGAAAATCGGGCAGCGGTTGCGCGTCGCGGGGAATCAATTGAAAGCGTCCGCCGACCACGTCTTGAAAGCGTAGCGCGCAGGGATCGCAACTGCAGACGATGCGGCGCTTGGCGACTTCGAGGAGATGCCGATGCTGCGGCGGGATTTCGATTTCGCACAATTCGCAGCGTTCGGTGGGAACGCGCGACACCGCAAATCGGCGCAGGCCATTGAATGCACTTCGCACCGCCGAGTTGGGGTTCGCACTCATGGCAGCTCTGAGTCTAAGCCGTCAATTGAGTGCTGGCAAGGTCGCTGGAGAAGTAGTGAGGCAAAGGAATGAGCGGTGGAGCGTACGATCGGGAACGGTGCCAGGGCCGGGCGAGATGCTGGGGACGCGACAGTCGGCGGCGCAGGCGAGCGGGGCTGATGTCCGGGAGGGAAATCTGCGCGTTCATCATCAATGAAACGCGGCTTCCAACGAAGGCGCGTGCATCGGAATTCTCGACGTACTACAGATCGAATTCGACCTGCCCCGGGGATGGTGTCGAAGTCTTCGTCGAAGACGATTTGTGTCGTGGAGGTCGGGCCGACGGCCGACTTGGAGGAGTGCGCTTGGATGCGTCGTCGCCGAGAATCTCGGCGTGGAAGAGTCGGCGGGCGAATTCGACGATTGCGGGAATTTCCCTGATGTCATTATCGGGGTAGCTCATGCTTTGGCGAACTTGCCGTGTTTTCATTATTCGACCGTGACCGAAACGCCGGAGGTGACCATTTCGGCGAGTTTGGCGACGTCCCAATTGGCGAGGCGAATGCAGCCGTGGCTGGCGCTTCGACCAATGGAATCGGGATCGTCGGTGCCGTGAATGCCGATGCCCTTTTTGTTCAGGGCGATCCAAACCACGCCGACGGGATTGTTGGGGCCGGGCGGCAGCAAATGAGCATGGGCGCTGCGCTCGCCCTTATTGAGCATCTGCAAATCCCAACGGAACGTCGGCAGCTTGGCGATCGCTTTCACGGTCCACTTTCCCACGGGTGAGACGGTCTGTTGCGCACCGACCGTGACGGGAAAAGCGGCGGCGACTTTGCCATCTTCGAGGACCTTGAGCATTTTGTCCTTGATGCTCACCTCGAGGGAAATCTTCGACGCGGTCTCTTTTTTGGTTTCGGGCTTCTCGCTCTGCGGCTGATCGCCCAGATCATTGGCCGCTTCGGGCGGGGCGGAGCCGGGTTGCAAGCCTTTGACGGTGCTCAAGACGAATGGCTTGACGTTCGGGACGGTGACTTGATCGCCGACCTTGAGCTTTTGAGCTTTGTCCGGGTTGAGCTGTTTGAAAAAGGCGAGCGCGCAATGAAACTTTTCGGCCACTCCTTCGGCGAGGTTGGCATAAGGCAGGCGTTTCATTTTCGCTTTGCCTTCCACGGATGGAGGAAGCTCGCCGACGTTGGCGGCGTCATCGGCGGTGACAGTGTAGCTCGTGAACACCGGATCGATGCCGCTGAAATCGAGGCCCGAGGTATCGAGCGCCTTTTTGGCATCGCCGGGCGCCGTCACCGGTAGGCCTTTGGATTGCTGATAGAGAGCGAGCGCCTTGCGGGTGAATTCGCCCTGCTGTCCGTCAATTTTGCCGGGACCGAAATTCGCGTTGTCGAGAAAGATCTGCAGTCGCGTGTTGGCTTCGGTCTGCTGATGGGACGGCTTCGAGCGATTGGCAGCGGTGAGCGTTCCGGCAAGGGCGATCACGCAGGCGAGGGCGACAACAAGGTGCTTCATGCCTAGGTATCGTGCCGCGGAGGAGTGTTGGGGGCACGATGGGAGGAATAGGATTTATAGGACTCATGGGACCTATGCTCCCATGAGCCAGCTTCGGCAGAAACGGGAGCGAAGGTAGAGCCCTGGGAGCGGCGACTTCCAAGTCGCCGAGGAACGAGAGCACGCTGCCCCGCGACGCTCACGCGACGCAGGCCATTTGCCCTGAACCTATCCCGCTAAAAGCGGCCGCGCGATCAGGCCACCAGCATGTAGAGCCCGCAGCAGGCGATCGCACCACCGGCGGCGCGCACCCAGGTCGAACTCGCCAGACGCTGCATGGCGATACCGAGGCCGATGCCCGCCGCGTGCAGCATGGCCGTGGCCACGACAAACCCGGCGGCATAAGCCATCCCGGACGCCGCGAGCGGCATTTCCGTGCCGTGCGCGTGCCCGTGCCAGAGCGCAAACAGGCCGACCAGCAAAGCGCTGGCCGCCACCGGCAAACGCACGGCGGCGGCGATCAACACACCTAGCAAAAGAACAGAGGCAACGATGCCCTGCTCGACAAATGGAATGGTAACACCCGCGATCCCCAGCGCCGCGCCGCAGATCATCAAGGAAATGAAACTGAGCGGCACGATCCAGAGCGCGCGTCCGCCACGTTGCGCAGCCCACAGGCCGACCGCCATCATGGCGCACAGGTGATCCAAACCACTGAAAGGATGGGCGATGCCGGGCAAAAATCCGCTGGTCGATCCGACCCCGACGTGAGCGTGAGCCAGCGTGGGAAGGAGAATGGTGGCGAGGAACAGGGGCAACCTGAGAGTGCGCATCGTTTTCATAGGTGTGTCGTGAAACGTTTCATCTCCCCAATCGCGAGGAAAGACAAGCTTTCACCGCGAAAGCGAGGACTCAAAACTCCAATCGGGCGTTCATTCGCAAGTGCGCGTATGTATTTTGGGCCGGACGCAGCGCATGAAATGGCGGAGAAAAATCCGGAGTTTGAAAAAGCAAATTGGCCTCGCGAACACCGGCCGGCCAGGGCTTCACGACGCACCGCACTTCCTCGCGGCGATCAGTGCGATTTGGTCTTCGCCTTGTCCTTGCGACGAGCGGTCGAGTCTTCCTGAGGTTCGTCGGGAGAATCTTCGACACCGCCGCGGCCAATGACCAAAAAGCTGCTGGTCTCGCCGCCGAGCCGCATGGGGCAGACTTCCTGCAGAGAATTGGAAACATCGATGAAGGTGCCTTGAAGCCCGGCCAGCGCGTTCACCAAGTCGAGCGGCAGGGTGCTGATCTGCACGCTGCCCGCGGTGGTGCCGGTGGCGGTAATGGGGCTGCCGCTGTCGAAGAAATACTGGCCCTGGATGAAAATGTTGCCGCCCGCCCCGGCCGCCGCATTGGCGCTGATGAGGCCGTTGTTCAGGATGATGAACTGCGGGTCGATGGTGATGTTCCCGCCGGCGCCGAGTCCGGCGGTGGCGACGATGCTGCTATCGGTCAGGAGAAAATTGCCGCCCGCGGTGATCACGATGCTGCCACCGCCCGCGCCAGCGGCGGCGGTGACCGAGGAGCCGCCGGAAAGTGAGACGTCCTGATTGGCGGCGAGCTTGATGGTTCCGGCGTTGGCCGATTGCGCCACCACGGTGATCAGGCTGCCGCCCTGGAGCGTGATCGAGCTTCCAGATGTGACCGTCACCGAACCGGCCGCACCGTTGCCTTGATTTGCGCTGCTGATCACGCCAGCCTCGTTGAGAGCGACATCGCCACTTTGCACCATGATGTCTCCGGCGGGCGCGCTGGTGGCGGACCGAGCGACGATGCCACCTTGAATACCGGAATTCGAACTGCCGGTGATCTGCAATAGATTGGTCGTCGCCAGGATACTTCCGCCCCGCCCGGTCGAGCCCGCTTCCGCACTGGCAAACAAACCGGTGGCGGAGGTGGCGTGGGAGGCATCGATGGTGATGGAGTTTGCCTGGACGTTCAGCGACCCAGCCGCGCCGTCGCCGTGAGTGGAGGCGGTGAGTGTGCCGCCGTTCGTCAAAGTAAGTGCGCCGGTATTGATCTGAACGCTACCGCCGGAACCCGCTTTCACCTGCGTTTGCGTGGTCGGCAGCGAAACGTTAAAGTTAAGATTGAAAAAACGATGAAGGGCGATCGTTTTGTTTAAATTGTCCATGGTAAATTGCTGGCCGTTCACTGTGAGCGTCGCAGATTCCAGGGTGACGGTATTTTGTCCGAAACCCACATTGCCGACCTTCAAAATCCAAGTTCCGTTGGCGACTCCGGTATTGAAGACATTCAGCGGGATTTCCGGCTGAAACATCCCCGTGTATGGCGCGACACCGCCGGGAATCGTGGTCGAACCGGCATCGGTGAAAGTCGTCCCGATCAGATTTGATCCCGAGGCCACACCATTCATCAAAAGGAAGACATTGTCGTCGCCGGGATCGAAAAGAGAGGCTTGGACGAAGGAGTCATCGGGCGATAGAAGATTAACCTGCAAGGTGACATTTTTGATCTGAGGTGAGTTTGTGACCGTGGCGTCATTGCCAAACGTCGCGGCGACAATGGAGGATCCGCTCCCGTCCACGGTGACTTGATTGGCGTTGATGGTAATCGATCCTCCCCGACCGGAACCAGAGGTCGACGCCGAGATCTGGCCTCCTCCTTTCACGGAGAGGGTGCTGACGCTAAATTTGAGATCGCCCCCGGCCCCGCCCTGGGTCCCGGTCGTTTGTGCCGTGATGGCTGAACCGGTTCCAGAGACCAGGACGCTGCCCCCGCTGACGGAGATATTTCCACCGCTGCCAATTCCGGCGGTGGCGGCACTGATCTCCGCGCCGCCGGTGACTTGGAGCGACCCCGCGGAGAGGGTAATATTGCCGGCCTTCCCTCCGGTCACGTAGCTGGTCGTGGCAGCGATGCCCGTCGGCATCGTCGCGCCCGTTCCATCGAGGATAATGGAACTGGCGCTGATCGTGACATCTCCGCTGCTCCCCGGGCCCACGGTGCTGGCAGTGATCAGGCCATTGTTCGAAATGTTGAGCGTGTCCGTTGAGACTGTGACGCTGCCGGCGGGCCCGCCTTGACCTTGAACTCCGGGAAGCTGAGCGCTGGCGAGAATGCCCGACTGAAAGATCGCAACAGGGACGACGTCGCTGTCGGTGCTGGATCCAGAAATATTGATACTGCTCGCCGTCACCGAAACGTTGCCTCCCGCGCCGGGTCCAAATGTCGTCGTAGAAATCTCTCCGCCGTTGGTGAGCGCCAGTTGCCGGGCCGAGACGTTAATATCGCCGCTGCGGCCGGTGAAAGTATTGCCATTCGTGCCCGCAAATCCGCTCTCCGCGAGAATTCCAAAGGCCGCGCTTGGAGCCCCATTGATGGATAGACTGTTCGCCGTGACACTGATGTTACCGGCCGCGCCCGGCCCCCCGGTGGAAGTTTCGATAATGGACCCATCCATGTTCACAGAACCGGCTGCAATGTTGATGCTGCCGCCATTGCCCTGTCCGGACGTAGATGTCTGAATCTCGCTACCGTCGGTCAGGCTGACTGTTTGCGCCTGGATCGTGATGATTCCGCCCGGACCGGGTCCAAAATTCTGCGCCCCAATCGCGCCCGAATCGGAAAGCAAAGTTTGAGTGCGGATGAGGATAGTACTCGGAACAATCCCGGCGGGTCCGGTAGTGGCCAGGGATGAGGCATCGACCCCTCCGCTACCTTGGAGGCTCAGCGTGCCCGCATCGATTTCAACGTGGCCGGCCGCACCCGGCACGTCCGACTGAGCGGTGACGGTCGCAGCGTCCTGAATGTTGATGTTACCCAAGGTGGGTAGTAGCGTTAGCGAAGTTGCCGCCAGAACGGCCGGCACGGCCGGGACATCGCCGGGTGCAGCCACGCTCACCAGAGTGAGCTGTCCCCCGGGTGCTTTGAGCGAAAATGCATCGATGGTTTGATCGCCGCTGACAACGATGAAGTTCTGTCCGGGCTTTGTCGACAGCGCAGAAGGTTGAGAAGCGTTGGGATCGCCTATAAACATCACCGCATTGGGCTTGGCCGCCTGAAAGCCAAAGGCGCTAACCTCAGCGGAACTCAACGAGAGATCGTTCGGCCCCGGCGCCGCGTAAAAGGGCTTTCCTTGGGCGAATTTCAGGTAATCCGCCGTTGTCACGGCGAAGGAGCCGGGCACACTGATTTGAGCATTCGCGGTGAATGTAATTCCCGCTGGATTCATGAGGAAAAAATTCGCTCCAGGGATGTTGACGTTAATCGTTCCGTCGATCGTGGACGCGCCACCGGTGACGCGGGCGAGGATGTTGTGGATGTTCGCCCCTAAACTGTTGGTGAAGTTGGCCGATTCGCCGGTTCCTACGTTGAAGTAGAGGAAGCTGAAAAATAGGTTTCCACCGGAAAGCGAACCCAAGCCGGAATCTATGGTGAAATTGCCTGAGCTGTTCGTCGGCTGGCCTCCCGGGCCGATAGTACCGTCGAGCACGACGTCGGCAGACGGGAGAGCGCTGGCCGTTTGAGACCTTCCACCCGAAGCGGATGGAGGCTGGACTGTCGAAATCGACTTTACGCTGGTGGCCGATGCCGACGGAGATATTGCGGAGGTCGCTTTTGCCGCGGGACCATTTGGGGACGTGGCGCTCGCCGTCAGCGGATTGGTGAGCTTTTGGACCGAGGAGGCTGTTGGCGCGGCGGCGGTTGGTGGTGAGATGGTCGAGGGCTGAGTCTTTCCACCCGCGCTAGCGGCCGACAATGTGATGGCGGAGGAAACTTGAGGTGAGGCGATTGTCCCGGGAACGGTCGTCGAGTGGGTCGGGAGCGTCACGGAAGCGGAAAGCGTTGGTAAAACGCCCGATGTTTTTAGAGTGGCGGCCGCAGACCTGAGTGGAGCAAAGCTGATCTGCGGGGCGGGAGCGACGGCACCACCTTTCGCGGGAAGAAAGCCGAAAGCGCTCGCTTGGGCCGACGTTAGCGTATCGTTTCCACCGATGCTGGCCGTGACCTTCTCCGCAGTAGATGGGCGAATGATGTTGGCTGCTCCCGGCTTGATGATCGGAACGCCTTTTCCGGCCCAATTTGATCCGGAGTTCGTAACTTTCGGCGGAATTGCAGGGGGATGGCCGGCCTGGGGCACGATCACATTCACCGGCCGGGGTTGGCTCGCCGTCGCCGCGCCAGCGATAGTGCCAGGGCTCTTTGCGGCATTCGCCGGCTTCAGCGGGCAATTCCCGGCAGTCGGCTTGATCACGGCGGGCGATAGCAGTTGATTTGCCCCCGGCAAAGGCACGGCGGCCCCCGCCGTATCGTGAGGTGCACTGGCCGCGCGCGCGTCGGCACACGTGACCAGCAGTAGCAACCAGGGCAGCCACAAAAGCTGAACTGGCGAATTTCGAGAGGCCATCGCCAGCGACATGGCCGATGTGTTTAGCAGCAGTAGTTTTACGAAGTCAACACCACAACACGCTTTGGAGCGGATGCCGCTCCGTTCGCCGTATAAGACTGACTTGGGTCAGAGGCCTGGCGCGGTCGGCGTGAGCGTTGGTCGCAGGGAAGCGCAACATCGGGCCTTCCTCGATGCCGTCCCAACGACGGAATGGACTGGCGGTGAATGATTCGAAAATATCGGCGCGTAGCCGCCTGGAGCGGTCAACGAGCTGTTATCGCTAACGGCGCGCGTTCGTGCGCCTGGTATCCTGGGATACCAGCGCCTCCGCCCCTGAAACCAATGTCAATTCTATTATGGGCAGGGTGACGCTGTCGGCCGGGGTGTTAGCGAAAGATCACTACAGCTCCCAAGAAGCTCGCCGTTCATGTTCTTAAAATTTGTGCCGATAGTCCCTACACCTGTCGCCACGTTGAAGGTATTGGTGCCCACTTTTCCACCAGTGGGATCGCCGATAATATTCCACTTCGACTGGAAAAGTGTGGTTGCCGTTTGGACATTGCTGTCGAACCAAGCGTTCGATGCCGGAGTGGTTGGATAGTTACCCATGAGGTAGCCATTGTCGGACAGGAACACCTCCCAGTCGTAAACATCGCACCACGTGGTGTTGTCGTGGCAGTTCAAAGCCATCCAATGGTCGCGGAACGGATCACCCACGCCGGCGGTCATCCCATGCGTAGCTGCGCGACGTCCGTGGGGCCTGTGAATTGTTTTACAATTCGCCGCTCGGACAGTTTTGTAAAGCGGCATTGGCGAGTTTGCGGTAGTGACCGCTTCGTGATAGGTAGCGAGATTGACGCAGCCAGTTTGAGGTAACCCCGCCAGCTTTTGAAAGGCGATGGTTGCGCTTTGGGTGCGCAAGTCGAAGAAATTCTTGGTGTAAGGAGCAGACAGGAGAGGTTTTCCACTCGCGTCCTTCTGCGACTCGAGAAACGCCTGCCAATTCGCGACATCAACCCACTCTTTGTCGGAACCCTGAAGCTGAGGGTATGCGGGGAAATGAGCCCCAAATTTGAGTCCCATATTGATGCGGAAGAAAGGCGACGCATATTTTGGCCCTCCAAAATGGAAGGACGCACAACCTGCAACAAGCAGCAATGCGATGGCAGCGAGTAAATAATTGACGGTTTTATTCATGGTGGGTTTCCTTAATTTGCCGGTATCCGGGGGGCGAACACCTTTTTGCGACAAAATTTGAGCTTTTGTCAAACATCGATTTATAACATTGGCTGACGAAAGGAGGGGCTGTTTGAATTACGCCGGGCGCTACGCGGCCCGAGCCGCTCAAACCAGTGTCAATTTTGATTTCCGCAAGCTACCGCCGTCGGCCTGGGGGTTAGTGAAATATCACTACTGCTCCCAAGAAGCTCGCCGTGCATGGTTACAAACTTTTGGCCGATAGTCCCTACGCCCGTCGCCGCGTTGAAGGTAAAGGTACCCACTTTTCCTCCAGTGGGATCGCCGGTGATGCCCCACTTCGACTGGAAACGGGTGGTTGCCTTTTGGACATTGGGGTCGAAAGTGGGTGTGTTCGGTGCAGCGGGTGGATAGTTACCAATGAGATAGCCATTGTCGGCCAGGAAGACTTGCCAGTCATAAACATCGCACCACGAACCGGTGTCCGCGCAGTTCAGGGCCATGTAATGGTTGCGGAATAAATCGCCGAGAACGGTCTTTCCATGGCGGTGTCCGTGGGGTTTGTGAATCGCATTGCAATTTCCCGCGCGGACAGGCGGGTAATAAGGCATCGGCGGGTTTGCGTTGGCGACCGCTTCTTGAAAGGTCGCGAGATTGACACAGCCGGTTTCAGGAAGGTCCGCAAGTCTTTGGAAGGTCTTGGTTGCCAGGTAGGTGCGTAAACCGAATTCGTTTACGTTATAAGGTTGAGCGAGGACTGGAAATCCATCCTTGCCTTTCTGCGTCTCGAGAAACTTTTGCCAATTCCTGACATCGACCCACTCTTTGTCGGAACCCTGAAGCGGAGGGTTTGCGGGTGAATGAGCCTTGAAACCCAACCGCATATTGATGCGGAAGGGTGGCAATCCTTTTGCCGGTCCTCCGAGACGAAAGGACGCACAACCGGCGATGAGGACCAAACCTACGGCAGCAAGGGAATAAGTGAGGGTTTTGTTCATGATGGGCTTCCTGATTGGCCGGTATCCGGGGGGCGAACACCTCTTGCGAGGGTTTTGACAAATTCTGAATTATTGTCAAACACTCCATCTAGATAATATTAACTCGCGGCGAGGCGCATTCGAGGCTCGGTAGGACGACCATTGGCAGTCGCGGTGGTTTGAAAGGTCGCGAGAAAGCGGAAGCGAGACGAGCTACAAAGGCTGCAATAGTCGGCCGGAAACGATCTTCCCGGCCATCCTGAAATGTTACCGATAACGAAGGTCGTATCGGATCACGATGCAGAATTGGCAGGATCATACAATTCTAGATCCTGCAATTGATGGATTCGCTATTTTCGGTCTGCGGCCGCAGCGACGACGAGACTTTCCTGGTCGAGGAGTATCGCGCGTTCGCGGCGGATTTCTTTGTTATTCGGCGTGACGTCGATCTCGTTGCCGATGGCTTCGAGGGCGTCATACCATATGCCTTTGCCGGCACAGATCGAGGCCTTGGACATAGCGTCGGTATGAGTGGCGGCGGCGGTAAGTTGGGCATCCGGGGCGACCCGTTCGATCGTGCCGCTGGCGATAATATCCTGCGACGGACTATTTGAGTTACGTCGCAGGGAGATACTCCAGGTGTAAATGACTCCCGGTTTAAGGACGGCGTTATATTTCGCGAGCGATTGATGATGAAAGCCGCCGCGGTCTGTTCCCTCGGCGCGGACTTGCAGGAGAATTTTCGGCGTCTTGATCGTCGGCGCGTGGCGTTCGGTCACGGTAAAATGGGAGGGTGTTTTGGTCGGCCCGGTTTGATACCAAAAGAGTGAAGGTTGCGCGGCGGTCGTGAGCCCGGTGTGTTTTGGCGCGAGCACAAATATTTCGGGCTCGTGGATGCTGGCTCCGCGCGAGCCGGCGTCGCCGTCGACGCGTGTGTAAGGGCCAGGGTTCTTGGGCAGGACGTAGGTGAGCCGATGGTGCTTGGCGACGGTCGGCGCCGGCGTTGCATTGGCGGCGGGTGGTGCTGGGGGTGGCGGCGTTTCGGCGAGTGACGGGAAAACCACCAATGCGAGGGGAACAACCACAAGGAATGTTTTCATAACGAGAGGACCGCGCAGAGAATCCTTTCCACGCTACTCGTTTTGGCCGAACGCTTCAAACGCTTTGATGTCGGATGTGCATGCGACTGGTTTCGGTCTTTCACTTCGCACTTTTCGAGGGCGAGAGACCGAACGGCAGATTCCTCCTTCAAATAAAAGATCGCTTGCCCTACTCATCACTCCGACTTTCTTGCCCATGCCTATGAAGTTGTTGCCCTTGATTTTTGCGATGGTCGTCGCCGCCCGTGTGCTGGTGGCTCAGGAGAAAAAGCCCGACGCGCCCCCGACGCCGGAGCCGGAGAAGACGGAGGAGATCAAGCCCTTTACGCTCACGGATGAGGAACGGGCCGCAGGCTGGCGCATCCTTTTCGATGGAAGAAACAACCCCGGGCTGCGCGGCCTGACCTACAACGATTTCATCAATCGCGGCTGGAAGATCGACCATGGCTCGCTCTTTTGCTTCAAGGATTTCAAGGACATGGGCCGCGTGACGGGCGGCCATCTCATTACGCTCGATCAATTCGTGGATTTCGAATTCGCCTTCGAGTGGAAGCTCTCGGTGTCCGGCAAGTCGGGCATTATGTATTTCGCGGCCGGGACGCGCGAGAAGCCCGAGGGGTTTGTTTATTCGATCATGGACGACGTGCACAATCCCGACGGCCTCAAGGGGGGGCCGATCCGCCGCACTGGCGCGCTCTACAACATCATCCCGCCCATCGAGGGGAAGAAATTGAATGAACCCGAGCATTGGAACGAGGGACGCATTCTCGTGGAAGTAAATCACGTCGAGCATTGGCTCAATGGCGAGAAGGTCCTGGAATACAATATCGGAAGCCCCGAATTTCGACAGAAGTTGGTCGCGAGTGGCGTCAAGGGCGGCCCGCTCTGGGGCACGAAATTCAAAACCGCGCTGGTCATCCTGGATGACGGCGAGGAAGTGGATTTCCGCAACCTCCGCGTGCGCCCGATCTATACTCCCGCAGTGCCGGTGCCGGGCGCACCGGCCGCGGCCGGCCGGTAATGGGGTAGCGCGTTATTGCGCTAAAGTAGTGCGTTGCGCTACGCCGCGATTGACGCGCCGCCTGTTTTCGGGTGCTCTCGGTGTTCCACCTTTCCCCCGCCATGATCCCTTCCCGATTCCTTTCCATCGTTACCGCTTTCTCGCTCGTTGCCGCCGCTGCCCTTGCCGCAGAGCCGAATACGCTCACCTCCGAAGAAAAGTCCGACGGCTGGAAGCTGCTCTTCGACGGCAAAACGACGGACGGCTGGGTCGGCATCGGCAAACCCGCATTTCCGGAGAAGGGCTGGTCGGTGGTCGATGGCACGCTCTATCATATGAAAGCCGGCGGTGGCGGCGACATCGTGACCGCGGACAAATACGAAAATTTCGAACTCACGTGGGACTGGAAGATCGGCTTCGCCTCGAACAGCGGGGTGAAATACAACCTGCCCAATCCCGACAAGAACATCGGTTTCGAGTATCAGCTCCTCGACGATGAAAACGAGCCCGATGGCAAGCGCGGCGGGCGTCTGCACCAAACCGCCAGCCTTTACGATCTCATCGAGCCGCCGGTCGACAAGGACATCAAGCCGATCGGCGAATGGAATTCGAGCAAGCTGATCGTAAAAGGCAACCACGTCGAAGAGTGGCTCAACGGAAAAAAGACCGTCGAGTTCGACATGGGGAGCGACGACCTGAAGGAGCGCATCGCGAAGAGCAAATACAAGAGCGTGCCGGGCTTTGGCGTGAAGATCGCCTCGCCGATCCTGCTCCAGGATCACGGCGGCGATGTTTGGTTCCGGTCGATCAAGATCCGCGAGCTCGACGCGAAGTAACCGGCGTTCTTAGCCCAGCCATTCGCGCCATGTCCAGCGATGAGGAACGGCTTCGCGACTGGATGGCCGCCGATCTTGCCGACATCGCGACCACGCGAATGCCGTTCGGCAAATTTGGCCCGGTGCATTCTCCGCCGTACGGGATGCCCATCTACGATTTGCCGGTGGAATATCTCGCGTGGTTTGCGCGCCGCGGCGGCTTTCCGAAAGGGCGGCTCGGCGAACTGTTGCGCATCGTGCATCAGATGAAGGTCGATGGCCTGGACGAAGTATTCGACGAACTCCGCCGGCGCGCAGGTGGAAAGGCGCCGCTACGCACGCCGAATCGGCAGGGGAATATGCATTTTGAGTAAAGATCTCGAAGGAGGTGTGGCTTCCACCACGAGTCACTCTTCGCTTCGCTCAGAGTGACGGTTTTTTTGCGGCTCCGCGCCTCTCCGTGGCAGAGCGCGAGACGTTGCCTTATTCCCCCAGCGCTTCGCGCATTTTCGCGAGTTGCGCGTGTTTCTCGGCCCAATCCTTTTCCCGCTGGCGATGTTCGTCGAGCACCTTGGCGGGGACTTTGTCGGTAAAATTCGGATCGGCCAGTTTGGCGCGGACTTTGGCGAGTTCCTGTTCCACTTTGGTTATTTCCTTCGCGAGGCGCTCGCGTTCGGCGGCGACATCGATGAGGCCTTCGAGCGGTAGATACAATTCGCCCAGCGGAGTGAGCGCAGCCGGCGTGCCCTTCGGCGCGGCATACTCCGCGAGCACATCGAAGGGTTCCGCGTTCAGCAGAATCCGCAACACCTCGATGTCATGCGCCGCCAGGGTGGTTGTCGCGGTCGCCCGCAGCACAAATCGCACACGCTTGTTCGAGGCGATATTGAAATCCCGCCGCAGCCCGCGGCCAAGATTCACCGTTTCATATCGCGCCGCGGCAAATTGGTCCGCCTCGGGATCGAGCCCGAAATAGACGCGCTCATCCTCGTCGAAAGGCTTCGGCCATGGCGCTGACATGATCGTCCTGCCGCCCTGGTCGGAGGGCAGATCACTGTTGAATTCCATGCCTTGCCAAAGGTCCTCGGTGATGAACGGCAGGAACGGATGGAAAAGCCGCAAGGTGTGGCCAAGCACGAAGTCCAGCACGGCAAGGGTATTGGCCTTGAGCGCTTCATTCGTTCCGTGCAGCGCGGCTTTGGCCGCTTCGAGATACCAGTCGCAAAATTCGTTCCAGAAAAAGCGGTAGAGCGCATTCGCCGCGTCGCTGAATCGGTAGTCCTCCAGCGCCACGGTGACCTCCCCGACGGCAATGTCCAACCGCGCAAGAATCCAACGGTCGTCGCTGGTGAGGCGGTCGGGCCGGATTTCGCCTTCGCTCGTGCCGCCCTGCATCTGGCGAAAACGCGCGGCGTTCCACAGCTTCGTGCAGAAATTGCGGCCGAGTTCGACGTTCTTTTCGTCGAAGAGAATATCCGCGCCGAGCGGCGCGCTGCGCATCACGCCGAAGCGCAACGCATCGGCGCCATACTTCGCGATGAGATCGAGCGGGTCCGGCGAATTGCCGAGCGACTTCGACATCTTGCGCCCCTGTTTGTCGCGGATGATGCCGGTGAAATAGACGTTCCGGAACGGCAGTTCGCCCATGAACTCGAACCCCGCCATGATCATGCGCGCCACCCAGAAGAAGATAATGTCCGGGCCGGTCACCAGATCGGTGGTTGGGTAGAATTTCGCGAGCGTCTCGGTTTTCTCGGGCCAGCCCATCGTAGCGAAGGGCCAGAGCCAGGAACTGAACCACGTGTCGAGGACGTCGGGGTCCTGGGTGAAGCCGAGAGCCTCCAGGGCTTTAGCTTCGGCACTTGAACTCGTGACGACTGTAACCTCGATCATAGTCAAACCATCCCGTTGAGAAAGAAACTTATGATTAAGAATCGAACGTTCTCCTTGTAAACTGGATAGCGAAGTTTCGACTGCTCGTAAAACCTCTCCCGAAACGTAAACAGCCCTTTCTAAGGGCGTCCCGTCTTTCAAGTCGATATATGGAAGAGTCTTCGTCCACACCGGCACGCGATGCCCCCACCAGAGTTGGCGTGAAATGCACCAGTCTTGAATGTTCTCCATCCAGTGGTCGTAGACCTTGGCCCACCGATCGGGAAAGAATTTCATCGCGCCATTGGTGACGACGCTGCGCGATTCATTTACGCTCGGGTAATTAAGGAACCATTGCTCGCTCAGTCGCGGTTCGATCGGCACGTCGGCGCGCTCGGAGTAGCCGACGTTGTTTTGGTACGGCTCCTCCTTCACCAGCACGGCCAATGCGCGCAGACGCTCGACGGCGACGTTGCGCGCTTCGAAGCGGTCTAGGCCCACGAGCGATTCGCCGGCGAGCGCGTTCATCGTCCCGTCGGGATTCATGATGTCCACTACGGGCAGGCTGTGACGCTGTCCGATCTCGAAGTCGGCCTTGTCATGCGCTGGCGTCACTTTCAAAACGCCGGTGCCGAATTCGAACTCGACATGATCGTCGCCGATGATCGGGGTGAGCTTTTCTTCGTCGGGAATCTGCACCGGCAGCGGACGTCGGACGTACTTCCCGATGAGGTGCGCGTAACGCGTATCCTTCGGATTCACCGCCACGGCGGTATCGCCGGGAATCGTTTCCGGGCGGGTGGTGGCGATCGTGACCCATACCGGTTGACCCGCGGGGTCCTTCACCGGTTCGCCGTTTTTCTCCACCACCTCTTCCTTGAAATAATACAGCGTGCCGTTCTGAGGCTTCATGATCACTTCCTCATCGCTCAGCGCGGTGAGCGATGCCGGGCACCAGTTCACCATGCGCTTGCCGCGATAGATGAGGCCCTTCTTGTACAGTTCCACAAACACCCGCGACACGCATTGCGAATACGCCGGGTCCATGGTGAAGCGTTCGCGCGACCAATCGCACGAAGCGCCGAGCTTCTTGAGCTGCTGGATGATGATGCCGCCGTACTTTTCCTTCCACTCCCAGATCTTCGCCACGAGCGCTTCGCGGCCGAGATCGTCGTGATGTTTCATCGCGCCTTCCTTGCGCAACGCTTTCTCCACCACGTTTTGTGTGGCGATGCCGGCGTGATCGGTGCCGGGCAGCCAGAGCACTTCCTTGCCGAGCATGCGGGCGCGGCGCGCGAGGATGTCCTGGATGGTGTTGTTGAGCACGTGCCCGAGCGTGAGGACGCCGGTCACATTCGGCGGCGGAATGACGATGGAATACGCGGGCCGCTTTTCCGAAACGCGCGCCGGATCGGCCTTGAAACAATCGTTCGCCAGCCAGAAATCGTACCACTTCGCCTCGACGGCGTTGGGCTCATAAGTCTTCGCGAGTTCGGACATAGGGGCGCGCAATCTGCCGCGACCGCGCCGCTTTGGCAAACTTCACTTCACTTCTCCGTAAAATCACTTGCGAATCCGATCTCGGTCGCTAGTTTCCGCGCCACATGCGATGGGCCACGCTCCTGGGGATTGTACTTCTGATGTGCGTCACCGCACCGACACACGCACAATGGACGCTGTATAAAATCGGCGGGCGCGACTATGTGCCGGTGGAAAACGTGGCCACTTTTTACGGTCTGGGCCATGCCGTGCGCTCGGGAAATGAAATCATCATGGAAGTCGGCGGGCGCAGTCTGAAAGGGAGCGTCGGTTCGGTGGAGTTTTACATCAATCGCCTGAAGTTTAACCTCAGCTACCCGATCACGGAATCCGGCGGCGTGCCGGTGATCTCGCGCATGGATTTGACGAAGGTGATCGAGCCCGTTTTGCGGCCGCAAAAAATCAAGAATGCCGAGTTGATCGACACGATTGTGCTCGATGCGGGTCATGGCGGCCATGACAACGGTGCGACTTCGGTCTACGGCTTTGAAAAAGCTTTTTCCCTCGATGTGGCCATCCGCGCCCGCGCGTTGTTCATGCAAGCCGGCTACAAAGTGGTGATGACGCGGACGAACGACACTTTTATCCCGCTGGGTGATCGGGTGCGTTTTGCCAATCAGTTCACGAACGCACTTTTCATTAGCATTCATTTCAATTCCGGCGGCAATGGCACGGGCCTGGAGACCTATACTTTGGCGCCGCGCGGTGTGCCGTCGATGATGGCCGACGGACCGCGCATTTCCGATTACGAACAGTGCCCCGGCA
>Ga0206824_10121_pt1 | contig 27096 bp, 27 predicted proteins | sample Alteio_BWOrgCont_82_FD_152874 | JGI IMG/M metagenome (GOLD analysis project Ga0206824, IMG submission 152874) | Enriched cells from forest soil in Barre Woods Harvard Forest LTER site, Petersham, Massachusetts, United States -... | ecosystem: Environmental > Terrestrial > Soil > Temperate forest >...
GTATAGCTAAGCAAGGTATTAAAAGTGAAAGGATGATGGTACGAAAAACAAAAGTGGCAAATAAGAATACTGTGTTGAGTCCAGTTGAACAAAAATTGGAAAAACAACAGAGGTATATTGTACTTGGAATACTTGTGCTTACGGCTATTGTATTTGCTAATACATTGGGGAATGGGTTTATTGATAATCTTGATGACAATGTTTATATTCTTAATAACGACTTAATAAGGCATATAAATTGGAACAATCTAAAAGGGATGTTTTCAACACCGTTTTCTGGATATTACCATCCACTTACATTGCTATCATACGCTATTGAATATAAATTCTTCCAAATAAATCCTTTCGTTTTTCACTTAACTAACTATATTATTCATTTACTGAATACTTTGTTGGTTTATCTTTTTATCAAGAGGTTCACTGGTAAATTTTGGGTCGCAGCAATTACGGCATTGTTTTTTGGAATACATCCCATGCATGTTGAGTCTGTAGCATGGATAGCGGAAAGAAAAGATATGCTTTACACCTTCTTCTTCCTTTTATCGCTTATTTCTTACTTACGTCAGGGATAGCAATAAATAAGCCTTCAGTTTTGTTTTATTTTTTAGATACTTATATTATTAAATATAAACCAATTAAAACAAAACCAAAATGTCAAAATTTAGCCCTGAAGAAATCGAAGATATCCAACTTGTTGAAAGTTTACAACAAGACTGGCTATACTCTAAAGCTCTTTTAATTAAAGACATCTTAATCCAAAGATCAAATGTTTATTCTGGTAATGCTTCCCAGCTTAATCTTGAAGCCCTCCAAATCCTTGATATTTTAGGCTTACACGATTATGAAAATAATTTTCAGAAAGCCGAAAAATAATAGCCACCACCCCAACCACCTTTCCATAATCCCCAAGCTACATTAGTTTATTTATATTTGTAGGGCGAGAAAACTCTTGCTTTTGTATTGTATAGAAAGGCAAGGTGTTTAAAGTGTAAGGATGGCAAATCAGAAAATAAAGACTGCTGATAAGAATATGTTGAATCCAGTTGACCAAAAATTGGAGAAACAACATAGGTTTATTGTATTTGGAATACTTGCGCTTACTGGTTTAGTGTTTGCTAATTCACTAGGGAATGGGTTTATAGAAAACTTTGATGATAGTACTTACGTAATTGATAATGAACTAATAAGGCACATAAACTGGAACAGCCTAAAAGAAATGTTTTCAAGTTCTTTCTTAGGTTACTACCATCCACTTACATTGCTTTCATACGCCATTGAATACAAGTTCTTTGGAACAAACCCTTTCGTTTTTCATTTTACTAATTACATTTTCCATATACTAAACACACTACTTGTTTATCTTTTTATTAAAAGGTTCACAGGCAAGTTTTGGGTTGCAATAATTACGGCTTTATTTTTTGGAATACATCCCATGCATGTTGAGTCTGTTGCATGGATAGCCGAAAGAAAGGATATGCTATATACCTTTTTTTTCCTTTTGTCACTTATTTCTTATGTTAAGTATATAGAATTTGAAAAGAAAAAATCATACTTGATATGGACATATGTTTGGTTTTTCCTCTCTCTGTTGTCTAAACCTGCTGCCGTTTGTCTGCCTTTAATGCTTGTATTAATCGATTCGTATAAGAATAAGAAGATTTTATGGCAGACGGTTATAACCAAAATTCCATTTTTTTTACTATCAATGTTATTTGGAATTTTTGCTATCATTTCTGTACATTCCGTAAATGGCATTCAAAATTTTGCTCCTGTTTTTAGTTTGCTTGATAGGGTTTTCCTTGTTAGTTATTCCATAACTTTTTACTTATTTAAAATACTTATACCTTTTAATCTTTATGCGTTGCATTATTATCCTATAAAGACAAATGGAATGCTTCCAATGGAATATTACCTTACTCTTCCTGCTTTAATGGCACTTATATGGCTTATGTTCAAATCGGGACGCTTTAAACATGAGCTCATTTTCGGCTTGCTTTTTTATTTAGCTACTATTATTTTAGAATTACAGGTTATTCCTACTGGGCAGGCAATTGTTTCAGAAAGATATTCTTATGTTCCATCTATTGGCGTTTTTTTTATTGTGGGACAGTTTTTTACATGTATTTATAATAATGAATTTCCATTTAACAAGAAGATAAAAGAATTCCTTCCATACTTTATAGTAATTCTTACATTACTATGCTTCTTTCTTACTTATCAGCGCAATAAAGTATGGGAGAATGGGGAAATTTTGTTTAGGGATGTAATAAATAAGTCCCCTCAACAAGGATATAGTTGGTATGCTCTTGGAATAAGCGAGTATAGAAAAAATAATATTGATACGGCAATAGTTGACTATACAAAAGCTATTGAACTTGATCCAAAATTTCCACTTACATATCTTAATCGTGCAAATAGTGAGGTAATAAAAAAGGATTTTGATGCGGCAATGATTGACTACTCTAAGGCGATAGAAGTTGACCCGCATCCTGCACCTGCTTATTTTAACAGAGGAAATATTGAATGCACTAGAAAGAACTTTAACTCTGCAATGATCGATTACTCTACAGCTATAGAAATAGATCCAACTATAGCTGAACCTTATTTTGGGCGCGGGACTATTGAGAATGTAAAAGGAAACTTCAATGCTGCTATAGAAGATTTCACAAAAGCCATTAAATTAAAACCCAATTTTGCTAATGCTTATTTCAATAGAGGTATTTCAGAGTTTTGTCTGAATAACAAACAGAACGCATGTCAAGACTGGGCTTTGGCTGAACAATATGGGAATCTCAATGCTGTTGATGCATTAAATCAGTATTGTAAATGAATGGACTTTATAAATTCATTTTCTTTATATGAGTAATAAGAATCAGAAATATGTTTTGAGTGGAATTCTCTTAATTACTGCACTGGTATTCGCCAATTCATTGTGTAATGGGTTTATTGAAAATCTTGATGATCAGGGATATGTTCTTAATAATGAAATAATCAAACATCTTGATTGGAATAGCGTTAAGACAATATTTTCAACTTTTTGTTTAGGAAACTATCATCCGCTAACCTTGTTCTCATATGCTTTAGATTATAAGTTCTTTGGGCTGAATCCTTTCTTTTTTCACCTGACAAATTATATTCTTCATTTACTTAATACATTGTTAGTTTATCTTTTTATCAAGAGGTTCACAGGTAAATTTTGGGTGGCAATAATTGTGTCTTTATTTTTTGGTATACATCCAATGCACGTTGAATCCGTGGCTTGGATTTCAGAAAGAAAGGACGTATTATACACATTCTTTTTCCTATTATCGCTTATTTCTTATGTTAAGTATATAGAATCTGAAAAGAAAAAATCGTATTTGATATTGACTTTTATCTGGTTTCTTCTATCACTTTTATCTAAACCAGCTGCTGTTTGTCTGCCATTGGTACTTGTATTGATGGATTATTATTATAAAAAGAGAATAACATGGCAGATACTTATTAATAAGGCTCCGTTCTTTATAGTAGCCATGTTTTTTGCAATAATAGCTGTAGTTGGACAACGATCTTCACAATCTATCTATCATCTATCACTCCATTACAACATTTTAGATAGAATGTGTTTAATTAATTATTCCATAGTGTTTTACTTAGTTAAAATTTTTGCTCCATTTAATCTCTCAGTTATACACTATTATCCAACAAAATCAGATGGTTTCCTCCCACTTGAATACTACTTTGTATTTCCATTTTTAGTTTTGTTGATCTGGGCAGTATTAAAATCTGGAAATTTTAAAAGGGAGTTAATTTTTGGTTTGTTATTTTTCCTTATAACTATAGTTGAAGTATTGCAAATCATTCCGATAGGAGGAGCAATTGTTTCAGAGCGTTATTCCTATGTTCCTTATATCGGTACATTTTTTATTATAGGGCAGTTTTTTTCTTATATTAAGAATAACGAATTAAGATATAGTCTAAAGATAAAACCGTTTATTACTTACACACTTTTAATTAGCTTCATTTTATGTTTTTTTGCAACATATGAACGTAATAAAATATGGAAAAATGGAGAAACGTTATTTACAGATACACAAAGTAAGTACCCAAATCGAGGAGAAAATTGGTACGAACTTGGATTGAGCAGACAACTAAAGATGGACTTTACTACAGCGAAAATTGATTTTTCTAAAGCTATTCAGTTGGCTCCATATATTTCAGATGCCTACTTTCAACTCGGAATCATTGAAGGTAATAACAGGAACCTAGATACAGCAATAATGTACTTTAATGATGTTTTAGTATTAGATTCCAATAATTCGGATGCTTATTTTGACCTTGCCCAAATTAAAAATGAAAAAATGGATTTTCTTGGCGCTATTAATGAGTACAACCAAACCCTAAAATTAAACCATTTAAATAGTTTTGCTTATTATGGTCGCGGACTAGCTAAATTGAGTATGAAGTATTTTACTGAAGCTAGTGCTGACTTTAGTAAAGCCATTGAATTAAAAGCCAACTTTGCTGATGCTTATTTTAATCGAGGAGTTTCAGAGTTCTATCTAAACAATAAAAAGAATGCATGTCAAGATTGGCAATTGGCAGAACAATATGGAAATCAAAATGCAACTGTAGTATTAAACCAGTATTGTAAATAACTTGAAACTAATGACAGTAATAAGCAATCGGTGGAGGTGTATAATAAGTAAACCTAAATATATTACCATTATAATATATTCCTCCTTGCGATGTCATACCATATAATTCATTCCCTATAAGAGTTAAGTTACCATAAGGCGCATAGCCACTAGTCCCACCAAAACCTACTAGATTCGTATATCCTGTTCCATCAATATTTATAGAAAATATTTCCCCAGCACTACCACCTGAAGTCATTCCATATAACTTGCCACCTGAATAGGTCAAGTCACCAGTTGGGTAACCAACATAGCCATTAAATTCATGCATAATGTTAACTCCTCCCGCCCCATCAGTATCTATCGAGAAAATACCACCGCTACTAGTATGCCCTCCACCTGATTGTGTCATCCCATAAAGTACTCCATTTACAATAATTAATGAACCATCAGGATTAGCTAGCCCACCACCAAAACCACCAATTACATAATATGCAGCTAGATCCGTGTCCACTGAAAATATTGTCCCTTGACCATAGCTACCACTTCCAGTAGTAGACATTCCATATAAGACACCTTCTGATGAAAGGACTAACGAGCCCCTAGGCTCTCTAACTGGACCAGAAAAATCCAAGTACCTAAATCTGCTGTCATCAGTATCAATTGAAAAAACAGTTCCATTATTAGTTATACCTCCAGCATAAGCCATTCCACCGCAATTTCACTGTTTTACTCCTGAACGAAGTGAAGAATCTCGTATTAAGAAACAGTTTTAATTATTTCAAAATGCCGTTTAAATTTCAGGAAAAAGGTCTCAAAGTATTCATAACTAATCGCTGCTATTATAATAGGAATTACTGTCATTAAAAATATAAAAAGGTAAATATTGTTGAGATGGAACGGGATAATGACTTTTTTAAGTAAAATAAACATTACTATACTGCCGTACATATAAATTCCATAAGATATTTTACCGAGATAGTGAATGAATTTATTATTTCTAAGCTGTAATTTGGCATTTGGATTGAAATTATAGTTTAATATAGCAAACCCTATTAAACCAATGTAGAAATATTTCTTCATTATCTCAAGTAAAGGGTTATAAAAAATAGAATTGCTGAATAGCGCAAAAAGTAACATAACGTAAAGTAATATCCTCAGCCATCCTGAAATTTCAATTGTAAAAGGTCGTTGACAATAATAAAATCCTGCTATTGCTCCTATAATTATAACGTCCATTCTACAAAAAGTATTTAAATACAGCACTAACTGAGAATTAGGAACAGTATATATAATCCATATCCGGTATGCAATACTGGAATGCCCGACAGGTTTGCCATCAAACTGCCATATAATACAATAAGATTGCTTCTCTTCGTATGATTGACGTAGCTGCTGAGATAGCATTATCCTAAAATCTTTTTCGTCAGGTAATTTATCTAAATCTACTCCCATACCAACCAAGAAAGCACTATCAGATTTTAACCAATATGTGAGGATTAAATCTATATCTTCCTTTTGAATTTCTCGAACTGATAGAGTAGGTGAATTCATACTCGCGGTATTTTACCCAAAGATAAAGCAATTATCAATATTCTGCCAAAACTTATCATGTTCCCCAAAGTCAGTGACCTAAAATAAATTTTTAATTATATTTGCTATAGTAATACCCCTTTTATGTTACACTTGCCATTTCAAGTGTATCACGACATAACTTCCTACTTATCAAGCAATAAAAGCCTTATAATACAATTTTAAAACCGTGTAAAAGTGTAACATAAAAATTTTGAAATTTTTTTATAAAAAAATCCATAATGGAAGTTCTTCGTACATTTGTTCTATTAAGTAAACAATGTTCACACAAAAAGGTAAAAATGTTTTGCAATGGTTCTTTTTTATTGGAGCCATGCTATGCTTTGCCTCCTGTGAAAACAACCTGAATACGGTAACTCTTATAACCTCTTCAGATCAAACTCCCTTGGCTGTTGAGCAAAATGCATCTATTTTCTACAACGATTCTACCCGCAACAAGTTTCATCTTATAGCACCTACAATAGAAAACTATGGTGGAGCGGATCCTTATGTGAAATTTACAAAGGGCATCCACATGGATTTCTATGATGACTCAGCCAATATAAATGGACAGTTGGATGCAGCATATGCCATAAGGCACGAAAATACGAAGCTAATGGAAGCGGATAATAATGTGCGGGTATTAAATCGTAAAGGCGAAAGGCTCAATACTGAACAGCTGTTTTGGGATGCAGGCAAACATAAAATATATACCAACAAGTTTGTGAGAATAAAAACTGCCAAAGAGATAATATATGGAGACGGACTTGTTTCAAATGAAGACTTTACACAATATAAAATAACCAATATAAGGGGTACCATTCAGCTTGACAGCCCTGAAGAAACTAAATAATGTTTACAACATTCATCATTATACTTGCATTATTGTTCTCCTTCTTCTTTTCAGGATTAGAGATTGCTTACGTATCGGCCAATAAACTGCAAATGTGGGTTGAAAGCCGTAAGGTAAGCCTTACAGGCCGTTTGTTTTCAAGAATTACAAATAGCCCTGTGCGCTTTTTAGCTGTCATATTATTAGGGAATACCCTTGCCCTTGTTTTGTTTGGTGTTTTTTCAGCGGAAGTGCTGACAAATATGCTTTCGGGTTTTCATTTCAGCGGACTTACCATGCTTGCAGTTCAATCTATAGTTACTACATTCATTGTACTTGTAGTAGCTGATTTTATTCCTAAAAATCTTTTCAGAGCTAATCCTAACCGTATTCTTATGCTACTTACACTACCATGTATCATAGCTTATTACATGCTGTTGCCCTTTACTCTGGCTATTCTTTGGCTTGTTAATTTTTTAATGAAAAAAATATTCAGGGTAACGCTCGTACGTTATAAAAGCACATTTACCAAAACAGATTTGTTCAGCTATATAGAAGACCATTCCGGTTCTGATAATGAAATACCCGGGGAAGTTGAACATGAAGTAAAAATATTCCAAAATGCCCTTAGCTTTCCGGATGTGAAGGTGCGTGATTGCATGATTCCCCGAATGGACATTTCAGGTGTGGAAATCGGCGAGGGATTTGAAAAGCTAAAGGAGTTATTTGAAAAAACAGAGCTATCTAGAATTGTGGTTTATAAAGACAGTATAGATAATATAATTGGCTATGTGCATTTCCATGCTATGTTTAAAAAGGCAGATGACATTCATACTATTTTACTTCCTGCACCCCTTGTACCTGAATCAATGCCGGCTAAAGATGCACTGCGTATTTTAATGCAACAACATAAAAGCCTTTCTGTTGTTGTAGATGAATTTGGAATGACATCGGGAATTATTACAACAGAAGATATTCTGGAGGAAATATTTGGTGAAATAGCCGATGAACATGACAGAGATGAACTTACTGAAAAGCAAATATCGCCGGATGAATTTATTTTTTCGGCTCGTCTTGAAATAGATGATATTAATAGACACTATGGGCTTGATATTCCCGTATCGGGCGATTACCTTACCCTTGGTGGGTTTATTTTGAATCACACAGGCTCCATACCCAAAGCCAGAGAAACAGTCGTAATTCATAATTTTAGTTTTAAGATACTCTCTTCGACCTCCACCCGCATTGAACAGGTTTATCTTACAAGAGAAAAGAAAGAGAATGAATAAAGCGTTTCTTTCACTTGGCAGTAATAGAGGCGACCGGATTGCTAACCTGAATATGGCTATGGCACAATTGTCTGAAAAAGGCGGTAACATAATTATTACATCTTCTTTATATGAAACCCAGCCATGGAAAATGGAGGATAAAACCGATTTTTTCAATCAGGTATTATTGCTTGAAACTAATCTTTCAGTAAGGCAATTAATGAACATTATAATTAAAATAGAGGCATTAATGGGCAGGGTACGCATAGAAGAAAAATATGAGCCAAGAACAATAGATATAGATATTCTTTTCTTTAATGATGAAATAATTAATACGCAGGAGTTGAGTATTCCACATTCATTAATACAAGAGCGCAGATTTGTTCTTGAACCGCTGGCAGAAATTGCCCCTGCCTATATCCATCCTGTTTTTAACAAAAGCAGTAAGGAATTGTTAGCGGAATGTCAGGATAAAAGCCGGATAAAAAAATCGGTTTCAAAATAATGCGTAATTTCGTGCATCAATAGCCAAGACATGACAGACTATAATAAAATAGCACCCGATTCAAGAGTTTGGATTTTTCAAGCTGACAGAGAATGGACAGTTTATGAAAATGATGCCATTTCAAATGAATTGCTGCAATTTGTTGAAAGTTGGTTAAGTCACGGTTCTTTGCTCAAAGCACATTATAAACTTTTACATAATCGGTTTATTGTTTTTTTTGCCGACGAACAGGGAAATAATATGTGCGGTAGGGCAATAGATGCTTCTGTACGCTTTATTAAAGAGATTGAGAAGAACTATTCTATTTCACTATTAGACAGAAGCCGTGTGGCATATATAAAAGATGGCAAGGTTGAAGCATGTACACTTGATGAGCTTGGCCAACGTATAGAAGACGGAGAAATTACTGCTGATACAGAGGTTTTTAATAATCTTGTTTCAACGAAAGAAGAATTTGATAACAACTGGACCATACCACTTTCAAAAAGCTGGCACCGTTCCTACCTTATGCAAAATCAGTAAGAACAAGTGTATACTAAAAAATTTCACCCCGGCGATTTAAGCCAATATTCCTTCGCAATTACTGGCGGAGCAGGTTTCATCGGTTCCCATCTTTTGGAGTATTTGATTTCCCATAAGGCAGGCAGAATAATAGTTTTAGATGACTTGTCATCTGGTACTAAAGAAAATCTTGAACAGGCAGAAAGTTACAAAGGTTTTGAGTTTGTACAAGGCAGTATTTGCGATAGTTCAGTTTGTAAAAAAGCGCTAAAGGGCATTGATTTTGTAATGCATCAGGCTGCTCTATGTTCAGTTCCCCGCTCGCTTGCAAACCCTGTTGCCACCAATGAAGTGAATGTTTCAGGATTTCTTAATATACTTATGGCTGCTAAAGAAACAGGTGTTAAGAGACTTGTTTATGCAAGTTCTTCTTCTGTTTATGGTGATAGTAAAAAGACACCCAAAAGTGAACTTGATACAGGAATGCAGCTTTCACCCTATGCCGTTTCAAAATACACCAATGAACTATATGCTTCTGTATTTGGCCGGAATTATGGTATGAATCTTATTGGATTGCGTTATTTCAATATTTTTGGTCCGCGTCAAAGCCCTGATGGGCCGTATGCGGCGGCTATTCCGCTTTTTGTTACTGCTCTGCTTGAAAACAGGTCGCCTGTTATATATGGCGATGGGTCTCAAACCCGTGATTTTACCTTTATAGAGAATGTAGTTCAGGCCAATATTAAAGCCTTATTTTCTTCAACCGAAGCAAGTGGAAACGTGTTTAACATTGCCTGTGGAGAACAGACGAGTGTAAACCAATTATTCAAATTGCTCGCACAAAGTGCCGGTTCCAAAGTTACTCCTGAATACAGGCCATACAGAACAGGAGATATACGTGATTCTATAGCAGATGTCAGTAAAGCGAAATTATTATTGGGATATACACCCGAAATTAATTTTAGTAAGGGAATAGAAACAACATGGAATTGGTTTAAAGAAAATTTCAATAAACGGTAAAATGGCATTTTTGGGTTTATTTAAAAAAACGGCTCTGCCACCGGCAGACTTATCTGTATTGAAAACAGATATACATTCTCATTTTATTCCCGGAATTGATGACGGCGCAAAAAACATTCAGGAATCACTTGAAATGCTTATGGAAATGCATGCGTTGGGATATCGGAAAGTAATTACAACTCCTCATATAATGAGTGACGGGTATAGAAACACACCTGAAATTATTTTAACAGGATTGGAAAAATTGAGGATGGCGGTAAAGGAAGCAGGAATCGAAATAGAAGTAGAAGCTGCTGCCGAGTACTATTTTGATTATGATTTTGAAAAGAGTATTCCTCAAAAAAACAAACTCACATTTGGCAAGAATTACTTGCTTTGGGAAATTTCATTTATGAATCAACCCGACAACATTAATGACGTTATTTTTGAAATGATAACTCAAGGCTATACACCTGTATTGGCGCATGTAGAAAGATATTCATTCTGGCATAATAACTTTGCCAAATATGAGGACATGGCAAGCAGAGGAGTCTTGTTCCAGTTAAATATAAACTCCATTACAGGACAATATGGTGCAGCAACTAAAAAAGCAGCAGAATGGTTTATTGATAATGATATGATAAGTTTTATAGGGACAGATTGTCATCACATGGGACATTTGGAAATTTTGAAAAAATCCCTCCATGAAAAGTATTTACACAAGATTTTGGCTTCAACAAAGCTGCTTAATTCTACTTTATAGGAATATTAAACGAAGCTTGCTCAAAAGTATCAAATGAAATGTTGATAAATTTTAAAGTAGAATAGGGTTTGTTTACTAATTTTGACCCCACAAACTTAAATAAGACACTATGAAAGTAACAGTAATTGGCGCAGGAAATGTAGGCGCAACATGTGCTAATGTAATTGCACAAAAAGACATCGTAAATAAAGTGGTTCTTCTTGATATTAAAGAAGGCGTTGCGGAGGGAAAAGCGCTTGATATCTGGGAAGCGGCACCTGTTAATGAATATAGTACAAGGGTAGTAGGATATACTAACGACTACGCTCAGACAAAAAATTCCGAGGTAGTAGTTATCACTTCGGGATTGCCTCGTAAACCGGGCATGAGCCGTGACGACCTTATTGCTACTAACGCAGGTATTGTACGTTCCGTTACTGAAAATGTGATGAAGCATTCACCGGATGCCAAAGTAATTGTGGTTTCAAACCCGCTGGATGTAATGACTTACTGTGCTTACCTTACTGCAAAAGTCGATTCTAATAAAGTTTTTGGTATGGCTGGCGTGCTTGATACTGCACGTTACAGGGCTTTTCTTGCCGACGAATTAAATATATCCCCTAAAGACATTCAGGCCATGTTACTTGGCGGACATGGAGACTCTATGGTTCCATTGCCACGCTATACAACTGTTGCCGGTATACCTGTTACCGAATTAATACCTGCCGATAAGTTAAATTCTATTATAGAAAGAACCAAGAATGGAGGAGGGGAAATTGTGAATTTGCTCGGTACTTCAGCATGGTATGCCCCCGGAGCTGCCGCCGCACAAATGGTGGAAGCCATTGTTAAGAATGAAAATCGCATATTCCCTTGTTGCGCTCTGTTAAAGGGACAATATGGCTTAAAAGACATTTATTTGGGTGTTCCTGTTAAGCTAGGTAAAAACGGCATTGAAGAAATTATTGAATTAAAGCTAAATAATGCTGAAATGGAGCTATTAAATGTGTCGGCTAAAGCCGTTCGGCAAGTAATGGATGTGCTGGATAAGCAACTGGCTGTTGCCGCTAAGTAGAAATAAAAGGCATATTTTCGTTAGGTTAAAGGGTTAAATTCTTTATTTCTTCATTATATCTTCATTTAGCAATTATAGGTTTGCCTAAGTTTTTTAACCATTAAATCCTCAAAACAAAATGAAAAAGTTAAGTTTAGTTCTTGCTACTGCTCTCCTTTTAGGAAGCGTTTCTTTTGCTCAAAATGCTCCAGCTACTGCTCCAGCAAAAGCTGCTCCTGCTAAAACAGAAAAGAAAGCTGACAAGAAAGCTGCTAAAGCTGACAAGAAAGCTGCTAAGACAGAAAAGAAAGCTGCTAAGTAATTACTCTTTCTAATACAAAAGCCTTGACTATTAAAGTCAGGCTTTTTGTATTTTATAGCTTAAAAAACTTCTTCTCGTATGCCTTGCAGTAGGACTTATAATAGAGGTCTATGGTATTAGTATAGTTAAATGCGGCATCAAGGAGCCTTTTCTTTAAGGATTCTGTATTTTTCGCAAAGTATATAAACTCATCGGCAATAGCAGAGCCCTCTCTGCCACTCGTTCTAAGATTATCCCACGCAGCAATAGATGCCATGTCTTCCAACATGTTCTTCAGTTTTTTAGTATTTCCTTTAAATATGGTATAGTCTATTCTGTCCGCAGAAGGCTGTAATTCCTTCAAAACGAAATTCTTTTTACCTAGTGAAATATCTGCCAAAAGGGCTGGTGGAGCTGAAAGTATACGTTTTTGTACTTCAACAAGCCTTTGCGCTTCATCTTTCCAGTGAGGCTGTTTAACGGATATATATTTAGCGGCATATGATGGTGTTGTTTCCTTCAAATCAAGTAAAAATCCTCCATCAGGCAAACCCCTGCCTTCAATAAGTATCACATAGCGCTCTAATCCGAGACTTGAAGTTCCTGCAATTCGGAAAGCAACATCATGAACCTTATAGAATTCAGAATCATGTTTTTGTTTTGCCCATTTGTTAATATGTTCAGTTACCTCTTCTTTTTTTGAATCGGTCAAAGGTAAAGTGTGTGGTTTCCCAATGATTAGTTTATATCTATTACTTTTTTTATAGACCCTAGTTTTTAGAAAAGATTTTCTTTTTCGTTGACTTACATTTTTTAAAAAGCGCTTTATAACCCCTCTTGCTGTCTGCTTTTCAAGGGTTCTTATATACCCATGTTCCAATGTTTGGAAATAGTTATCAATATATGTGCTGCACAATGAACGGGCTTCGTTATTAGTTAATTTAAGGTTTGAAGCTGAAACAATAACACTTATAATAAGCCTGTATGTGTCAAGTAAACAAGGTGCTAAAAGGCATTCATCAAAATCATTCACATTAAAATAGGCAATCCTGTTATCTGCTTTATAACTTCCCAGATTTTCAAGATGCAAGTCTCCGCAAATCCACGCATTTGGGGAACTTAATAAGAATGAATCATGGGGAATATCTTCATAAAATAAATGGGTCGTACCACGTAAAAACCTGAATTTATCTTCACGCATTAATTTATACTTAATATTTAAGGTTTCCGGGTAGCGCCCCCGGTTGAATATTTTTATTTTTTCGTTTATATTATTAGTAAGCATGGATATGAAAAATAATCAGTAAAGGTAGAGTGTTTGGTAAAAATAAGTAAGATAACCTATGCTTTAACGAAGATAATAAAACTTATCTTATAGTGTCACAAACAATAATATGCCTCATGTTTAGGGAAAATTAAGTAATTTCGGCTCAGTTTTATATAAAAATGGGACATGTTTATGCCGGTATACCAAAAGATTTGGTGCTGGAAATATTAAAAGAAGAAAAAATAAGGAGCTTTGTTGAAACAGGTACTTATTTGGGTAATACTGTTATCTGGGCAGCGCAACACTTTGAACAAGCTTTTACTATTGAAATAATGGAAGAGTTTAGTGTTAAAGCATCCAAGCGCCAAGATGCTTCTAAAAATATAAGATTTTGTGTTGGGAACAGCATAGATGTATTGCCTACAATAGTCAAAGAGATCAATGATAATACATTGTTTTGGCTTGATGGTCATTATAGTGGACAGGGAACCGGAGGCTCTGAAAATGAGTGTCCGGTAATGGATGAAATACGTATTGCATCTGCTTGTAAAAACGCTGTCATATTAATTGATGATGCGCGTTGCTTTTATGGCCCACCACCACCTCCTCATAAAGCTGATCAATGGCCAAGCATAGCTGATATATTTCTACAATTAAACAAGTATTTTCCACATCATTATGGTACTATTGTTGATGATGTGATTTTTTGTATCCCTGAAAAATTTAAAAAAATACTGGATGCTGATTGGCTAAAACACTTTGATGAAAGATTTTCAAATAATGAAGTACTACTGCAAGCGGAAAGCAAGTCTATTTTCAAAAAAATAAAATCTGCTTTTTCAAATACCTAAAAATATTTTTCCTTTTATTTATTTTAAAAATATTCTCAAACATTCAAGTGATTAATCAAACAATTATAGAGCCGGGAGGTAAGCGGAAGAACTATTGGAGTGATTTATGGAAATTCAAAGGCTTATTTTACTACTTGGCCTGGAGGGATGTATTGATACGTTATAAGCAGGCTGTAATTGGCATTGCCTGGAGTGCAATAAAGCCCTTACTTACTATTATAATTTTTGCGGCAGTTGGGAAATTATTACATACTACTGTGCCACCTGGTGTTCCAAGGCTTATGTTTGTTTGTATAGCTGTCCTTCCGTGGCAGTTTTTTTCTACTGCATTCAGCGAATCAAGCAATTCATTGCTTGCTAATTCTAATTTGCTTACAAAAGTTTATTTCCCCCGATTAATTTTACCTGCAAGTACCATTATTGTTTCTCTCATTGATTTTCTTACATCACTTGGACTTTTGTTCTTGTTTATGATTTATTATAGGTATATCCCAAGTTGGAATATGCTATTACTCCCCATTTTTCTTTTGCAGGCAACTATGATATCTATGGGTGGTGGCATATATATTGCTGCGTTAAATGTAAAGTATCGCGATTTTAAATTTATTGTTCCGTTTATTGTCCAGTTTGGGTTATATATATCTCCTGTTTATTTTTCAAGCGATTATATTTATCAAAGCACAAAACCTGAAGCGATAAAGCTTATATATTCTCTTAATCCTATGGTGGGTGTTATAGACGGTTTCCGGTGGTGTATTTTAGGAGTCAAAACCAATTTGTATATACCCGGATTTTTGTTGTCTATAGTTTTATCTATCTTGTTTTTAATTTTTGGTATCCGGTATTTCCGGAAAGTTGAAAAATCATTTGCAGACATAATATAATGGAGCCGGTAATTAAAATTGAACATTTAAGTAAAAAATATATTCTCAGCCATCAGGCGCAGGAACGCTATGTTGCATTACGCGATGTAATTACCAATAAAGTAAAAACCACATTTAAACCTAAGATAAATAAAACGCATAAATACTCAGAAGAATTCTGGGCATTAAAAGATGTTTCTTTTGAAATAAATAAGGGAGATAGAGTTGGCATAATTGGTCGAAATGGAGCTGGCAAATCAACTTTTTTGAAAATACTTAGTCAGATAACCGAGCCTACGGAGGGGAAAGTAACTATCAATGGCAGGGTAGCAAGCCTCCTTGAGGTTGGAACAGGATTTCATCCTGAACTCACAGGTAGAGAAAATATTTTTCTAAATGGTTCTATTCTTGGAATGTCAAAACGTGAAATACAATCGAAATTTGATGAAATTGTAGCTTTTTCGGAAGTTGAGAAATTTCTTGATACGCCTGTAAAAAGATATAGTAGTGGAATGTATGTTCGGCTTGCCTTTTCGGTAGCGGCGCATCTGGAACCAGATGTATTGATAATAGATGAAGTACTTGCAGTAGGCGATATGGCATTTCAGAAAAAATGTCTAGGAAAAATGGAAGAAGTTTCTGGGCAAGGGAGAACGATTTTATTTGTAAGCCACAATATGCAGGCGATTCAGAAAATATGTACCAAGGGAGTTTTGCTCAATCAGGGAAAAATAATCGCAATAGGAGAGACGACTTCAGTGATTGAAAAATATTTAAATGAAAGCATAGATAAAAAATCAGTTTACGAAATTCCACATCCGGAAAATAAAGATACCATGCCTGGCTATGTTGTTCGTGTGCAAATAGAAGATTTAAATGGAGCTCTGATAAATGAAATACCAATTGGCAGGGCTTGGCAAGCAAGGATATCTTTTATTATTACAAAAGAAGTTGAATATTTTATCTTAGGTTTTGGATTAGCAACTCAATTTGAATTACCTATTTGTACAAGTTGGACAGCTCCTCAAGACATGGAGAAAGGGGAATATGAAGCTTTATTTATTAATGATGAAATTATGCTTACAAAAGGGATTTACAATATAATTTTAGGCCTGTCTGAAAATAAAATAGCATTTCAGTATATAGATAAAGGAATATCCTTAAATATTTCTGATGTGAGTGATTTGGTAAAGGAAGAGAAAATTGTAAATACAGACAGTGGGTTGGTTATTAATCAAATGAAAACAAGAATAGTTCGTAAATAATTCAATTAAAATGAGATTACATTTAGGTTGTGGACAAAGATATTTAGAAGGATATGTCAATATTGATTATCCGATGACAGAGCACAGCGTTCAGCAAAAGAGCGTTGCTGACCAATTTGCTGATTTAAAAGAATTACGTTATAAAGTGGATTCTATTGAAGAAGTAAGACTACACCATGTTTTTGAACACTTTTCGAGGGCTACCGCCTGTGCCTTTCTTGCCGGTTGGAATTCCTGGTTAAAACAATCGGGTGGTCTTAGAATAGAAGTGCCTGATTTTGAAAAGACAGGTAAGGTTGCATTAAGCAGATGGAGTAACCCCAAAGAAAAATACGTAGCCTTGAGACATATTTTTGGCTCACAGGAGGCTCATTGGGCGGTACATTTCCAAGGATATACCCCATCATCGTTGTCCACTTTTTTGAAGTGCTATGGTTTTAAAACGGAGGCTGTAAACAAGAATAGTCATCTTGGCACCTATAACATTGAAATAATTGCTGTTAAAGAGAAATCAATTAATAAAGAAGATTTTATAAGAATTACTGCAGAGTATTTGAGTAATTATCTTGTTGATAAGTCTGAAAGTGAAAAAATTATGCTTGATATCTGGCTGAAGGAGTATGCTTTACAAGTAAATAAAACTTTTGCTTCTGAATGAGTACAATTAGTGTAATTATTCCCACTTGGAATCGTGCAGATACATTAAAAAGAGCAGTTACTAGCGTATTGAACCAAACCTATCCGATTGCAGAAATACTAGTTTGCGATGATGGTTCTACAGACAATTCAAAACAATCTGTTTTAGAGTTAAATGATGAAAGAATAAAATGGCTGGACGGTATTCATGCAGGACTGCCTTCTATACCAAGAAACCGAGGAATCTCAACCAGTAAAGGAGAATGGCTTGCATTTTTAGATAACGATGATGAGTGGTTACCCAATAAAATTGAAAAACAATTGCAATTTGCATCTCAAAAAAATACCAGTGCTGTTAGTAGTAATGCATATCGCATAATATCTGGAAATAAAATACAACAGCCCTATTTAAACAACCAAGTTGAAATTCTTTCTTTTGACCAATTAATAAAAAACAATTATATAATATGCAGTTCGGTTTTACTAAAAAGAAATTTATTTGATTTAGTTTATGGATTTCCGGAAGCCCTTGAACTGAAAGCTATTGAAGATTATGCTTTATGGTTACGGGTGGCTACTCAAACAGATTTTGCATATATTAAAGAACCTTTAGTAAAATATTTTGACGCACCTGAACAAAGTATCCGCGCAAATAATATAAGTGTTTTGCAACAACGCAAAATTATTCTTAATGATTTACTGGTTTGGATAGAAAAAATACCATCACTGAAGAAAAGTAAGTATAATAATATGGTTAAACTTGAAATTAAAAAAGTCAGAAAAATGACCAATGGAGGAATATTCTCCCTGTTTCAAAGAAAAAAATGAAAATTCTTCATACAGTTGAATCATATTACCCTTCAATTGGAGGGATGCAGGAAGTTGTGAAGCAGCTTTCAGAGAGACTTTTCAAGCTTGGTCATCAAGTTACGGTAGCCACCCGAAAAAATCCTGAACGAGATAGTGATATTATTAATGGAGTCCAAATAAAGGAATTTGATATTTCAGGTAATTTTACCATTGGAATGACAGGTGAAATAGAAGACTATAAAAAATTTCTATTAAATTCCGATTTTGACATAATAACAAATTTTGCTGCTCAACAATGGGCAACTGACATAGCATTACCAATACTGGATAATATTAAAGCAAAAAAGCTAAATGTTCCAACCGGCTTTTCGGGACTCTATAAAGAAGAATATGCATTGTATTTTGAAAATATGAAGCACTGGATGAGAAGCTATGATGCCAATATTTTCTTATCAAATAATTACCGTGACATTAATTTTGCCCGTGAAAATGGAATTAAAAACCTTCTCGTAATTCCTAATGGTGCTGCAAAAGATGAATTCCTAGCCATTCAAAAAATGGATATTCGGAAAAAATTAAATATTGCGAAGAATGATTTTTTAATTCTTCATGTAGGTTCTTATACTGGTATTAAAGGCCATGTGGAAGCGCTAAAAATATATCTTAAATCAAATATTACAAATGGCGTATTGCTTTTTGTTGGTTATAATAACCAGAATTTTCTATCTTACATGAACAATAATAAGCAATATAAGGTGTGGAAAATATTTAATTTTGTATCTAAAAAAAGAGTAATAGTTACACAACTTACGCGCGAAGAAACAGTAGCGGCATATAAAGCAGCTGATTTATTTTTATTCCCTTCTAATGTTGAGTGTTCGCCTATAGTTTTGTTTGAATGTATGGCTGCCCGTATTCCATTTTTAACAACGGATGTGGGGAATTCAAAAGAGATAATTGAATGGAGTGATGCAGGCATGATACTTCCTACACGGATAGATAAAAGAGGCTTCAGTTATGCAGAAATTCGAGCATCAAGTAAAATGCTTGATTATGTATATGGGCATAAAGAATTAAGAGAACAACTGGCATCAAGAGGATTTAATGTATGGGAGAGTAATTATACATGGGAAGCTATTTCAAAAAAATATGAAACTCTTTATTTAAACCTTTTAAACCAATAAGTATGATTAAATCAATTTTTCGGGAACGAAAGCTAAAGTATCCGGACGCTATTGTTAATGATAATTGTACGCAATTTGAAGTAAATAAATTGATAATCTCTGATTTCGTTCTTTCTAATCTGATTCCAACAGTTGATACACGTCCATTTCCTTTGGATGAATTGATGATGATGGCATCAGCTGTCGTAAAGTTCAAGCCGGAATATATTTTTGAATGGGGCACACATATAGGTAAATCTGCTCGTATATTTTATGAAATAATAAAAGCATTTGATATTTCTTGCGAAATACATTCAATTGACTTGCCTCCAAATGTGCAGCATATTGAGCATCCTAAAGAAAAGCATGGAATGCTGGTAAAGAATATTAAGGAAGTTAAGCTACACAGAGGAGATGGAATTTCAAAAGCAATGGAAGTTTACAAATCATTGAATGATGTTTCCAGGGTATTATTTTTGATAGATGGTGACCATAGCTACGAATCTGTAAAACGTGAACTTAGTATAGTTCTTAATGAAGTTAAAAGTCCGCTCATATTATTACATGATACTTTTTTTCAATCGAAAGAATCAGGGTATAATATAGGTCCTTTTCAAGCTATACAAGATGTGTTAGCAGCGAAAAAAGAGAAGTATAAAATAATTTCAACACAAATGGGCTTACCAGGCATGACACTGGTATATGAAAGATGATCATCGTTAAACTAATGGGTGGGCTTGGTAACCAAATGTTTCAATATGCATTAGGTAGAAGGATTTCATTGCTTCGTAATACGGATCTGAAAGTTGATAGTTCATTCTTAAATGATAAGGAGTCTAATCATACTAATCGAAAGTTTGAACTGGATGTTTTTTCATTGACTATTCCAATTGCCAGTGAAGTAGAAATGAATAGATTTAAGACCATTCAGGAAAATAAGTTTAAAAAGAAAATTCAGTGGATAGCTCCTTTTATCTTCCCCTATAATAGTATTCTGGAACAGGGGCATGAATTCAATAAGAGTATTTTAAATTCACCTAAAAATTCTTTTCTTATTGGATATTGGCAAACGGAGAAGTATTTCCTTACAATACAAGATTTAATTAGAAAAGACTTTGCATTTAAAAATCCCCTAGAAGGAGTAAATAAAATTTATGCTAAGGAGATAAAAAAAAGTAATTCAGTTAGTATACATATACGTAGAGGAGATTATATACATAATACTGAAGCAAATCAATTTCATGGAAGTTGTAGTTGGGAATACTATTCTACTGCACTTGAATTAGTTAAAAATAAAGTTACAAATGTTCATTTATACGTCTTCTCCGATGATATGAAATGGGTTAAAGACAATATGAATTTTGATATCCCTGTTACTTACATAGACAATAATATAGCTGAAAATAGTTATATTGACATGCAACTTATGAGTTTATGCAAGCATAATATCATTGCCAATAGTAGTTTTAGCTGGTGGGGAGCGTGGTTGAATAATACTCCGGAAAAGATAGTAATTGCACCTACCCAATGGTTTAAAGATACTTCCGTTAATATAAATGATGTTATACCCATAGGATGGTACAAGCTATAAATAAACCAAAGGTAACAGTATTGATGCCTGTTTATAATGGGGAGAAGTATCTTCATGAGGCAATTGAAAGTATTTTAAACCAAACTTTTACTGATTTTGAATTTTTAATAATTAATGATGGCAGTACTGATAATAGCATATCAATAATTGAGTCATACAATGATAGTCGGATACGCCTTATTAATAATGAAAAGAACTTAGGGCTGATTGATACTCTGAACAACGGTATTGATCTTGCAAAAGGAGAATACATTGCCAGAATGGATTGTGATGATATTAGTTTACTTAAAAGACTGGAAAAACAAATTGATTTTCTTAAGAAAAATCCCTCTGCCTGCCTAGTGGCTACCCATATAGCTTTGATAGATGAAAATGGGAATAGCGTTGGATATTGGTCGGAAGACATGAAAACAGTATCTATCTCCCAGATAAAATCTATGATTCCGGAAGAAAACTGTATTGCTCACCCGACAGTAATGATAAAGAAGGAGGTTGTAAAAGCGATTAAATATAATAAGGCATTTAAACATAATGAAGATTGGGGTCTATGGCTTACGCTTTTATCTCAAGGATATGCTTTAGCTAAAGTAGATGAACCATTATTAAAATATAGGATTCATTCAGAAGGCACTACAGTAAAAGCAAATCGAGAAGGAGTTAGAAAAAAAATAATACAGTTTAAGTATAGATATATAAAAGAAAGAACTAAAACATTCAAATTGAGTGGAATAGATTGTGTGGTTCTTGTCTCGCTTGTCAGAAACTTATTTAAATATCGTTCCCCAATTTTTTATTCTAACATTGCAAGAATATACAGTACTAATCTCCTGAAATTAGTTTATCAATTTGTCCAATTTCGAAAGCAATTTTATACTAGAGAGCAACTAAGTCATCTCTTTTTTTTCCCTTTCTATGATATAGGAGGAGCAGAGAATGTTCATGCATCAATTGTGGAAACCGTTGCAAATAAAAAACCAATAGTGCTTTTTACAAGTCATTCTAAAGGAACCGGATTATTGCCGGAATTCAAAAAAAATGCAACGGTCCTTAAAATTGAACAACTACTAAATTGGCCTTTTGCAAAGGAATATATAATTAAAACCATAACTGCAAAGTGCTTGCAAAATAAAGGAATTCATTTATTTGGATGTAATTCACGTTTTTTTTATGAGATGGTATCTCGAATTCCTTCCGATGCAAAAATAATTGATCTTATTCATGCATTTATGCATGAATACGAAGAGGGCTCTGAAAAATGGAGTTTGCCTGTTGTAGCGAAAATAAATACGAGAATAGTAATTACTCAATCGGTAATACGTTCTATGAAGATACTCTATAAAACTAACAATATATCTGAGGATCTCTTAAGCAGAATTTTCTGTATCCCTAATTATACTGATGAAAAGTCCGCAATAAAAAAGAATATGCATGATAAATTAAAAGTGATATTTGTAGGAAGAAACACGCCAGAAAAAAGAGTTGATTTAATTGCATCTGCCGCAAAAAATCTAGCTAAAAAAAAATCACCTGTTGAATTCCATTTTGTAGGGGATGTTAGAAATGTTATACCTACAGAATATCTTCCTTTTTGTATTTTACATGGTGAGGTCTCAAGTAAACAAGAACTGGATGAATTATATTCAGACGCACATATACTTATTCTTGCTTCGTCAAGAGAAGGTTTTCCAATGGTAATTATGGAAGCAATGATGCATGGTGTTGTGCCTCTTTCAACTAATGTTGGAGGCATTTCAGACCATGTCAGGAATAATGAAAATGGTATATTGATAAATGAAACAGAAAATGATGCAATAGTTAATGAAATCGTAAAAGCGTTAGAGTCATTTGCCGATAACCGCGATAAACTTGTTATCATGTCAGAAAATGCTTATCAGTATGCAATTAGTAACTTTGGAAAAAAGCAATTTATAGAAGCATATCAAAATTTTTTAAATAATTAGAAATGGATATAAAGCAACTCTTACAAGATATCTTGTCATTTAATACTAAATCATTCCGTTTGAGATTGTGCAAATTAAATGCGGTTATAAAAAGGTTGATTTTTTTACCACTTGGGAAAAATTATAAAAAAGGTAAAGACATAAGGAATATTCCTATTATAATTAATAACAGGAATAGATATATATATATGATGCAACTGATCGGTTGGCTTGAGAAATACGGCTACAATAACATATATATTATTGATAACAACTCTACATATCCAAAATTGCTGGAGTATTATTCCAAAACAAAATACACAGTATTTAGATTAAAAGATAATGTTGGAAAATTAGCATTATGGGAAGCAGGCATAATTAAACAATTTCAAAACGATTACTATGTATATACTGATCCTGATGTTCTACCGATTGAAGAATGCCCAGGTGATGTTATGAGTTTTTTTATGGAACAGCTTACTAAGTATCCTGTTATTGAAAAGATAGGGTTTGGTTTGAAAATAGATGATTTACCGGATTATTATGCGCCTAAAAAGGACGTGCTTGAATGGGAAAGTAAATATTGGCAAAGGCAAGTTGAATATAATATATATGATGCCCAAATTGATACTACTTTTGCACTTTACAGACCTTATACAAATGGAGCAATATGGGTGCAACGTTCTTACCGAACAGGTGGAAAATATTTGGCTCGCCATTTACCATGGTATGAAGATTCATCAAATCCGACAGAGGAAGATATTTATTATAAGAATAATATTCAAGCGGGAATATCACATTGGTATGTCGATCAACAAAATACTTAATAGGAAAGTCTTAATAAATTATGAGTAATCCTTTAGTAAGTATTTGTATACCTACATACAACGGAGAAAAGCACATAGAACAGTGTCTTGTCTCCGCTACTAATCAGACTTATAAAAATATTGAGATTATTATAATTGATGATGCCTCTACAGATAATACATGGAATATAATCAATCAATATGCTGTAACTGATAAACGAATAAAATTATACCGCAACGATAATAACATAGGTCTTGTGGGTAATTTTAATAAATGTCTTGAAATAGCTGGCGGGCAATGGATAAAATTCCTTTTACAGGATGATTATATTACAGATAATTGTGTAGATACAATGGTTGCAAATATATCCGTGGAAGATAAGATTGTCTCATGTAAACGTACTTTTCTGTTGGATGGCACTTTTAATGAAGATAAAAAAGGGTATTATAATCATGGTGTGGTAACTTTTGAGGGGTTAGGCATAATTTCAAAGGCTCCTATTTTTATAAAACCTAATCAGATTGCAAAAATGGCTATAGAGAATATCTGCATGAATTTTATTGGTGAACCAACGAGTCTAATGATTAAAAGAGATGTTCTTGTAGAAATGGGTTATTTTAATATATATTTAGCTCAAATATGCGACTTAGAATACTTTCTCCGGATATCTTCAAGGTATGGTATAAAGTATATACCTGAATCTCTCACTTATTTTAGGATACACACAGAATCAACTACGGAAGTAAATCTTCAAAGCAAAACCTATGTGCTTTCTCATTTAGATCCAATTATTTTTGCAAATCAGTTATTGTTTGACAAATGCTATTCATCGCTTAGAAATAATTTAAACTTTATTCAAAAAATAAAACTGAAATTATATTTTCTTGTACGTGTATACGAGGCATACAAAAGTGCTGCTGGTAATAGTGCTGAGGTAGGTAAATTTGAATCCGTCTCAGAAATGTTTCCGGAAATAAAGAAACATCAAAACGGTTCTTTGTTTACTAAATTTTTGTTTGCAGTAATCAAAATAAAAAGAAGAGCAAAAAATTAATATCCAATTAGAAGAATGAAATTTTCCATTATAATACCCTCCTATAATCAAGAAAAGTTTATTGCCCAAACCCTTGAAAACATCCTACACCTGAAGGAATTGGCAAAGCAATATAATATTGATATTGAGGTATTGTTATTTGATAATCAATCTAACGAAGCGACGCAAAAGATAATTTATACAAATAGAAATCTATTTGATTATATAGAAATTACAAAAGATAAAGGGCAGTATGATGCAATTAATAAAGGGATTAATAAATTAACCGGTGATTACTGGACTTGGCTAAATACGGATGATTTAATCGAGCCAGATGGATTTCTCAAATTAGCTGAAATTGTAAAAAGCATCCCAGTAGATTATATTTACGGAAGTATACGTGTAATTGATGAGTCAGGAAATGAAATTAAAGTTGGTCATTCAATTGCACTTGATTGGAAGAAAATGGTAAACAATGATCCCGGTGTTTATCAGCCAGGTTCTTTTTTTAGAAAATCATTTACTGATAAAATAGGGTTGCTTGAAGCGTATGAATGTTGCTTCGATTATGAATATATTTTACGTATTATAAAAAATGAAGGAAAATTATATGTATGTAATTTTCCTTTGGCAAGATTCAGGCTACATAATTGCTCAAAAACAAAGAATATAACATCTAAATTTATAAAGGAGCAGTTAGTGATAAGTAAGCAGTATGGAAGAAGATTTTTATCTAAACATACGCTTATTGCTTCTTTACGGCTCATTAAACATAAGTTATATCTTAAAAATAGTTTAAAGTAATTACCTTTGTGTACTTATTTTAAAATATAGTAACAAGTGAGTGACAGGGGAGATAATGGAAATAAAAAGTATCGGATTTTACTCCTTGCCGATATTAATTCAACACATACCCAAAAATGGGTGGTATCGTTGGCTGCAAATGATATTCAAATTGGTATATATAGTCTTAGTAATCTAAATATAGACTGGGTTAAGAATAAAAAAAACATTCAAATCCTATATACTCCTCCACTAAATGAAGGTTCAACCCCAAAAATAATTTCAAAAGCACTTACAGTATGGGCGCTGCCGGAGTTAAAAGATATAATAAGGGAGTTTAAGCCTGATATTCTACACGCCCATTACGCCTCAAGTTATGGCTTTATGGGGGCACTCTCCGGCTTTCATCCTTTTGTCCTTTCTGTTTGGGGTAGTGATGTTTATAGCTTCCCGAAAATAAGTCCCCTACATAAGTGGATTTTTAAATTTAATTTAAAGAAGGCAGATAAAATTTGCTCAACAAGTCATGCAATGAAAGATGAAATAGTAAAATATACTAACAAAGATATTTCCGTTATTCCTTTTGGAATAGATCTAAATATATTTAAACCTTTTTATTCTCATCATGTTTTTAAAGAAAATACCATTGTAATAGGAATCATTAAACATCTTGAAAAGGAATATGGTGTAGTATATCTGATTGAAGCTTTTTCTTTATTACTAAAGAAATTAAAGGGATACCCTATAAAGCTTCTAATTGTAGGTAAAGGTAGTTTAGAGGCTGAGTTAAGAACAAAAGCTAAAGATATTGGAATTGATGGAGATACTGTTTTTACCGGTTATATTCCACCTGACGAAATTCCCTTTTATCAAAACATGCTTTCTATTGCTGTTTTTCCTTCATTAAAAGAAAGTTTTGGTGTGTCAGTAGCAGAAGCAATGGCATGTGAAAAACCTGTTGTTGTTACGAATGTGGGAGGACTGCCCGAAGTGGTTGAAAATGGCGTTACAGGTTTAATTGTGCCTCCTGCAAATGCTGAAAAGCTTGCCGAAGCCATTGAGAAATTAATTGTGAATCAGGAACTAAGAATTACTCTTGGTAAACAGGGAAGGCAACGGGTAGAAAAACTCTATAATTGGGAGAATAATTTAGCTGCTATGACTAGCATTTACAATGAGGTATTAACTGACAAAGCTAAATGAGGGAACTTATACGGGAACATGTTGACTAAGTTTATCTAGTTCAAGTATAGTAGTTCTTCCATCTTCACTTTCTTTGAACATTCGGCTAAACTTCCGGTTAAATAATATTTCATGGTATGTATAAGAACTACGTTGTTGTACTGTATCAGAAAAAATGTCATCAAAGCCACGAATTAGGACATATACTTCTAAATCAGCATTTTTCATATCCTCATGCGTAAAGCCATTCAAAGGGCTTGTCTCATCAATGGGGTGAACGACAGTCCAATTCATAGGCAGACTTTCCACTCTTTCTCTTTCAAGAGAAAGGGTATAATACTGGTAAGTTGATTCTCCATTCTGTTGAATATTCATCCCCACGTTTACTTTCACTTCTACATCAGTGTGGGAATGATTGTCTTTATAGTTTACAAAACGGAACATTAAAGCAGTTTTATCTTTATATGGGCTAATGAGTGCATGCTCACTAAATATAAGGTAAGCTCTGGGTCTGG
>Ga0206824_10119_pt1 | contig 26970 bp, 18 predicted proteins | sample Alteio_BWOrgCont_82_FD_152874 | JGI IMG/M metagenome (GOLD analysis project Ga0206824, IMG submission 152874) | Enriched cells from forest soil in Barre Woods Harvard Forest LTER site, Petersham, Massachusetts, United States -... | ecosystem: Environmental > Terrestrial > Soil > Temperate forest >...
CGCGAGCTGACAGCGCAGTGGATGGAGAAGATTGCGCTACTGAATAAGATCGTCGACACGAATGATGCGTTTCTGCTGGGGCCGTGGCTGGCTGCAGCGCGGGCTGCTGGAAAGACGACGGCAGAGCAGGATGAGTTCGAGTTTGATGCGCGCAGCCTGCTGGTGGAGTGGGGTCCGGCGGCTTCCGCGCCTACCAACATCCATGACTATGCGAACCGCGAGTGGAATGGGCTACTGGAGTTTTATGCCGAGCGCTGGAAGCTGTACTTCGACTCACTGCAGACGGCGCTGGAGAAGAATGAGCCGGCAAAAACGATCGACTGGTTTGCAGTGCATGAGAGCTGGGCGAAGCGCACGAATCGTTATGCGGAGCGGCCCGAAGGCGATGCGTACGCAGTGGTGCATGGTGCGATAGCGGCGATTACTGCTTCCTAATCGGGCCGGGGAAGTTGTGTTCGCGCAGGAACTGATCGCGGAGCGCGGCATCGCGAAAGGCTTCTGTGCCGCCGGGGCGAAGCGTAGAGAGCGCGCCGGTGATGTTGCCTGCGCGGGCTGCTTCCTCGTAGCTTGCGCCTTGAAGAAATGCGAAGAGAAAGCCTGAGTTGAAGCTGTCACCGGCACCGATGGTGTCGATGGGAGTGACGGTCACGCCGGGGACGATGATGCGCTTGTTTTCTACCTGTACTACTGCGCCGTTTTTGCCACATTTCACGGCAATGGCAGGCACTTTGGCCGAGAGCGTGGTTAGGGCTTCATCGAGTGTCTTGCAGCGTGCGATTTTGAGGATTTCGTTTTCGTTGGGCAGCAGAATATCAACGTAATCAAGCAGCTCATGCAGCACGCCTTCCCAGCGGTCTTCGGGGTCGTCATTGGTGTCGAGCGAGATGGTGAGGCCGTCGCGCTTGAGATCGCGGAAGAGTTGAGGGAGATCCTTTTCGAGATCGCGATGCAGAAAGAGCGACGAGAGATGGAAGTGGCGGGCTGACGCGAGGTACGCGTAGTCGAGATCGGCGCGCGACATCTCTGCCATGACGCCGGGATAGGTGAACATGCGGCGGGTGGCGCCGTGAGGCAAGATGATGGTGACGCCAGTGGTTCCGGAACCGTTGGAGCGCGTGACACGAGAAAGATCGACGCCGGATTCCTTGAGGCGATCGAGCGCGACGGAGCCGAGTGAATCTGTTTCCGGATTTGCGCCTACGCGGGTAATGAAGCCAACCTGCGCGCCGAGCACGGCAAGATTGTGCGCGAGGATGGCGGAGGAGCTGCCGAGGGTCAGACGAAAGTCGCTGGCGAGCAGCTCGCGCTCGACGGGCAGCTCCGTGGGAAGGCCGTAGAGGATGAGGTCGAGGTTGATTTCACCGGCGATGGCAATGTCGAGTTTTTTCATGCTTTCTGTGCCCTATGTCAGGATTTGAGTGTAGGTGGTGGTGGGAATTCGAGTCAATCATTCGAAAGAATTCGTAATAAAATGCAAGTAGCCTGTTGCCGACGAATGAAACGGGCCGATTGCCGTATTTTGAGATGATCTGGTTCGCTGGGCGAATAGGAGTCTGCAATGCAGGACAAGTTTGTCGACATGGTGAGCGCAAAGGCTGAGGTGGACCTGCCGCTGAGCAGTTTTCAGCCGCGCTCGTCGCTGACCACCACTGTGACGGTGGTGGAGAAGCCGAAGTTTCCGGCGATTGATTATCACAATCATCTGGATTCGACTGACCCACGCGAGGTGCTGGGCATCATGGATCGGTGCGGCCTGGAACGGGTTGTGAACATCACCATGCGGACCGGCGAAGATGGCCTTGCGATGATGGACCGTTTTCACCGCGCCGCGCCGGATAGGTTCTCTTCCATTGGCTGGATGGACTGGAGCGATGTGACGAGCGCTGATTTTGTGCAGAAGACGCTCGATCGCATTCAGCGGATGATTGAGCACGGCGCGATTGGGATCAAGTTTTGGAAAGATTTTGGGCTCACGGTGCGCGATGCCCAGGGCAAGCTCCTGCGGATTGACGATGAGCGCTTTGCACCGATCTTTGCGGCGTGCGGCGAGTGGAAGCTGCCGGTGATGTTTCATACGGCGGACCCTACGGCGTTCTTTCAGCCGATTGACCGCTACAACGAACGATATGAGGAGCTGGCGGCGCATCCGGAGTGGGGCTTTCAGGATTCGCAGGTAACGAAGCGTGAGTTGATTCAGCAGCGGAATTGCGTAATTTTGCGACACCCGGAGGTGATCTTTGTTGGGGCGCACTGCGCGGAGTGCAGTGAGGATTTAGAGTGGCTTGGCGAGCAGATGGATGCGATGCCGAATCTAATGATCGACATCAGCGCGCGCACGCCGGAGCTGGGAAGACAGCCATACAGCGCGCGAAAGTTTTTTCTGAAGTATGCTGACCGAATTCTCTTTGGCACGGATTTGTTGCCGGAGGACGAGATGTACCGGCTTTACTACCGCTTTCTGGAGACGGCGGATGAGTATTTCGAGTATCCCTCGCATGCTTCGCGACAGGGACGGTGGAATATTTATGGATTGTTTCTTCCAGACGATGTGCTCAAGAAGGTATATCGAGAGAATGCGCTGCAGCTGCTCAAGCGATAGAGGAAAGGGTCGTTTATGTCGGAGATTTTGCAGGCGCTGCTGAAAGAGCGCAAAGCCGCGGGCGCAGCGCGTGGGATTTATTCGGTCTGCACTGCACATCCGCTGGCGATTCGCGCGGCGCTGCGGCAGGCACGCGAGGATAGTTCGCCGGTGCTGCTGGAGGCAACCTCAAATCAGGTGAATCAGTTTGGCGGTTATACGGGAATGCAGCCGAGAGATTTTCGCGGACTGGTGAGACGGCTGGCCGAAGAAGAACGGTTTCCCTTCGACCAGGTCATTCTTGGTGGCGATCATCTGGGGCCAAATCCGTGGCGCGCAAAGCCTGCCGAAGAAGCGATGAAGCTGGCCGAAGAAATGATTGCCGGGTACGCGGCGGAAGGCTTTACCAAGCTGCATCTGGATGCGAGCATGGCGTGCGCTGGCGATCCCGCCGTGCCCGCGCCGGAGGTTGTGGCAGAACGGTCGGCTCGGTTGTGCGCGGTGGCAGAGGCGGCCGCGCCGAAATCCAGCGAACTACTGTACGTGGTGGGAACCGAAGTGCCAACGCCGGGCGGTGCAAACGAAGAGATGGATTCGCTGCAGGTGACCGCCGTTGAGGATGCGGAAAAGACGTTTGTGGTACATCGCGATGTTTTTGCGGCGCATGGACTGGCAGATGCATGGCAGCGCGTGATTGCAATGGTGGTGCAGCCGGGTGTGGAGTTTAATCACGATACGGTGCATGACTATGAGCATGAGAAGACGGCAACGCTGACACAGTGGCTCGATGCACATGAGCCGCTGGTTTTTGAGGCGCATTCGAGCGACTACCAGCGGCCAAAAGCTTATCGGCAGCTCGTAGATAACGGCTTTGCGATTCTGAAGGTGGGACCAGCGGTGACATTTGCAATGCGCGAGGCATTCTTTGCGCTGGCTCGGATTGAGGATGAGCTACTGCCCGAGGCGGAACGGTCTCAACTTCCGCGCGTGCTGGAAGGGGTAATGCTGGCTGCCCCTGCGAATTGGAAGGGTCACTATCATGGTTCGGCTGAGGAACAGCGGCTGCTGAGAACCTTCAGCTACAGTGACCGGATTCGTTACTACTGGACCGTTCCCGCAGTGCAGAGCGCAGTTGAGAAGCTGATTGCGAATCTTTCCGCACATACAATTCCCCAAACACTGTTGAGCGCGTATCTGCCGGTGCAATATTCCGCGGTGCGCGGCGGAAAGGTGAAGAATGAGCCGCTGGAACTTGTGCTGCATGCAAGCCAAAGTTCGCTGAAGGCATACGCTGAGGCGTGCTTTAGAGATTAGAGTTCTTCTTTTCGCAGAACTGAGTGTGTGGGATCGCGCGGGTCAACATGAACCGTGACATTGCGACCCTTATAGGAAGCAGCCCATTCCTGAGCTTCTGCTTCCGTGTCAAGCATGTGGCTAAACTCGCCCATTTGCAATTCAGGATTGCGATAGAAGTAGGTGAGTGTGGCAAGGTAGCCGACGATGCGCTCACCTGAACGTGTCTGCACCTTTTCTGCGACGACGCTGACGACATCGACCACTGCGGAGGTTGTTGCCCAGTCCTGTCCGCGGATGCCGTTCAGCCATTGGAGAAAGAACCTCCAGTAGCGGACCGCAATCCCACCAGCAAGCATGATCGCGAAGACCGCGAAGCCAATCCAACTACCGCCGGTGTCGCTTGTCATCATGTCAGTGCTTAGCAGACAGTGACTTCGATTCCTGCTTTACGAAGTGCAGCAAGATCGGTTTTGGTGACGCCGCGGTCGGTGATGACATGGTGAAGCGACGCCGTCGGGCAGAGGAGCGAGAGGCTGCGCTTGCCGAATTTGCTCGAGTCGCAGACGGCGACGGTGCGGCGGGCTACGTCCATCATGGCGCGATTGACGCGTGCCTCAAGCAGGTTGGGCGTGGAAAGGCCGAAGTCTACATCGAAGCCATCGACACCGAGGAAGAAGATATCGGCGCTGAGCTTGCGCAGGGTTTCCTCGGCGAGCGGACCGACCTGCGAAAAGGAATTTTTGCGCACATTTCCGCCGGTGAGAATGACTTCGATATTGGTTCCGGAGAGCTCGACAGCGATGTTCACCGCGTTGGTAATGACAGTAAGGTTCTGGAAGTTTCGAAGTGCGCGGGCAATGGCAGTCGTGGTGGTACCTGAGTCGAGAATAACGACCTGGCCCTCGGTAACCAGCTTAACGGCCTCAGCCGCAATGGCAGTCTTTTCCTCGCGGTGAAGTTTTTCCTTGTCCAACAGGCTGGGATCTTCGAGAACGTTTCCCCGGGCGGTCAGCGCGCCGCCGTGAGTTCTGTAGACCTGTCCACGAGCATGAAGAGTTTCGAGATCCTTGCGAATCGTAACCTGTGACGTGCGAAAGCGCTTGGCCAGGTCCACGACCAGAACGCGACCCTCGCGATTGAGGATTTCAAGAATGGCTCTCTGTCGTTCTTCGCTCAGCACTGTATTGGGCTCGTTATTTTGAAGAAACTAACTGGTTTCAATTGGGATTGCATGAGCCGGTATTGTAATCTCCCGCAGGGAGGCAATTCCAGCTGGAAGTTTACGTCTTTCAATATGGGGTAACGCAGGCCGCGTGAATATCCAGGCCTGAACATTTTTTGATCTACACTTGAATGTAAACGAAATCATTCGTAATATATCGATAGTTTTGATAGTCTGCATCCAAGCAGACAGAAGTTTATGAAGGTACTGATGGATCCTTTGTCCGCATTGCTCGCCGAATCGACCGCCACGCAGGCGCAACGGGGCACCGTACACACTCCGCGCGAAATTGCGCAACAGCCCGATACCTGGCAGAAGACGTTCGGGACTCTTGCAAGCAAACGGGAGGAGATTGCTGCTTTTCTCGACACTGCCGGCCTGAACAAGGAAAAAGGGCAGAGACCGACGGTGCTTCTGATCGGCGCGGGTACCTCTGACTACATTGGACAGTGCCTGCACCACCTGCTGCGCTCCGAATGGCAGTGCGAAGTCATCGCCGTTCCAAGCACCAGCCTGCTTACGGATTTCTCAGAGTACCTGGTTGCGGGCAAGCCCTATCTTTGGATTTCCTTTTCACGCTCCGGTGAGAGTCCGGAAGGCGTGGCGGTGATGGAACGCGCACTGGCAGAGTTGCCCAATGTGCATCACATGGTGATTACGTGCAATGCCAGGGGACGACAAATTGCGTTGGTGCAGGGCAAGCCGAATTGCCTGGGAATTGTGCTGGATGATGCGACGAATGACCGCAGCCTGGCAATGACCAGCTCGTTCTCAAACATGGTGCTGGCCGGGCAGATGCTGGCGCACACCTTTACGGCGGAGAACTATGAGCCCATCTTTCACGAGATTGTGGCTGCCGGGCGGGATTTGCTTCCACGCGCGGCGGAGACTGCAGCCGAGCTTTCAAGAGAAGGTTACAGCCGGGCGTGCTTTGTGGGCTCCGGTCTGCTGGCCAGCGTGGCTCGGGAATCGGCGCTGAAGTTGTTGGAACTCACGGCAGGACAGGTGAAGACGATGTCGGAATCCACGCTGGGGCTGCGCCATGGCCCCATGGCGGCGCTGGATCAGGAGACTCTGTTTGTAAGCTTCTTATCCGGATCAGAGGCTCGGCGGAATTATGAAGTCGATCTGCTGCGTGAAATTGGCGAGAAGCACCTGGTGAGGACGCGCCTGGCGGTAGCAGGCGGCGGGTATGTGCCGGAGCTGAGTGGAATCGCGGATCGTGTTCTTACGCCGACGCGGCAATGGAAGATTCCGGATTTCTATCTGCCAGTGGTGGATGTAATCTTCGGGCAACTGATGGGTCTGTTCTCGTCGCTGGAGCTTGACTTGATGCCGGACACGCCAAGCCCGAACGGAGCAATCAGCCGCGTGGTACAGACCATTGAGATTTATCAACAGTAAGTGAAGTGCTCAACATCGTAATCAAACTTTCACGTCAAGAGGAGTGCCAGATGATCCATTTGTCGCGGCGTACTTCTGCCCTGTGTGTTGTGGCAATCCTTTCCACTCAATGCGCAATGACGCAGACTGCAAAGCTCGCTGCGGACGGCGGCAGCATCCGGAGCGCGGGAATTGCCGCAGAGTGGCAGGCGCAGGGAAATCGGCCGTCTGGACTCATGGTGCGTGGTGAGCAGGACTCAATTGCCGTTGAGGGTCCATTTGCGATTTCGATCAAGAACCGCGGCGTGGTGAATGCAAGTGAACTCGCAGCCGAAGGCGAGCCGAACGTGGAGCAACTGAAGCCGGAGCCGGGAGCTTCGCGGTTGTCTGATCGCGTGCCGGGCGTAGCGGTGCGCTACTCGCTGGCTGATCCGCAGGGTGAGTTTCATGCGGTCTGGTCAGTGATTGTGCGCGAGGGATCGAATTATGTGCGGCAATCATTGACCATCACCACGGGCGACAAACCGGTGAGCATTACGGGCGTGCGGCTGATTGACACGCATGCGCCAGAGATAGAAGTTGATGGAACAGTGAATGGTTCGCCTTTGGTGGCGAGCGAGGGCAAAGCGGAATTCTTCCTCGGCTTTGAACATCCACTGAGCGAGTCAAGCGTAGTGGGCGATCGCGGCGTGAGCGCGCTTTCGATGGCGGTGCCATTGGGCGCACATCAAACTGCGACATACTCTGCCGTGATTGGCATTGCGCGCAAGGGGCAGCTGCGGCGCGATTTTCTTGCTTACATTGAGCGCGAGCGTGCGCATCCTTATCGCACCTTTTTGCATTACAACAGTTGGTTCGACATCGGTTTCTTTACGCCATACACGCAGCAGGATGCGCTGACGCGCATTCACGAGATTGGCGATGAGCTAAATAAGAAGCGTGGTGTGACGCTGGATTCGTATCTCTTTGACGATGGATGGGACGATCACAACGATCTGTGGAAGATTCGCTCAGACTTCAAGGATGGTTTTGAGCCACTCAAAGAGGCAGCGGCTGAATATGGCACCGCGCCGGGAATCTGGCTTTCGCCGTGGGGCGGTTATGGCAAGCCGAAAGATGAGCGCGTTGCCGCGGGAAAGCGCGATGGCTATGAGCTTGCCGGCGGTCTCCTGGCGCTATCCGGGCCGAAATACTATGCGCGCTTCCACGACGCAGTGACAGAACTGGTAACGAAATATGGAATCAACCAGTTCAAGCTGGACGGCACAGGCAATGCCGACCAGGCGATTGCTGGGAGCCAGTTTTCTAGCGACTTTGACGCGGCCATCCACCTGATCGGCGATCTGCGGCAACTGAAGCCGAACATCTATATCAATCTGACAACGGGCACATATCCCTCACCCTTCTGGCTGATGTATGCGGATTCCATCTGGCGCGGCGGCTATGACACGGAGCACGAAGGCGTGGGAACGTGGCGCGAAAAGTGGATCACATATCGCGATGCGGATGTGTATGACGAAGTGGTGAAGCACGGACCGCTCTATCCGCTGAACTCACTGATGCTGCATGGCATTGTGTATGCGCAAAAAGCGCCGCATCTCTCGACCGATCCGGGCAACGACTTTGCGAATGAAGTCCGCAGCTACTTTGGCACTGGCACTCAGTTACAGGAGATGTACATTACGCCAAAGCTGCTGACCGATGCCAACTGGGATGTGCTGGCGGAATCCGCGAAGTGGTCGCGTACGAATGCGGCAACGTTGAAGGACACGCACTGGGTGGGTGGCGACCCGCGCTGGTTGCAAGTGTACGGATGGGCTTCGTGGTCTACAGCGAAAGGAATTTTGACGCTCCGCAATCCGAGCGACAAGCCGCAAACGATTTCGCTCGATGCAGACCGAATCTTTGAATTGCCCGCCGGTGCGGCGCGGCGCTACAAGGTGCATAGCCCGTGGGCTGCGGATGCTGCAACGCCTGCGATTGAATTGCGTGCGGGACAACCGCATACTTTCCACCTGGAACCGTTTGAAGTGCTGACGCTGGAGGCTCTGCCACAGTGAAAAAGATTGGAATCGTTGTTGCAGCTTTGTCGCTGCTCGTGAGCGCGGGCACACTCCGTGCACAACCGGCTTCGACGGATCATGTTCTTCATCCTGTTGACGATCATTTTGAGCTGGATGGCAAACGGCTTCAGATCATCTCCGGCGCGATTCACTATGCCCGTGTGCCGCGCGCGTATTGGCGCGACCGCCTGAAGAAGGCCAAAGCGATGGGCCTGAATACCGTGGAGACGTACGTCTTCTGGAACGTGCATGAACCGGAACCGGGGCAGTACGACTTCAGCGGGCAGAACGATGTGGCAGAGTTTATTCGCGAGGCGCAGCAGGAAGGGCTGCATGTGATCTTGCGCCCCGGACCGTATGCGTGCGCGGAGTGGGAGTTTGGCGGCTATCCTGCATGGCTGCTGAAAAATCCGAATATCAAGGTGCGCACCTCCGATCCGGCATTCATGGAGCCGGCAACGCGCTGGCTGCACCGGCTGGGCCAGGAGCTGGCACCGTTGCAGAGTGGCAATGGCGGACCAATCATCGCTACGCAGGTGGAGAACGAATACGGCAGCTTTGGATCGGATCACGCATACGTGGAACAGATTCACCAGGCGCTGATCGATGCGGGATTCACAAAGTCGATGCTGTATACGGCGGATGGCGCGGATGAGTTGCCGAATGGCACGCTGCCGGAGCTTCCAGCAGTGATTAACTTCGGTACCGGCGGCGCGAAAGAAGAATTCGCAAAGCTCGAAAAGTTTCGGCCCACAGGGCCGCGCATGTGCGGTGAGTACTGGGCCGGATGGTTCGATCACTGGGGCGAGAAACACCATACAGAGAGCGCAAAAGATGAGGCCGACGAGCTGAAGTGGATGCTGGAGCAGGGCTTCAGCGTGAATCTGTACATGTTTCACGGCGGCACAAGCTTTGGCTGGATGAATGGCGCGAATACGGAAGGCAAGAAATATCAGCCAACTGTAACCAGCTATGACTATGACGCTCCGGTAAGCGAAAGCGGTGAGTTGACGCCGAAGTACATGCTCTTCCGCGATGTGATTGCGAAGGCAACAGGCGTAGAGCCCCCCGCTCCGCCTGCTCCTATTGAAGCGACGGCTTATGGGTCAGTTGAGTTCACGCGCTCGGCGGCTCTTTTTACGAATTTGCCGAAGCCCATAACGTCAGAAGATGTACAGACGATGGAGGCGCTGGGTCAAAGCTACGGATACATTCTGTATCGGACCACAGCGGATGCGGCGCAAAGCGGTGAGCTGAAGCTCGATGCGCTGCATCAGTACGCGCAGGTGTATCTCGATGGCAAGTTGGCCGGTACGCTGGATCGGCGGCTCGTACAGGACACGCTCGCGCTCACGATTCCACACGACCATATGCAGCTCGACATTCTGGTGGAGAATACCGGGCGCGTAAACTTCGGCCATCAGTTTCCAATGGAGTGGACAGGAATTACGCATGAGGTCACGCTGGGCGGCAAGCCGTTGACGCATTGGTCCATCTACTCCTTGCCGATGCAGCAGACCGGCAAGCTGCCCTTTGCAGAAAAGGCATGTGAAGGCGCCTGTTTTTATGAGGTAAGCTTCCATGTCGATCAGCCTACAGACACATTCATCGACACACGCGCGTTTGGCAAAGGCATGGTGTGGGTAAACGGAACGCCGCTGGGCCGGTTCTGGAAGATCGGGCCGCAGGGCGCGCTTTATCTGCCCGCACCGTTCTTGAAGCGCGGCCTCAATAGCGTTGTCCTCTTTGATATGGAAGGCAAAGGCGGTCCCACGCTGAAGTTTTCCGGCAAGCCGATTCTCGATTTCCAGCCCTGATCCTCACTCCAGCGCAAAGGATCAGGCAGCCTCTCGCGCATCCGTGCGAAGCTATAAAGCAAGCTGTCTAGGTAGAAACTGGTTCGATTCGAAGCGAAGTAAGGGGCCTCGATCTTCATCCATCATTCTTTGCAACCACAACGCAACTCACAGGAAGTGTGGAACCATGCAGCCCATATCGCGCCGCCGTTTTCTCGCTTCTGCTCCTGCTGCTGCTGGAGCGCTGGCTTTAAGCAGGAGCCTGCACGCAGCGGAACCGGCACAGGTGCAGAATGCCGCTCTCAAGCTTTGGTACAGGCAGCCTGCTACGCAATGGGTTGAGGCTCTTCCCATTGGCAACGGGCGTCTGGGTGCGATGGTTTTTGGCGGCGGCGCGATCAACCCAGAGCCTGCCAAAGGCACGATGGCTGATTGCGCGGATGGTGCAGTTGAAGTCGATCCCGCAAAAGAAACGCTGGCGCTCAACGAAGATACGCTGTGGTCAGGCCGTCCGCAAGATGGCAACAAGCGCGATGCAAAAAACGCGTTGCCGGGGATTCGCAAGGCAGTTCTTGAGCAGCAGGATTATCATCTGGCGGACAAGCTTTGCTGTGATCTGCAAGGATTGTTCGGCGAAGCGTATCAGCCAGCCGGACTGCTGCATGTGGATTGCGTGCATGCGGATACAGTGAGCAATTATCACCGCGAGCTAGATCTGGATGCCGCGATGGTGCGAACGAGTTACAGCACGGGTGGCGTGCAGTTTGAGCGTACAGCGTTCGCGTCTGCTCCTGATCAGGCAATTGTGCTGCGCTGGACGGCAAGCAGTTCCGGCGCGCTGAACGCAACACTCTGGATGGATGGCGCGTTGATGCGGAAGGTGACGGAATCCGCGCAGGGTGTGACGGAAGGCCGATTGCTGCTCGAAGGCAAGGCAGCGAGTCATGTGCCGGGTGCGGGACATCCCGATAGTGAAAAGGGGCCTGTATTTTCCGATGCCGTTGGCGAAGGAATGTACTTTGCTGTTGCAGTGCATGCGCGCAGTGAGGGAGGCAGGATTCATGCTGAAGGCGCCCGCTTGCGTGTGGAAGGCGCAACGGCTTTGATTCTGACTCTGACAGCGGCAACTGGTTTTCGCGGTTTCGACCGAAATCCAGATCTGTCACTCGAAACTGTAAAGCAGAATGCGGTTCAGCAGTTGAATGCGGCGCTGAAGAGCAGTTACGACACGCAGTTTGAGCGCCACCAGGCCGATTATCGAAGACTGTTTCATCGTGTAGCGTTGGATCTTGGTTCCGGTACTACGGCAGCAGCATTGCCCACGGATGAGCGGCTCAAGACTTTTGCGGACACGCCCGATCCATCTCTGCTGGCGCTTTACTTTCAATATGGCCGCTATCTTCTCATCGCCAGTTCGCGGCCCGGATCACAGCCTGCGAATCTGCAGGGAATCTGGAACTTTAAGGTGGAAGCGCCGTGGAGCTGCAACTGGACTTCCAACATTAATATCGAAATGAACTACTGGCCTGCGGAGAGCTGTAATTTGAGCGATTGCGCGGAACCGCTCTTTGATCTGGTGCAGGGTCTGAGCCAGACCGGTCATCGCGCCGCAGAGGAAACTTACGGTTTGCCCGGCTGGGTATCGCACCACAACATCGATCTTTGGCGCACAGCTAATCCGGTCGGCATGGGCGTGGGGGATCCAACGTGGGCCAACTGGCAGATGAGCGGACCGTGGCTCTGCGGGCATCTTTACGAACACTATCTGTTCACCGGCAGCCGCGAGTTTCTCCGCACGCGCGCTTATCCGTTGATGAAGTCTTCCGCGGAGTTTTGTCTGACATGGTTGATTGAAGATGGCAAAGGGCATCTGACCACCTGCCCATCGTTTTCCACAGAGAACTCATTCCTCGCGCCGGATGGCAAGTCCGCAAATGCCAGCGCGGGCTGCACGATGGACATGGCGCTGATCCGCGAACTCTTCGCCAACTGCATTGCAGCGGCAAAAGAACTGGGCGTGGATGCGGAGTTTGCGGCAAAGCTTCAAGCGGCTCGCGCGCGTCTGCTGCCATACAAGGTGGGACGGTACGGCCAATTGCAGGAGTGGAGCGTGGATTTCGAAGAGAGCGAGCCCGGCCAGCGACACATGTCGCATATGTATCCGCTCTATCCCGGCGCGGAGATTACGCCCGATCTGAACCCGGAGTTCGCGCAGGCAGCACGTGTCTCTCTTGAGAGGCGGCTTGCCCATGGCGGCGCATATACGGGCTGGAGCCGCGCATGGGCCATTGCTTTCTGGGCGCGTCTGAAAGATGGCGACAAGGCATGGGAGTCGCTGGAAATGTTGATGAAACACAGCACCAATCCCACACTGCTCGATACGCATCCGGCAGGCAAAGGCAAGAGTATCTTTCAGATCGATGGCAACTTCGGCGCAACGGCCGCGATGGCCGAGATGCTGTTGCAGAGCCATGCGGGATTCGTCGAGTTTCTGCCGGCGCTTCCAACGGCGTGGCCTCAAGGAGAAGTCAAAGGCCTGCGTGCGCGCGGCGCGCTGGAAGTGGATCTTCAGTGGCAGGGCGGACGAGCCGCACGCGCAAACCTGCGCGCGGATTCGGGAGGACTCTTCACACTGCGCCCGCCTAAGAACCAGCGGATTGACCACATTATGGGCGAGGGAAATCCGCCGCTGGAGCGGGTCAATGACAGGACTGCGCGATGCAGGCTGCTGCCACGCGCCGTCTACCGGGTAAGCTTTGCGTAAAGCACTGCGGAGCTCGAATCAACCCCAATGGTTCCATCCTGCTCTGACACGATATGCTGCCTCTGTAGCTCCTTAGGAGCTTTTTGAATGAGGCGGTGAAATATGCGACGGCTCACCTTACTTGTGGCCTTACTGTTGCTCTGTGGCGCGGCACACGCCAAGCCCGCGGCGCTGTTTTACTTGACGGGCAGCTCGGAAGGCATCCAGTCGTTCCTGACTTATGCGTCCAAGATCGACATTCTTGTTCCCACCTGGTACCAGGTGGATGAAAACGGCCTTGTGAGCGGCGGACCGAATATGACCGTGCTCGCGGCGGCCAAAGCCAAAGGTGTGCCGGTGATGCCGATTGTGGCGATGTTCAACAAAAAGGGATTCCACACCCTGGCCGGCAACCCTGAAGCGTTATCGCGCATGAACCAAGCGCTGCTGCGCGAGGCAAAGCTGCACGGCTACAGCGGCTTCCAGTTTGATTTTGAGAACATCGACTATTTGGACCGCGACAATCTCAGCGCTGTAACAGCCAACACCGCACAGCAATTGCACGCCGCGGGCTTCCAGCTCACCATTGCCACCGTCCCCAACGCGCCGGGGTATCCAGGCCAGGGTGGATTTTCGAAGTGGATTTTTACCGACTGGCGCGGCGCATACGATCTTGCAGCGCTGGCAAAATCCGCGGACCTGATCTGCCTGATGACCTATGACCAGAACACGCGCTGGACCATGCCGGGGCCGGTCGCGGGCTGGGGATGGACCGTTGAAAATCTGGATTACGCGCTGAAAGTCGTGCCCAAGGAGAAGCTCTCGCTCGGCATTCCGCTCTACGGCTACCACTGGTATACCAAGGCGCCGACAACTGATAAGGACGGCACAGAGCATCCCAATGTGACAGCCGATTACATCAGCACGCCCGATGTGCTGCGCCTTGCCACGGACTATAACGGCAAGCCGCAGTGGGATGCCGAGGATCACAATGCGTTTCTCTTCTTTTATCGTGATCAGTTACGCGAGTGGATCTTCTACACAGACAAGCGTACCTTTCAGGATCGCTATGAACTGGTGAAAGAGCGCGGCCTTCAGGGCTTCTGCTCGTGGGTTCTTGGAACTGAAGACCCCGAAATCTGGAACCTTCTGCCGGACGTTCATTAAGACCCCGCAGGATTGGAGTGAAGTAAGGATGTCGTATTTTCTTGCGGTGGATTCAGGTGGCACCAAGGCTGAATATTTACTCGCGGATGGAACGCGCGAGTTGAAACGTACCTTCAGCGGAACCATTCGGCGCGTCAATGCAGATGCGGCAGTCGCAGCGGAAAATGTTTCCGGTGCGCTGGCGGAGATCGAAGCTTCTACGGGTGTGCAAATGTCGCAGGTTACGCGCACCTGCATCGGCACATCCGGCAATACCGTTCCGTTGGTCACGGATTGGATGCGCGAGGAGTTTCCGCGCCGCGTGGGTGGCGAACTCATCATCGTGGGCGATGTAGAGATCGCGCTTGACTCGGTCTTTCACGGTGGCCGCGGCGTGCTGGTGCTGGCCGGCACAGGGTCCAATGTGGCTGCGCGCGCCGCGAATGGCGAAATCATGACAGCCGGCGGCTGGGGGCCAAATCTCGCCGACCAGGGTTCGGGCCACTTTATCGGCCTCGAAGGTCTGCGCCGCGGTTTTCTGGCGCGCGACGCACAGCGGCCTTCACAGCTATTGGAGGCGGCGCGAAAGTTGTTTGATCTGCCCACGATCGATGCGCTGATTGAGTTTGCGAATGCGCAGCATCCAGTGCATTATGCATCAAAATTTGCGCCCGAGGTCGTCCGCTGCGCTGCAGAAGGCGATGCCGTAGCACAGGAGATTCTTGCGCAGGGCGGGCGCGATCTTGCCTATCTTGCCGGATTGCTCATCGAGCGGATGCGCAGCATGGACTCTGGTGAATTTCAGCCGCCGGAGGTCGCTATCGCAGGCAGCATTCTGGCACATGTGGAACCCGAGCGCACTGCACTGCACCAAGCTCTGCGCGAACATTATCCGAATATTCAATTCGTAGATCAACCCGCAGATCCGGTGCTTGGAGCCTTGTGGCGCGCCATGCGCGGATAGCCCTTGTGAGGAAATGATGAGACGCAACGCGAAGTATTGGATTGCCTGCGCGGCAGCTTTGCTTGCCACGCTGAATGTTTCCACGATCTGCGGCCAAGAAGCGGGCGAGATAACACCCGCGCCGTATCAGACCGCGTGGCAGGATCTCGAATTCGGCGTCATTATTCACTTCTCCACGAATACTTTTCTCGATCGCGAGTGGGGCGACGGCACGGCCAGCCCATCGACATTCAACCCCACGCAGTTCGATCCAGATCAGTGGATGAAGGCCGTTCGCGACTCCGGCGCGAAGTATGTCGTGCTCGTAGCCAAGCATCATGATGGTTTTTGCCTCTGGCCTACCGGGCAAACGGATTACAGCGTGAAGAGCAGCCCATGGCAGAACGGCAAAGGCGACGTGGTGGGCGATGTGGCACGCGCGGCGCGTAAATACGGGCTCAAATTTGGCGTCTATCTCTCGCCATGGGACCGGCATGAGCCGAAGTACAAGGATTCCGCAGAGTACGACAAGTATTACAACGCGGAGCTGGAAGAGCTGGCCACAAACTACGGCGATCTGGTCGAGTTCTGGCTCGATGGCGCGGGTAGCGGAGGGCACGTATATAACTTTCCGAAGATTGTTGAGACGCTGCGAACCTATCAGCCCAACACCGTGGTCTTTGCTGACATGGCTTTGTTTGAATACGGAGATGCACGCTGGGTGGGCACAGAGGCCGGCAGCGTGGACTACGAGAACTGGAACGTGATTGACCGGCACGGCTATCGTCGCTGGCGTCCCGTTGAAGCGGACACTCCGTTGCGCAAGTTGCACTGGTTCTGGCATCCCAACGACGAGGCATCGCTGAAGTCCCTTCCGGATCTTCTGGATATGTACGACAAAACCGCAGGCCGCGGAGCGCAGCTCATGCTTGGCCTTGCGCCGGACAGGCGTGGCCTGCTGCCCGACTCTGACGTGAAGCGCCTGGAAGAGTTCGGTGCTGCACTGCGGAAGCGTACGGAAAACAATCTAGCCGCACACACATCGACCACACCAGAGGCCGCACCTGCGCTGGACAACAATCCTGATACATTCTGGTCTGCGCCCGCAGGCTCGCATCATGCGCAGCTTGAAGTGACCTTCAACAAACCGGAGACCTTCGACCATGCCGTCACCATGGAGTGGCTCAACGACGGCCAGCACATAGAGAAATACGCCATTGAAGTGTGGAGCGTGAGCGAGAACAAATGGAAGCCTGTGGCGCAGGGTCAGGCCATCGGCCATAAGAAGATCGACAAGTTTGCTCCAGTGACTGCGCAGCGTGTGCGGCTGAACATACTCTCCAGCACATCGGAGGCGCACATCCGCGAATTCCAGATTTTCAACTGGGGCAATGATTAGACGGCGAGGACTTTGATTCCCCTCGCCTTAAACGCGGCCACAGCCTCGTCGGAGATGCCGTCGTCGGTGATCAGGGTGCCGATCTCACCTGGCGTGCAGATTACCGCAGGGCTCACCGAGCCAATCTTGCTTGAGTCAGCCACGACAACTACCTGCCGCGCCTGCCGCGCCATCGCGCGAAAGACCGCAGCTTCTTCCGGCTCAATCATGGTGGCTCCGCGTTCGGGATCGATTCCTGTAACGCTCAGAAATAGCCGGTCCACTACAAACATATTCACGGTCTCAAGCGCCGCGGGGCCAACCAGCGAAAACGCGCCCACCCACAACATCGCACCGCCAGTAATCGTGGTGTGCAGCCGCGAGCTGGAGCTGAGTTCCATGCCGATATTCACCGCATTGGTAAGTATGTGAATCTCGCGCCGGTTCACAAGCTGGCGTGCCACGAGCGTAGTAGTGGTGCCCGCCGAGAGGCCAATCGTCTCGTTATCCTGTACCAGAGCGGCAGCCGCGTGGGCAATACGCTGCTTCTCAGCAGCAAAGCGATCCTCGCGCACATGAAAGGACGCGTCGAAGCGGAATGGCTCATAGACAGCGCCGCCCGTCAGCATGGCGCCGCCATGCGTGCGATGCACCAGCCCGCGCTCTTCAAGCCGCGCCAGGTCGCGCCGGATGCTTGCAGGAGACGCTGCAAGCGTCGCCGTCAGGTCCTCGACTGAGGTTTTTCCCTGCTTCAGCAGAAGCCGGAGAATATCCTTCGCGCGTTTATCCGTCTTTGAGGACATGTTTTCGCCCGGAAACCACAAATCAGTGCCGAGCCACAGACTGCTCGGCTGCAATGCCATTCAGTGTCTGCCGCAGCGCACGCACATCGTTTTCACGAACCACATAGCGTGCATGATCTTCCGCGTGAGAGCCCAGCACCACCCGCGGATTCCAGTAGCGCGCCGCGCCCGGTGTACGCGCTCCCAGGGATGTATGTACCTCTTCCACACCCGTGGAACGCACAAAATCATGCACATTGTTGCGCCGCACACCGCCGCCGGCCAGAATAGCGATTCTGCCGCGAGCCGCCTCAACAAGCTGAGCAATGCTGGCGGTTCCGCGCACAATGTCGCGCTCGCCGCCAGAGGTGAGCAGAATATCCGCTCCCACAGCAATCACATCTTCCAGTGCCCGATTCAAATCGCGCGTCACATCGAAGGCACGATGAAAGGTCACCTTCAGAGGTCTTGCAGCTGCAATCAGCTCTGAGGTTATCGCGGTGTCCACATCGCCATCCGGCGTAAGTGCGCCAAGAACCACGCCATCAGCGCCCAGGACGTGTGCTTCTTTCACGTCCTCCAGCATGGTGTTTACTTCACTCGGCGTATAACAAAAATCTCCGCCGCGCGGCCGGATCATGACATGAACACCAATGGAGACAGCCGCACGCACAGAGCGAATAAGGCCAGCGCTGGGCGTAATTCCGCCCTCACGCAAGGCTGAGCAAAGTTCAATGCGATCCGCCCCGCCTGTCTGGGCTGCAACCGCTGATTCTACTGAGTCCACACAAACTTCAAGCAGCATGATGCCGTATCGATTCCTTGGGCCAGCCCTTCCGTACTGTGTACGCAAGAGCCGGCCAAAAAGCTTTCGGGGAAACGACGACTATAGGAAATCAGCCGTCTTTAGAAAGTGTATCGCGCCGAAAACTGCAGATGCCGCTCCGTGGAACGGATCTGGTTCTGTTGCACAATCTGTCCAAATCCGGAGTCATTGATTCCCGTATCCGGATTGCCGTAGCTGACGATGTTAAAGGCGTTGAAGGCATCGAACTGGAAGCCCAAAAAGTGCTCGCCAAAGAGACGGAAATCCTTCATCAGCGACATATCCACGTCATGGAATCCCGGTCCGCGTATCGAGCCGTTTTTCGATGTGCCGAAAGTGTTCTGCGCAGGTGCACCGAAGGCGCACACGCCGTTGTCCACACCCGCAGTAGTGCAAGGCTGTGCGGAAGGATCGTCTCCAAACCAGTTGCTCAATGAGCGATGCCGGATATGCAGCGGACGATACCAGTTGGCTCGTTCCTGGCCGAAGGTGTTGGTGTTGCTGCTCACGCTCGAGGTCAGCGTGCCTGGGAAACCCGTGTAAGAGACACCCGCCGCAGTGATCTTCCACCCGCCCAGAATCTCATCCACCACGCGGCCGGAGCTGGCAAGATACTTCCTTCCATGACCGAACGGCAGAGAATATACCGCCGTGCCGGAGAAGTTGTGTTTGATATCGTAGCCTGCCGGACCATCGTCCGCGCCGCTGTCGTAGTAGTTCTGGAAGCCTGGATCTGCGTTGTAGCCGGAGACGTTCAGTCCATAGTTGCCCACGGCATTCGTCATTGACTTCGAATACGTGTAGTTGATCGTGTACTCGAGTCCCGAGTTTGCCAACCGCTGCCGCAGAACAACCTGCAGCCCGTTGTAGTTCATCATCGCGCGGGACTCGGTCACCAGCAGGCTGTTGGAGCAGATCTGCGTGGCAGAAGCCGTCTGGCAGCCAATGTACTGATTGTTATAGAACGGCGCGGAGGTGGCGTCGCCCGGCGTCATCCATTGGTTCAGGTTGCCGTAATCCTCAATGTGCTGGCCGCTCTCACCCACATAGCCGGCCTGCAGAGAAAGCAGCGGGGTCAGCGCGTATTCGAGCGTCAGGTTGTAGTTGTGAATATAAGCCGGCTGCATATTCTGCGGATACACGTTATAGGTGCCGCCCGCCTGCGCCGACTGCTCGAAAGCCGTCTGCGTGTTCAGAGGCGTTGTAATGGTTGCCGTCGTGGGCTGAGGAACCGTCACATTCAGCGCCTGGATGAACGGCGTGATGGAAGTGAGGCGCTGATTCGATGAGTTGCCTTCAAAGAAGCTGGTACCGCTGTAACCGCCGCGAACAACAAAGCGATTGTTGACCTGATATGCGAAGCCTACCCGTGGCATGAACTGACGGAAGTTCCAGTCATAGCAGCCGCGATTCGGACACACCCCCGCTCCAGCCGGCGCACCTGCTGGAACCGCGTGTGCGTAGATCACCTGGCCGGTAGCCTCGTTGATGTTACCGGTCTTGTTATTCTCCTCGACCCAGGGTTCGTCGAACTCATAGCGGAAGCCGTAGCTGACCGTCAGATTTGGTTCGAGCTTGAAATCGTCGTTAAAGTACGTTCCCACGCGCCACTGACGCTGGCCCACGTTGTTGCTGGTAAAGGTAACTGCAGCGCCGCTGATGCGGTCCAGCAAAAAGTCCGCGCCACCGTAGCCGGAATTGGCATTCAGCCCACTTGAGTCTTTGGTGAAGTTGCCGTTATAAGTGAGCGAACCGAGATAGCCGTTGTTGTTGGCAGTCGGATAGTTGTTCTGGTAGCGCAGCCAGGACGTGCCGAAGGTGAAATAGTGGCGTCCCTTCTGCCAGCTCAACGCGTCAATGTAGCTGTAGGTGTTGTCGATCAACCCGCTGCCGGTGACAGGATTGCCGCCCGCAAACAGGCCGCCGCTAATGTTCTGGTTGGTGTAGCCAGCCAGCGTCTGGTTCGGGAAAGTAATGCCCACCTTCTGATCGCCACTGTCTCCGAACTGCCCAGTCGAATCCACCGAAAAGTTCTGCTTCCACACCGTACGCGTGAACCCGATGCGAGCAGAGTTCACAAGCGACGGCGAGAACGTGTGTACCCAGTTTCCTCCGCCCAGCTTTGTGGGGTAGAGATTTGGCCCGCTGAAGCTGATGGCCAGCACCGGCGTAGTACCGTCGTAGGCCGTCGACATCGCATAGAAGCCGCTCAGCTTGTCACGCGAGCCCATGTTGTAATCAATCTTGACGTCTCCCTGGTTGTTTGCCTTGAAGCTGCGCGTCGGCGCCTGGTAATTGTTCGCCGCAATGCCGTCCGTAGGCGTGGCGTTGGGTGCGGGATACAGGCTCGTGTTGGCCAGCAGAAACTGCGCTACGGGATTGAGAATCGGCACACCCTGGTTATTCGGGTACGGCTTGTCACCGTTCAGCGGATCGTAGAGCTGAATCGGAGTGCTGGAATTTGTCAGCAGCTCAGAGAAATCGCCGGTCCTCATGCGATTGGTCAGCACGCTCTCAAAACCGGTTCCGCCCTTGTGATACCGGGAGCCGAGATAGTCCACAAAGAAGAAGAGCTTGTTATGCAGAATCGGTCCGCCGAATGTTCCGCCGAACTGGTCCTGTGAGAAGGGATTGGTCGGCACCACTGGATTCTGATTACCGTTCTGCCATGAATTCGCATTCAGCCGGTAGTCCTGCACATAACCGTAAGCCGATCCATGAAAGTGATTGCTGCCGCTCTTGAGCACGCTGACCACGCCCGCGCCGTTCACGTTGCCAAACTCGGCAGGCGTATTCGCCGTCAGCACGCGCACCTCAGCCAGCGCCGCCGGAGCCGGGCTGTATGCGATCAGGTTGTTGAAGGTCTCGTTCATGTCGATGCCTTCAAGCGTGTAGTTATTCGACTGCGCACGGTTGCCGTTTACGTTCACGGAGTCGCTGTAATAGGTGCTGCGCTCAATCACCGTGGTGCCCGTGTTGCCATACGTCGAGACCGCGCCCGGCACATACAGGGTCAGCGCGCTGAAGTCCAGGCCGTTGAGCGGAAAGTTGGAAATCGTGTTTTCCGTAAATGTGCCGCTCAGCGAGTAATCGTCCGTATGCAGAATCGGCGCAAACGCCGAAACCTGCACGGAAGAGTCCGAGCCCTGCACTGACAGCTTCACATTGAATGAAACCGTCTGCAGCGCCTCCAGCGAAAAAGCGGGAACCTTGGTTGCGCTGAATCCCGGAGCGGTGACTCTCACGTCGTACTTGCCGATAGGCAGAAAGTTGATGTGGTAATCGCCGGACGCGTTCGTGGTCGCAGGCGTATCAATGTTCGTGCCCAGGTTGTGCGCTATAACCGTAGCGCCGGCAACCACTGCGCCACTGGGATCGCTCACTACACCCGCAATGGAGCCGGTATCAGACTGGCCGAAGGCAAAGGACGCGCTTAGCAGCACCGCACACACGCACCCCAGAACGATCCGGAGAAATTTTGTAGTCATGAATCCTCGCTTCTCTCGCAGCCCTTTGCGTCACCGTACTGGCCTCAGAACGGATGTAATCGAAAAATCTGCGTGGAATCACATTAGCTCTAAAGTGATTGCTTTGTCTATCAAAATGATCATTTTGATAAAAACACTGAAATACCGGTATAAATAAAAGAAATTTAAGGTCTTAATGTCGATAACACTTAGAGGTTCTGCCGCAGGCAATATCCAGAAGCGTCAATTTCGCGCAAAAAAGTGAGCGGAATGGAATCCATCCCGCTCACTTTTCGATCCACTTTTTGTGAATTATGGTCTATTGCACCTTCACGGTCGCGCTGGCTGGCAGGTCTGCGGATGAGCCGCCCGCCATCAACTGCACCGGCTCCGCCTCCACGCGAAAGTCCTTCAGCTTTTCATCCCAGTACGCCAGTGCGCTCGCCTTCAGCGGAATCTGAACCGTCTTCGTCTCGCCCGGCGCAACCGAGACGCGCCTGAAGCCCTTCAGCTCCTTCTGCGGCCGCTCCACCTTCGAGCCAAGGTGCTTCACATAGAGCTGCACCACGGCATCGCCCGCGCGACTGCCGGTATTCGTCACATCTACGCTTACCGTCACCTCGCCGTTCTTCGCCACCTGCGGCGTGCTGCTCCGCAGATTCGCATACTTGAAGGTCGTATAGCTGAGCCCGTAGCCAAAGGGATACAGCGGCTCGCCCTTGAAGTACATGTAGGTCTTGCCGTGGCGAATGTTGTAATCCATCATCGGCGGAAGCTGATCGAGCGACTTCGGCCAAGTCTCTACCGTGTGGCCGCCGGGGTTGTAATCGCCAAAGAGCACCGACGCCAGCGCCGTGCCTTCATCCTGCGAGGAGTGCGTCATGTGCAGAATCGCCGGCACATTCTCCTGGCTCCAGTTGATCGCAATCGGGAAGCTCGAGACCAGGATCACGACAACCTTCTTGTTCACCTCGTAGACCTGCTTCACCAGCTGCTCTTCTGTCGAATCCAGCCGCTCGCGGTCGCGTCCTTCGCGCCCATCGCTTGGATTCGTGCAAGGGAAGGTTCCATTGTCATCCCAGTCGCGCGGCATATCCGGCCCGCACTTCGGATCGTTCCCAATCACTACGACAGCAACATCCGACTTGCGCGCTGCCTGCACCGCAGCCTGTCCCAGCTCGCTCGCCGCGTAGTTCACCTTCACATTGGGCCCCACAGCAGCCGTGATGCCAGCCAGCGGCGTCACCTTGTACGGCGGCGTCCCGCCATACCAGTCCCACTCCACCGAATCCGCCAGCGGACCAATCACAGCAATCGACTTGATCCCGTCTTTCTTCAGCGGCAGAAAATCCTTGTCGTTCTTCAACAGAACCACAGACTCAAGCGCAGCCTTCTTCGAAATCTCCTTGTTCTTATCGCCGTTCCACGGCTCGCCACCAGCATCGGAGCCGCCCTTGATCTTCGAGTACGCCACCATCTCCGGCGGGTCCAGCAATCCCAGCCGGATCTCCGTCCGGAACTTCAGCCGCAGCAGCTCGTCAATCTCACCCTCCGTAATCGAACCATCCTTCAGCGCAGCCTTGGTTTCGTCGGACCACTTATCCAGGAACTGATTGATGCCCGCCTTGAGGCAAGCAACGACCGCAGCCTTCTGATCGGCGTACAGGTGCCGATGATCCCACAGCAGCTTCACCGCGCCGCCATCGCTTGAGAGAATCTCCACGCCCCACTTGTCGCGCAGAATCGACTTCAGAATCGGATTCACCGCCATCGTCGTCCCGTTCCACGCGTTGTAGCTCGCCATCACGGCCTTCGCGCCGCCATCCACAAAGCCCATGCGGAAGGGAACCGAGTAGTACTCCCAGAAGAGCCGGTCATCAAAATCGGACGAGGTCACGCTGCGACCATTCTCGTTGCTGTTCGCCAGGAAATGCTTCAGCAGCGCCGCCGCCTGCCAGTACTTCGGATCGTCGCCCTGCAGCCCATGAATAAACGAAACCGCCATCGTGCCGTTAAAGAACGGGTCTTCGCCATAGACCTCTTCGCTGCGGCCCCAGCGCGGATCGCGCATCAGGTCGCTCTGCGGTCCCCACGTCATGAGAATCTGCCGGTTGTATTGCTCTGTTTGAGTGATATAACGCGCCTCATAACCCTGCACGCCACCGGCCGCGCGCACCATCTCCGGGTCCCACGTCTCACCCATGCCCGGCGGCTGCGGAAACTGCGTCGTCGTGATCGGCGGCCTGTTCGGTCGCGGATCGCGCTGCACTACGCCGTGAATACCTTCAGACGATCCGATATTCGGCACGCCCAGCCGGTATACGCCGGTCTGCGTTCCCAGGCAAGCCACCTTCTCATCGCTCGTCATGCGCTTCAGCAGATCCGTGATACGGTCTTCCATCGACAACTTAGGATCGGCAAAGGGATACTGCTGCCGCGTCTTGGCCAGTTCATCCAATGGGGGCTGCGGAGGCAGAAGGCTTCTGGAAGATTGCGCCCGTACGGCAACAGCGGAGAACATAAGACAGAGCAAAGCAGCAAGTGGCTTCTTCATTACCGGCGATTCCTATGTGTGAATTTCGGACGCAGCAAGCCTACCACCACGAATCACATCTGGCATATCGATTTTCTTCGCTATTTTTGTAGCGGAACTTAACTTCGAGCTGGGTTCAAGTTCCGCTGTCCACTACTGCGTCGCCTTCAAACCCAGCGCAGCATCCACCGCGCCCAGCAGCGCACCATTCGCATCCGCTTCGTAGCTCCAGAACATCACTCCACCCAGCTTGTGCTTCAACACATAGCCGCCCTTCGCAGCAATCGACTCCGGATCCTCATACGAAACGAAAATTTTCTTGTCCGCGTTGTAGAGATACGGTGCATCGGAAGTCGCATCCCAATAGCGCGTAAACCCGTGCCCCAGCATCGTCGCTGTGATTGCGCTATAGGGTGCAAACGTATGCGGAATCGGCTTGCCCGGCTGATAGAGCCCATGCGCCGTGGCCTCAACCTGGCCCCACACATGCCCATAAAACGGCAGCCCCAGCAAAATCTTTTCCGACGGCACGCCTGCCTGCTCAAACGCCTGCACGGAAGCATCGGCAGAAACCTTCTGCGGGTCCGCAGGATTCGTATAAAGCGGCGCGTGATGCCCCGTGATCGGCCCCGAATCCGGCTCGTAATAGTCGTAGGTCATCAGGTTCACCGTGTCTACAATCCGCGCAACCTGGGCCATCTCTGTGTTCGTCAGAAACTCGTTGGAAGCACCTGCCGCAATCGTCAGATACAGCCGCCTGCCATTTCGCTTCGTCTCTTCGTCAAAACGCTTCCGCAGTTCCGCCAGCAGCAGAGTAAAGTTCTGTTTATCCTCCGCGCGAAACTTGTGTCCCGCACCCGGCTGTCCGGGATACTCCCAATCAATGTCCAGCCCGTCGAGATGATAGCGGCCCAAAAAGTCCATCACGCTATCGATAAACACCGCACGGCTCTCCGCCGTAAGCGCCGCGTCGGAGAACCCACCCGACCACAGCCATCCACCCACAGAAATCAGCACTGTCAACTGCGGATTCTCCTTCCGCAGTGCATCCAGCGTCGCAAAATTCTCCGCATCATGCTTGAATCCCATCACCATGCGGCCATTCTCAATATTCGAGAAGGCATAATTGATGCGCGTCAGCGCCCGCGCATTCACTTGATCGGGCGCAAGCTGCGCATCCTGCGGAAAAAGATATGCCACAACCATCGGCTTCCGCTGTGCCTCAACCTGCACAGCTACAAACATCATCCCCGCAATCGAAAGAACCGCGGCCAGCGCCCTACAACACCTCATCATCCACATGCTCCGACGACGCATCCGCATAATGCTTGCAGCCAAACACGCGGAAATCCGCCACGTTCTTTAATTGGAATTGTCCCGCCATCTTGCGCGCGGGAAACTTCATGCGGAAGAAATCCACCCCGTCCACATCTTCCAGGTGAAATGCAGGCCGCGCATCCTCGCGCTCCGTAGCTATTTCGACATTCGTAAACTCCAGATTCTTGGCATGCCGAGCATAAAAGCCCGTCGCAGGCAGCTCCCCGAACATCTGCGGATCGGGATATTTCTCCGCATTCTCCGGCGGATTGATCGCAGCTATCGCCGCATCCGCCCCACCCACCTGGTGCAGATACACATCGCTGATCTTGATGTCTTCCACCGGATGCCCCTCGACTCCCGCAAGAATCGACGGCAACGGCGACCCACCCGAGCTTGTCACATTGCTGATAATGACGCGATTCAGAGATCCCACCACTGTTTGAGGCTTCGGCCCGCGCAGCCTGGAACCCAGCCGCAGAAAAATCGGCGCCGTGTTGATATTGCGCATCGTTATGCCGGTAAAGGTAATGTCTTCCACCACCGCGCCGTCTTCGCTCTCCAGCGCAAACCCCTGGCAAGCCTCAAAAACACAGTTCGTGATCGCAATATTGCGGAAGCCGCCATTCGACTCTGTGCCCAGCTTGATGCGCCCTGTGCCGGAGTTGTGTCCATACAAATTCACCGGCTTCCACGTCCCATCCAGCACCGAGCCAATCGCATAGCCGCCCGTCACAAAACAATTCGCAATCGTCACATTCTCCGTCATGCGCGCCTCGCCCAGCGCATACGAGCTCTTTGGGCAGATCGCATCATCCCACGGCGAATTCACCGTGCAGTTCGACACGCGCACATTCCGGCAGCAGTCAATATCCATACCGTCGCGATTGGTGTCGATCTTCAGGTTGTCGATCGTCAGGTTGTCCACGCCCGTCGCCAGAATGCCGAACCATCCACCCTGCAGAATCGAAAAATCGCTCAGAATCACATTCCTGCAATTCTTCAGCGCAATCGACTTGTTGCCCACACCGGGCTTGGTCGTATCGGGCAGCGCCTTGTCGTCATACCCGCGGCTCAGCCCCCTGCCATAAATCAGCCCTGGCCCAAAGATCCCGAAGTCGTGTAGATTCTCGCCCCAGATCAGGCTGTTATGCCAGTGATTGTGCCCGTAATCCTGGTAAGGCTCCCACTCCCCCTGCGGCTCAGCCGCGTCGTAGCCTCCGGTCACAAACCCTTCCATCGGCGTCGGCGCGGCCAGTATCGTCGCGCCCTGTTGCAGGTACAGCGCCACGTTGCTCTTCAAGTGAATCGAGTAGCAGGCATATACTCCCGGCGTAAAAAGCACGGTTCCGCCACCCGCATTTGCCGCAGCGTCAATCGTCGCATTCACCGCCTCCGTATCCAGCGTCACTCCGTCGCCCTTGGCCCCATACGCGCGCACGTCGTAGTAAATCGATCGTCCTCGCGGAGCCACGCCGTCTTTGCGTAAGCCTGCCG
>Ga0206824_10122_pt1 | contig 26942 bp, 18 predicted proteins | sample Alteio_BWOrgCont_82_FD_152874 | JGI IMG/M metagenome (GOLD analysis project Ga0206824, IMG submission 152874) | Enriched cells from forest soil in Barre Woods Harvard Forest LTER site, Petersham, Massachusetts, United States -... | ecosystem: Environmental > Terrestrial > Soil > Temperate forest >...
ACGTCATTTTAAGAAATCCACTCACATAAGGTACCCAGGCGCTAGAGGAGCGGTTACGGGGCAAGGGGAACTAAAGAAGCTAAAATTTGACCCACTATTTTCGCTAAATCACACTTGCGCGATGCTTCGGGCGAACTTGAACCGCTTGTTTCGAAGAACTTGGTGCATAACAAAAAACAAACAAGGCCTCATCGATCATTTGTCTCTTTACCTTGTTTATCACAACCAGGTTCTTCTGCACTCATGCCCACTCAAAGGGGGCAGTTAGTGGGTTTATCGGATAACGGTGACTGATTTCTTGATATGGAAAACAGCCGAGTATTGTCCGTGATACGTGGTGCGGATTTCGGCATACATAACGAATACCCCGGGGTCAACCAAACGGCCTTTGTATCGCCCATCCCAAATTAATTTAGGATCAACAGCGCTAAAAACGAGTTCTCCCCATCGATCGAAAATATCAAATTTAAGAATTGTTTCGTCAGAATTGATGACGCCGAACGTATCGTTGTTGCCGTCGCCATTTGGAGAAAATGCATTTGGAATCCACCAGGCTGGATGATTGATTTCAATTTCCTTGTTTGCTTTTCCATAGCAACCCTGCGGATCCGTCGCCGTCAATTGAACATTGTATTGACCGGCGTCTTGCCAAGTGCGGTTTTCACTCGATTGATCGCCACTGGTGTCGTTGCTGCCTGGAAAGCTCCAAACATAACTCGGATTAGTCAGATCACCCGAATACTGGAAATTCACTGGGTTATTGTAGTCAAAAATCAAATGCGACGGATCATCAATGTCGATCGACGGAGTGGTAATTTTTATTTGAATCGGATGGTCGCCCAACGAAAAATTAACCGGAAAATCTTGATACGGTCCGTCTGCACCGCAGCAGTAAACTCGCAAAGTCAGCGTGTATTGTTTTCCAGTTCCATTGACGAAATTTGGAAGTAAAGTCGACAAGTCCGGCACGCTGAATCCGTCGGTTGCTTCACCATTCGTAGAAGTGTAAGGCCCGGTCAGCGGATTGCCTTCGTTTGTACCAGTGGCTGAAAGTTCTTGTAAAATCCACTGGTATCCTGTGGCGTTCAACGTCGATCCAGAGACGTTGACAGGATATCCGCAAGGAAATTGCCCGCCCGTTATTCCATCAGAAGTCACCTGACTGCTGCCCCCTATGACATTGATTTTCGCTTGAGCCCGGGTCGGCACATCTGCCAAGTTACACTGCGATTGGACATACAACAGAAAATGTCCACCTGTGCAAAAATTCACCGTTGGAAAAAGGGCACGAATATCTGGAATTTGCTGGGTATAAGTTCGGTTGCCGCCAATCGGCGTCGGGCTAATGGTTTGCGTTGATGCAACCATTTGCCCGATGGGTGTTCCGTTTGAATCGGTTTGTTGAAGTAGAATTTGATAGTTAACTGAATTTGAAATTTGAATCGTGACCGGTATCGCCTGACCACAAGAATAAATCGTGTTGTCGTTGTCGATCAGCGCAACTGCATCTTGCGGTTGGCAAGACACGTTGACCGCATCGACAAGATAATAAGTGCACCAGGCGATGCCGGCCGCCAGTTGCGCATGGGTCGGTGGAATCTGTGGGCTAAATAAATCGGCAGGGATGGGCGACTGCGTGTTCATGATGCCGGCAATTAGTTGAGTCTCGGTGCCATTTGCGATGTAGTTCGGATTTTCGACCAATTGCCAATCGCCGGGTGTCGGGTTCGGATAGGTGCCGACGGCCGTCACCAATTCTGGATTTGAAATGGATATAGGTAACTGGTTACCATTGTCATAAAAGTTCTGGGAAAATGCGGCCGCATCAAATTGTGAATCCTTGAATTTAAAGCCGATGTCGCGTGAAGCGTAAGGACAGTCGTCGGTAATGGCGCGCGTGATGCGCATGGATAAATCATATTTGATGTTGGCGAACAATTTAGAATCCAGTTTGCCAAACATGTATTCGTTCCACTGTGCCGTTGCCACATTGTTGGCGTCCCATGCCTGAATTTCTGGTCCGACGCCAGCGTACGATTTTCCAGAATAGGCAGGAATGGCTTGGTGCGTGTACGGACTGATCGGAAGTGGCTGAAGATTTGGGTTCAGCAGCGAATAAAGATCTGAACAAATGCCTGTCCAATCGACCGATGCACCGTGATCAAAGCCATGGGTCGGAGACGTCGTTGCCGCCGGGAATGGATTTGCGATTTCTTCAAAATCACCGTTTAAAACGATATTCTTTTGCGCAAAAGAAAGGCTGGGGCTTAGCAGGCAGATCAGGGTAAGGATCGCGCTGCAAACAGTTCTGAAAATCAGCAGCCCTTGAGGCGTGAACCTTTTCATTGTTTGCCGGGCGTTTGTTTAGCACACGCGATTGCGGAATGGAATGTTTATACAAGTATCATTGAATAAGAAACATGCACGGTTGTCTTTTGTATTTCCCGCGACGTAATTTGTGCAGCCTGGCAGACTGATTTTGCGTGAAGCATTCCATTCATCTTAGGCCGATTTCACGGGATCCAGAAAAAATCGCAATGCTTCAACGCGTGCTTGAAAGTGCGCCACGGTATTTCATCAATACGTCTGGAAAAACTGCGTCGGCGAATGCTGGGCAAGAAACGATTGATACTTTGCCGCCCAACACGGACTTGAAAGATAAACAGGTGTACGGGATTTACTTTCAAGATGAAATGATCGGTTGTGTGGATTTGGTTCGCGGCTATCCGAACTCGAAAACGGCAATGCTGGGTTTGTTGCTTTTGAATGAAAATTTTCAAGGCCAGGGTATAGGGGCATTCGCCTTTCGCGAAATCGAAAGGGTCGTCTTTCAATGGCCTGGATTTGAAAAAATCCGAATTTCTGTGCTGAAAAATAATGAAGGGGTCACACCGTTTTGGGTAAAGTTGGGTTTCGATCCTGTCAGCGTTCAAGAAGACAAGACTGTCTTTGAAAAAAAGGTAACATTTCCGTTCGAATCCAGCCTCAAGTTGACGACGGATCGCATGCATTTAGAACCAGTCACCCAAGGTCATGCACCTGAACTTCAAGTTTTATTCAGTGATCCTGAATTGCATCATTTTGTGCCATATGAACCATTTACTCTTGAACAGCAGCTGAGTCGTTGTACTAGATGGGAAGCACGGCGTTCGCCCGATGGATCGGAAATTTGGTTGAATTGGGCGGGTCGTGACAAAGCGAGCGGGCAAGTGATGGCACATTTTCAGGCGGGGATCAAAACGGGTGCAGAGGCGTCGATTGGATATCTGGTGTCCCGTTCTTTTCAAAACAAAGGTTTTGCGACGGAAGGACTGACGGCAATCTTTCAATTTCTGAAAGAGACTTTAAAAATCAGCGAAGTCAAAGCATGGAGCGACACCCGCAACCACGCTTCGCACCAGCTTGCAAAAAAACTTGGAATGCTTCAGATTGATTTTATTAAAAATGCAGATTTTTTTAAGGGTACAAACAGTGACGAGTACGTATTTGCGAAAAACTTAAATCAGTAAATAAGGAGACGCGATGCCGCATTTATGCGTTGAATACACGAAGAATCTTGAATCAGAAGTGGACGTGACTGACGTGTTGCGTTCGTTGCATCTGGCCACCTTGAAATGTGCCGGAGTCGACATTAATCGCGTGAAAAGCCGGCTTGTTGAACATCAGATCGTGCTGAGTGGCGATCAAGCAACTGCAACAAAAATGATTCACGTTTCAATGGCCATTCTTTCAGGCAGGGATGCCGAGACAAGAAAAGCATATGGCCAGCAGCTTTTTGAAGTATTGGAAAACAAGTGCCAACAAGTGGAACGACCGTTGTCGCTGACTGTTGAAATCCGTGAACTAGAAAAAAACTGTTACTTTAGGAATTAAAAGATGGAACCATTTAAACTTGAACGACATTTTGCAAAGTACGAATTTAAAGCAAAATGGATGGCGTCTAGTTCTGATGCCGAAACAATGACTGTGTCCGAGCTGCTGAGTTTCGAAGAAGGGGATTCACCTCAACGGGTGAACGCAGTATTGGGTGCGCTGCGACTGGGTTATTCAGAATCGACAGGCATTCCAGAGCTTCGAGAAGCGATCAGTAAGACGTATTTGTCCGTAAATTCAGATCAGATTCTTGCCCACTGCGGTGGCGAAGAACCAATCTTTAATTTTTTTCACGCGTGTTTGAATCCGGGCGATCATGTTGTTGTTCATTTTCCATCGTATCAGTCGTTGTACACCGTACCCCGTTCCATTGGTTGTGAAGTCAGTTTGTGGCAGACGACTTTCGAAAATAATTGGCAGCTGAATATCGATGAACTTAAAACGTTGCTGCGACCGAATACGAAAGCGGTCATCGTCAATTCCCCACATAATCCGACCGGGTTTGTAATGGGAAAAAAACAGCAGGAAGATTTGATCCAAGTTTTGAGCGAGAAAAATATTATGTTGTTCTCGGACGAAATTTATCGTGGACTGGAAATGGATGAATCCAATCGCTTGCCGGCGGCGTGCGACCTTTATGAAAGTGCGGTCAGCTTGGGTGGATTGGCTAAGTCGTATGGTTTAGCGGGGCTGAGAATCGGTTGGATTGCCACTCGGAATGAAAAAATTCTAAAGAAAATGGCGTCGCAAAAAGACTACACGACTATTTGCAATCCACTGATTACCGAAACGCTTGCGGTGACTGCTGTCCGCCACCGGGAAAAAATCATCTCCAGAAATGTCGATTTGGTTCGTCAGAACTGGGGCCTGGTAGAATCTTTTTTTAAACGCCATTCGCAGCACTTTGAAGTTGTTCCCCCGAAAGGCGGAACGATGATTTTTCCACGTGCGCGGGCTAGTTTTGATATTCAGAAATTCATTTCTAGTTTTTTGGATCAAGAAAGTGTGCTGGTTGTTGCAGGCGATTGTTTTGACATGCCAGCCTGCTATTTTCGGTTGGGCCTAGGTCGAAAAAACTTTCCGGAAGTGCTGGCAAAGCTGGAGCAGCATCTAGCTAAGATTTGATCGTAGACCGAGATTGTTGCCAGAACTTAAGGATTTCAGCGAAATGGGGGACATTATAGGAGGTTAGGCGTCGTCAGAGAGGCTGAAACGCCCCATTATTCATTAGATTTTCAAAGTCACTGATGTTAGTATACTTATGTAATTCGCTTCTTTGGATGTTTCTAGGTAATTAGGCCTGTTTCTTCTTAAGTGGCTCCCTGCCTTTAGGAGGTATCATGGGTAATAAACTGTACGTTGGTAATCTTTCATTTTCTGTTTCTGATCAAAAGTTAGTCGATACATTTTCGGCTTGCGGAACAGTATCTTCAGCAAAAGTGATCATGGATCGCGATTCTGGTCAAAGCAAAGGCTTTGGATTCGTGGAAATGTCCACAGAAGCTGAAGCTCAAGCTGCAATTCAGCGCTTTAACGGCGCAGAAGACAATGGCCGCGCAATGGTAGTAAACATTGCAAAGCCAATGGCTCCGCGTGAAAATCGCGGTCGCGCACGTTACTAAGTTCTACTTTGTAATTTGATTTTATAAGAAATTGGAAAACCCACTGTGAATTCACAGTGGGTTTTTTTATGATGTGTAGGGGAACGAGGGCGATAAAAAGGATAAGAAATTGTCATGAATGCATCCCTTCAAGTCTTGGCGCTAAAAACCAGAATTTTTAAATTAAACGATCCGATCGTTCCATTCATCATTGATGCAATAGAGGGAACACGGAACGGTCCAGCCTTGCTTGAAAACGCTGTTTTAGCGATCACGTCTAAAATTGTCAGTTTGGCAGAAGGTCAAACTGTAGCTAGAAATACCGTGGCAAAAGAAGAACTCGTTCGCCGCGAGTCAGATCATTTTTTAGGTTCGATTGGTTACGGCACTTTTCTTACGATCAAGCACGGCCTTTTGATTCCTTCTGCAGGAATTGATGAATCCAATTCTGCAAGCAACGATTATATTCTTTATCCAAAAAATCCGTTTCAATCTGCCCGCCAAATACGAGAGGCACTTGCGCAAAGATTCAAGTTGAGGCACTTCGGGGTTCTTTTAACGGATTCCCATACGACGCCGCTGCGTGCGGGTGTGACAGGAATCGCGTTAGCACATTCAGGTTTTCGCGCTGTTACCAATAAGGTGGGAACGCCGGATTTATTTGGCAGATCATTAAAGATGACGCAAATCAATGTGGCGGATGCCTTGGCGGTTTCGGCTGTTTATTGCATGGGTGAAGCAAATGAATGTTCGCCGCTTGCGATTTTGTCAGGCGGAATTGACTTTATTTCGCCGTCAGAAGAAATTCCCGGTGAATGCCAAATTCAAAAAGAAAAAGATTTATATTGGCCGTTGCTGCGTGCCCATTTAGGCGAAACACAAGACTAGGAATAATGTTGAATTTCCCGGCGTGCGACGTTCACCTCGGACATCGCTAGCGCAACACGTTGTTGGATCCAGGTGGAACGAACTAAGTGTGGAAGAATTGCTTTTCCTGCAATCGCAAGCAAAGACGATTCTGGAAGTAAGGCATGTTTAAATATGAAATCGGTGCTTTTTAAAACATTCCTGGCAACAGGCATGCGTTCTTTTTGATAATTTGCTAAATGCGAAAATGGTTTTTGACCGTCGACCACTTGCTTGATTTTGTAGGCTAAATTGATTGCATCTTGAATACCGATATTCATGCCTTGGCCACCGGCAGGACTGTGGATGTGTGCGGCATCGCCAGCAAGAAAAAAACGACCCTTTTGGAACTCTCGGGTCATTCGGTGATGAACCTTGAACCGCGTCAGCCACGTACTTTCTAAAATCTTGATCTTGTCCAAAAAAATGCTTTTTGCAATGGATCGAAATTCTTCCAGACTGATATCGGTAGTATTTGAAGAAACATCGCCAGATTTAGGAATCAGAATCAAGCGATACTTTTGTTCACCCTTCATCGGAAAACATATTGCGATTCCTCGTTTGCATATATACGAATGAGTTGTGTTGTAGGACCACGGCAATTCTATTTTGACGTCGCCTAAAATGAATTCCCCATCGTAAGCCGCGCCCTCAAACGGCATACCCAGCAAACGTCTGACGGTGCTGTGGGCGCCGTCACAGCCGATGACAAACTCGCTTTCGACGTGCGAAGTTTCGCCTGTGATTCTTTTGATCGTCGAGTTAATGATCGTGCCATTTTCGGTTGCCGTCATCAGCTCGGTTTGTCTTTCGACTTGCACGCCTAGTCGGTTTAATTCTTTTTCCAGTAAACGTTCCGTTTCACTTTGTTCCAAGACTAAAATGTAATTGTAACGGCTAGGGATGCTGCTTAAGTTCACTTTCATGGGTTCTTTGTCTTCCAAATGAATCCATGCTTCCTTGGCTGGCCTTCCGGTTTTGACCATTTCTTCGGACAATTGAAATCCAAATACCGCGTCTAAACATTCCAGTGTTCCAGCCTGTACACCCAGCGCCTTTGATTTATCGGATCGTTCTTGGTTTTTATCGATGACTCGCACCGAAATTCCCAGTTTCGCTAGTGTTGCGGCCGCGGCAAGGCCGGTAGGTCCGGCGCCCACAACAAGAACCGAACAGTCTTTGGTCAGTGGTTTAGGCATGGGCTGTATTCTATAGTAACTGTGTAACAAGGGCTAGTATTTTAACTACGGTTGGTATTAACTAGTTGTATTGAAAATAGGAATGGAGAAAAAATGAAAAATAAAATTTTAACGGTTCTGGGTCTGTTGATCATCGTTTTAGTCGTGGCGTGGGTAGTGGCAACGCCATCCGAGAAAATAAAGCCAGGTGACATCGTGCCGACGATGACTTTGCTGAACATTCATGGCGTGGATGTCACGATTCCTAGACCCCAATCAAAATACGTTCACCTTCAATTTCGACGATTTGCTGGATGTCCAATTTGTAATTTACATTTGCAGTCATTCGTTCAAAGAAATTCTGAAATTGAATCCGAGGGAGTGCATGAAGTCGTTGTTTTTCATTCTCCAAAGGAATCTTTATTGCCATTTCAGGGAAAATTTCCGTTTGACGTTATCGCTGATCCAGAAAAAACGCTTTATAAGCAATTCGGCGTTGGAACGTCGATTTTTGCAATTTTGGACCTGCGTGCTTGGCCGGCGATTGTGAATGGAAATGCTGTGCAAGATAAACCAACTGGAAAACCCGAAGGCGGCCCACTGGGATTACCAGCAGATTTCTTGATCGGTGCGGATGGCAAGGTCGTAGCGGATCACTACGGCAGATACGCGTACGATCAGTGGTCGGTTGATGAACTGTTGACCCTTGTCAAATCGCTGTAGCGAATCTTAGCCACTAGATGATGCAGCTTGATCGGGTGCTGCAGGAGTAGGTTTCTTGTTCTTCTTTTTCTTCTGCTTTTGTTTTGGCGAAACCTTTTGCTGAATGCGTGTAGGAATGTTTTTTATGATTCGAGTCGCGTCTTGGACGCTGATCGGTGTATCGGTTCTAGGTTCGCCATCGGTCATTCCTTGGGGTAAGCCTTCTGGTACTTGCCGGGTTGGTGGCGGGAAAAAACCTTGATAGGGCGGCGAAGGGTCATTGGGAATGATATCAAAAACCCGCAACGTGCGGATGACATCAATTCCGACCACTAAAATGAAATTCTGGTATTGATCGGCATAGTCGAATCCCACCCCGGTGTTGACGAACCACGCGGTCATTTCCAGACTGGTCGTGCCATGCAGACGGTCGCTGACCCCTTCGATGCGCGATGTTTCAAAATAAGTTCCAAGCTGGTATTCCAACGTAAAGTTTTTAAATTCAGCAAACCGGTAACTGCCGCCCAATCTTGGTTGAAGTGTCCAGGAGGCCCCTACGATTTCATTTTCATTCGCAAGCAGCGCTGAATTTGGAGTCGTCCCGACAATATGCAAGTCGGTCCCTAATTTAAAAAAACGATTTGGCACCCATGCCACGCCGACTGCAAAAACGGAGGGCATCAGAATCGCCTGATTGAACCCCGGCAATTCAGTTTGGGTCTGTGCGCTGCCGGATGGTTTAATCGTCGAGCCAGGCTGAAAACTCGCTCCTATTAATATACGATCGTGAAGTCGATAAAGCGCGCCGAATTCTGTGTTCAAAGCGGTTCCGCCAAATGAATAGGGGCCAAGATTTCGTGTGGCCGACGAAAATCCGATGTCGATGCCTAGACTCAGTTTGCTTTGAAAAAACGCATGTGCAACGCCGACGCGAAATGCTTCCACCGAAACTTCTGTTTTCAGATCGTGACCGGTGTTAGGGGACACGTAGTCCCCGGATTCAATACTGGGCACTGAATAATTCATTCCAAATCCCCAGGGTGGCGGACTGACGGCTAAGCCCCATTGATTGGTGTTGTAGGTGTCATTACCGCTTTGTTGAATGTGTGGATCGCGGGTCGTGTTGCTGCTGATTTGTGCCGAGATACTAGTCACTGTCATCGCGAATCCGGCAGGATTCGCTTCGGCCCCACTTAGGCTGTCAGGAACAGCAACAGTGGCACCCGCCATGCCAGTATAGTTGATGTCGCCCTGGATGGCGGAATTCCATCCAGAATAATTGTGAGTGCGGACGGGGGACGAGAAAAAAGGATCTGCGTGAGCGGAAGACAAAAAAGTAAAAAGCGTTCCGCAAAACAAAATCCAGGCTTTCATAAAACAAGAGTATTACAGTTCCTAACTGGCCCCTAAGACTGCGGATATTTTTCGAAAAATGATGAAATTTATAGGTTTTCCAGTCTTTCGATTACTTGAAGAAGACAGATACCCAGGCCGCTCAAGATATTATTGAATAGTGATTTGATTACAAATAGTTATCGATAATTATCCGCAGTCTTAGGGGCCAGTTAGTCAGTTATCCGTTGCCACCCCAAGAGCCGCATCCTTCATTCCATGTAAAACAAAAAGAACGATCGTCTCGTCCTTTTTTCTTTCTAGCTTTACAGTGCGAATCTGGTTGTCAGGTCTAGACTTGAGGTCGGACGACCGCAGTTTGAACGCCTGGATCAGGTTTGAAAAAAAAGCCACCATTGCGCTGCGGTCTTTTCCTTTACTGAATTTGATTGCCAAGTTTTTGTATCGTGCACGAACCCACGCAACCAGTTTTTTGTCTTGGATTTCGACGTCACTTTTTCCATCGATTAAATCGCCATTGATTTTGATCTGACCGCTTGTTTCAAAAAATGGGCTAATATCACCCAGATTTTGGTTATTAAGCTGCAAGCCGATTTTGGCATTGAGAATTTTTGAAAAAATTGCTGAATCAATTGTCAGTAAGAATGACCCTGATTCTTCTAAGCTCCCGGTGGCTTCGGCATGCGCGATTTGATCTTTCAGTTCTGGGGTGGTGCCCACCGGGCCCATTGATCCTGTGATGTTGGCAACATGCAATCTGGCGGTCGTTGCGCCATAGGTCCGAGCGTATTCAAATTTCCCTTGCGCAATAGAAACTCCTTGAATTGCGTACCGCCAAGCCGATTCTTCTTCTTCGTCATTAACGGGCGACGGAGGTGTTTTTACACCACCTTCTGTGATCGTGACGTAAAGACCTTGAAAATGAATGAGTCCTAATTTTGCTTCTTTTTTAAAAAATGACAAAAACGAAAATGGAATAACAAGTTGTTGCGCTTGGGCATCAAATGCAGTCCATGCAGCGTTTCCGCTGTGAAAGGTAACCGATGACAACACCAGTGAAGTAGGCCTTAAGGAAAAATGCGTGGACTCAGCCTTCAAGATGCAACTTTCACAATGCTTGGAAATACCCGATGCGATTTGCCACGTGACGATCCTAGAGGCGAACCACCCCAGGCTGAGAAAGATGACCAGTAAACCAACTAGTCCAGTGATCCACTTGTTGCCAATTCGTTGCATCTCTACCTTATCTTTTTTTTTGGCTTATCTTTTTTTTGGCTTATCTTTTTTTTGGCTTATCTTTTTCGGATAGAAAAACTCTCTCACAATTATGCATCAGTATTGTTATGCAAAAGAAACTTAATAATATGTTTGTGCCGTATTGAGCATAAAGGCGTATTCTACAAATACGCACTAACCAGTGCATTCATTTACAGGTACTACTACGGCTCCCTGTAAATCATCTGAACGAGCCTTAATCCATTCAAACAAAAAGGAACATGACATATGAACAGCTCTATTATTCAAGGAAATTGGCACGAACTTAAGGGTAAAATTAAAACAAAGTGGGCTAAATTTAGCGATTCTGACTTAGATGCGCTGAACGGCAATCTAGAACAATTGGCGGGAAAAATTCAGAAAGTTTACGGATATGGCAAAGAACAAGCTGAACGTGAATTCAATGAATTTAAAAAAGCATTAGACACAAAAATGGCCGGTGCGCCTAAAACTGTTTCTGAAAAGCCCGAGCCTAAAATTGGAACAGTACAAAAAAAATAAAACTCACTTCAGAAAATATAAACTTTCAAAAGTCCCTTATGGCTTCGGTCGTAGGGGACCTTGAAAGGTTTTGTTACGCCTGATCAAAAATCTGTTTCACGAACCGTTGCCCGTCTTCGATCAAAGCATCCAAGTGCTGATCGTTTAGAAAGCTTTCAGCGTAAATTTTGTAAACGTCTTCGGTGCCCGATGGGCGCGCAGCAATCCATCCGTTATTCGTTTCAATTTTGATCCCACCCAGGCTTGCCCCATTTCCGGGCGCCTTCGTTAATATCTTTTGAACTTGGTCGCCGCCTAAAACTTTCAAATCCATTTGTTGTTCTGAAAGACTGGACAATTGCTTTTTCTGTTTTGCGTTCGCTGATGCTTCAACACGCATATAGATTGGGTTTCCCAGCGACTTCGTCAGTTCAAGATAAAATGCGGCTGGATCTTTGCCTAGTTTTGCCGTCATTTCCGCCGACAAAAGGGCTGGTACAAAAGCATCTTTGTCTGTGGTCCAAACTTTTCCATTTTTTCTAAGAAAGGTTGCTCCTGCGCTTTCTTCACCAGCAAAACCAATTTGCGCATGATGTAAACCATCGACGAACCATTTAAATCCAACGGGCACTTCATACAGCGTCCGTTCCAGATGTTTTGCAATTCGATCGATCATCTGGCTGCTGACTAAAGTTTTTCCGATTTTCAGATGGGATGGCCAAAGTGGGCGATTTTTAAAAAGATAGGCGATAGCTGCCGACAGATAGTGGTTTGCAGGGATCAAGGTCCCATCTGGAGTGACGATTCCATGCCGATCGTGATCGGTGTCACAAGCACAGGTGATGTCAAACTGCTTGGCTTTTTGAATCACAGATCGCATGGCATAAGGTGACGACGGATCCATTCGAATCTGTCCATCCCAGTCGCGGGTCATAAATGCAAATTGCGGATCGACTTTCTGATTCAGAACCGTCAAATCGATTTTATAAAAATCAGCGATGGGTTCCCAGTAATGAACGCCCGCGCCACCTAAAGGATCAATGGCAACTTTAATTTTTGATTCACGGATCACGTCCATGTCGATGATATTGGCCAAGTCGTGCACGTAAGGCGTGATGAAATCATAAGGACGAGTCGTCGAAGCCTTGATCGCTTGTGAAAATGAAATTTGTTGGACGCCCTTTAATTGATTTTTGAGCAATTCGTTGGCGTGGTTTTGGATCCAATCCGTGATTTCCTTTTCCGCGGGTCCACCATGCACGGCATTGTATTTAAATCCACCTTCCTGAGGCGGATTATGCGAAGGTGTGATGACGATTCCATCCGCAAGGCCTTCGATTCTGCCTTGGTTATAGCAAAGAATGGCATGCGAAATGACAGGAGTCGGAGTGAATTCTTGGTTTTGGGCGATCATCACTTGAACTTGATTTGCAGCAAGTACTTGGAGTGTCGTTTGAAATGCAGGCAAGGACAGTGCATGGGTGTCGAACCCAAGAAACAGCGGACCACTGATGTTGTTTTTTTTTCGATAAAAACAAATAGCCTGGCTCATCGCCAAAATGTGATTTCGGTTAAATCCATGATCCAGGGAAGACCCACGATGCCCTGATGTCCCAAATTGAACAAGCTGGGATGCAATTGAGGGGTCAGGTTGCTTGCTATCGTAAGCTCCGAGCAAGCTGGAAATGTCTACAAGATCGGTAAGTTCTGGCGCAAGACCAGCGAAAGGGCTAACGTGAGTCATCGAAGATGTTGCTATCAGGGTTTTGTATCGTAGCCAAGTGACCGTGCCTTTTTGGTTTTATAAAATCATAGCTGGGGACCTTAACGTACTTCTAATAACGTCTTAACATGGGATCAAATCAAATGCGTCATAATGTTTCTTTAGGGAAAACAACATAATTGAAACTCAACTTCACTTCAAAGCACGACGTTGATTTTTTAAGCATATTACGCCCTTCAGTTGAATTGTCGAAGGATGCTGATGTCACCGAAGAAGTGTTCAGTGTCGAACAGCTAGAGCAGTATGCCACTCAGTTAGCGACCGAGCTTAAAGTACAGACCAGCCCGACATCGGGCCATCCGTTGCTGCCGGAACTAGACAAAAATGGAAGTCAACTGTTGCAGTCCTATTTAAGTCTGGCTCAGGCCATTCGAAGCAAGGAATCGGTGTCTCCTGCTGCGGAATGGTTAGTCGACAATTTTCACATTGTTGAAGATCAAATTCGCGGCATCAAAAGCGATCTTCCCAAGAATTATTACTCCGAACTGCCTAAGTTGATTTCAGGAAAACTTTCAGGATTTCCTAGAGTGTATTCCGTTGCAGTCGCATTTATTGCGCACACGGATTCCCGCATCGAAGTCGACACACTGAAACGCTTTATCGCCGCATTTCAAAAAGTAGAGCCCCTGGGGATCGGCGAACTTTGGGCGGTGGCGATCACGCTTCGAATTGTCCTGGTTGAGCGTCTTAATGTTTTAGCGCATAGAGTTGTGATGGCCCGTCAGTGCAGGGCCGACGCTGATGCGTTTGCGGACGAGATCTTGGATCTAGCCATGCAACCGCATTCTAGTAAAGACGACTTGGTCGATGTCATTAAGGCCGAGATGGGTCAGCCCGTAAACTTCAATCGAGCGTTCGTCGTTCAGTTGGCCCAAAGGCTGCGGGATCAAGATCCCGACGTGTGGCCAATGCTGAGTTGGCTTGAAGAAAAGCTGAAAGAAAATAAAACCAGCACCAATGAAGTCGTTCAACTAGAACACCGCAGACAATCTGCAGAACAAGTGACGATTGGAAACATCATCACCAGCATGCGCCTATTGCAGGCCGTCGACTGGCGCCTATTTTTTGAAAGCACCAGTTTGGTCGATCCGATCTTGGCTAAAGATCCGGCCGGCGCCTATTCGCAGATGGAATTCATGACCCGCGATGCGTATCGACACGCGATCGAACGGATTGCAAAAGGTTCAAGAAGAAGCGAAATCGAGATCGCAAAAAAAACAGTCGACTTAAGTCTTGAATCTCAAGATAAATTCCCTGAAGACGAACAGCGTTGCCACGTCGGTTATTACTTGGTCGGGGCGGGTGTTTCAGATTTAGAAAAAATATTTAGTTACCGGCCCACTCAGCGTGAACGATTTTCCAGATGGGTGAAAGGCAGCCCGACGGCATTTTATTTTTGTTCGGTCTTTTTTCTGACCCTATCCTTTATCATTCCGCCGTATAAGTACTTTTTTGTTTCTGGTGGGCCGCCTTGGGGGTCGCTGGCATTAGGAATTTTCATCGTTTTGTCCGCCAGCGAAATTGCGGTCAATATTTTGAACCACTACATCACTTTTTTTGCAAAACCAAAGCTATTGCCAAAGATCGATCTTTTAACGGGAATTCCACAGAACGCCAAGACGATGGTTGTGATTCCGACTTTGTTCAACAAGGTAAGTGTAGTGACAGAGTTGTTGGATAAGCTTGAGGTTCATTATTTAGCAAATGCAGAGTCGAATATTTACTTTGCGCTGCTGGGTGATTTCGTAGATGCCGACGCGCAAAACCTCGATTCTGATCCCCAATTACTGGACACTGCGAAAAAGGGAATTCAGACGCTCAATGATCGATACGGTGCTGGATCGGATCCCATTTTTTTTGTTTTTCATCGGTTCAGACAGTGGAATCCGTCAGAAGCGAAATGGATGGGGTGGGAACGCAAACGCGGAAAACTTCTTGAGTTCAATCAGCTTTTAAGGGGATCAACCGAGACGACCTATCTTCCGCATGAAGCGGATCCAAATCTTTTAAAGCAAATCAATTATGTGATTACTCTGGATTCTGATACCCAACTTCCTAGAGATGCGGCACGCAGATTAATTGGAACAGCCTTGCATCCTCTGAATCGACCCATTTATAGCCGAGAAATGGAAAGAGTCGTTTCAGGTTATGGGATATTGCAACCCCGAGTCGGCGTGTCTCTAGTCAGTGCGTCGAATAGTCGATTTGCTCATATTTTTTCTGGAAACAGTGGCCTTGATCCTTACACAACCTCTGTTTCGGATGTCTATCAAGATCTTTTTGAAGAAGGAAGTTTCACAGGAAAAGGACTTTATCACGTTGATGCGTTTGATATGGCCGTCGCGAATAGAGGTCCAGAAAACGCAGTGCTCAGTCACGATCTTTTTGAGGGATCTTACGCGCGAACCGCCTTGGTCACAGACATCGAAGTTTTCGACGATTATCCTTCGGATTTTCATACCTTCGCTAAACGGCTGCACCGCTGGACACGTGGTGACTGGCAAATAGCACGATGGCTTTTTCCGGTCGTTCCAGATGCCGCCGGTAAATTCGTGCCAAACAAGCTGTCACTGATTTCCAAGTGGAAAATATTTGATAATTTACGGCGCAGCTTGCTGGCGCCTGCAATGTTGCTTTGGTTATTTTTGGCGTGGACATTTTTACCAGGCTCCCCAGTTGTGTGGACTTTGCCGATTTTGATCTTGATCGCTTTTCCAATTTACACTCCGCTGATCACAGGGACTTTCTTTTACACGAAAGGATTGACTTTTAAAGAACACGTCAAAGGCGGCTGGGCCGAGACCGTTGCTAAAATTCAACAAATTAGTTTGATGACGGCGTTTTTGCCAGCGATTGCATACACGCAAGTGGACGCGATTTGTAGAACTTTATACCGACAATTTGTGTCCAAAAAGAATCTCTTAGAGTGGGTCACATTCACGCAAGTTGAGTCGACTAGAAAAGAGGCCTTACGATTAGTCGAGTTCGTCGGCCCAGGTCCTATTTTTTCAGTCATTTTAGCAGTGGCGATCAAATATTCCCACTCGGGCGCCTATGCGGTCGCGTTTCCATTCTTACTGGCTTGGTTTGCAAATCCGTTGATTTCTTTTTGGCTGAGCAAAAAAGAAAATACCGACTGGCGTGATTTAAAAGATGCGGAAGTCAAAACCTTCCGACAGTATGCGCGACGCACTTGGTTCTTTTTTGAGAAATTTGTCGGACCCGAAGATCATTGGCTTGCCCCCGATAATTTTCAGGAAGAACCAACCGCTACGGTTGCGCACCGAACATCGCCAACGAATATTGGCCTACAATTACTAGCAACGGCGTCCGCATATGACTTGGGTTACGTGGGGCAACTTGATTTTATCGAAAGTTGCGAAAGGATATTTCAGACTTTAGAAAAACTGCCTAAAATGCGGGGACATTTTTTCAATTGGTATGACACGCAGACCCTGGAACCACTGCGCCCTCAATATATTTCGACGGTTGACAGCGGGAATTTGGCGGGACACTTGCTGGCGCTGAAACAAACATTTGCAGAGTTGATCGATCAGAAAATCAAGATTGCAAATGGAATGGTTGGATTGTCAGATACATTAAAAATTCTTTTAATCGAAGCTTACAAAATTGGAAACTTTCCTAATTTGTCAGGTGTGGCGTCAGCGGACGCTTTTTTCGAACTGGTTCAATCTTCGTTGCGGGTGTCCCGCGACGGGACCTTAGAACGCATTGCCGAAAAACTTGAAGATGCAAAAGACATTTTGGATGTATTGACAAACGAAGTTGTCGGCGAAGCGGAAAAGGATGCTTTTTTAGACAGCCACGAGTGGCTGGATTTGGCGCGAAAGCAAACCAAAAGCTTGCTTCGCGACAAAAAGGAAACAGATGGTTTTGGCGCCAACGACCGCATGATGCGGTTGATGGATCAGTGTGATCTTTTAGCGCTTGGCATGGATTTCCGATTTTTGTTCGATGAAAATAGAAAGATTTTTGTCATTGGCTATAACGTTCAGGAAGCACAGCGCGATAATTCTTATTATGATCTTTTGGCCTCGGAATCGAGGTTGGCAAGTTTCATTGCAATTGCAAAAGGGGATGTTCATCAAGAACATTGGTTCCGATTAGGTCGTCAAGTCACCGAAATAAAAAGTGAACGGGCATTAATCGCTTGGACCGCAACGATGTTTGAGTACCTGATGCCGATTTTGGTCATGCGTCGATACGAAAACACATTATTAGATCAAACCTATCTGACAGTGGTTGATCGTCAAAAGGCATATGGAACCCTTCATCATGTACCGTGGGGGGTCTCAGAATCGGCTTACAATGCGCGCGATCTTCAGCTGAACTATCAATATGGTCCATTCGGAATTCCGGGGCTGGGGTTGAAAAGAGGCCTGAGCGACGAGCTGGTGATTTCTTCGTATTCCACTTTTTTAGCGGCGATGATTGACCCTCAAGCGGCATTGAAAAATCTAAAGCGCTTGGAATCGCTAGGAATGTATTCGAAATATGGGTTTTACGAGGCGATCGATTACACTCCCGAACGTCTTCCAAAGGATAAGTCCTATGCGATAATAAAATCGGCCATGGCGCACCATCAGGGAATGAGTTTGGTTGCGATGAATAATGTAATCAATCCATTTAGAATGCAGATTCGATTTCATAGCGAACCGCGGGTCAGAGCGACGCAACTTTTGTTGCAGGAAAAAATTCCAAGGGCGGTGGCCATTTCGCGTCCTCGCGCAGAAGAAGTTCACGTCGATGGACCGCTTTTATTTTCGAGGGGATCCAAGCCCAGAATTTACACGGACGTTTCCGATGGCACACCCAGAACGCAGCTGCTTTCAAACGGTTCTTATTCGGTGATGATTACCACCGCGGGTTCGGGTTATTCAAAGTACAAAGAAATAGCCGTCAATCGTTGGCGCGAAGATTGGACCCGTGATCCATGGGGGCAGTTTTTTTATGTTCGCGAAAGGGGTTCGAACCAAGTGTGGTCGACTGGTTTTCAACCGACCCAAGCCCAATCGGATACATACAAGGTTACTTTTGCGGAAGATAAAGTAGAAATCTGGCGGGAAGACGGCAGTGCGACCACGCATACGGAAATCGTCGTCGCCCCGGAAGACAATGTCGAATTAAGGCGAATTTCTTTGACGAATAATTCAGACGACACCATGGAATACGACGTCACCAGTTTCATGGAAGTAGTTCTTGCGAAAGCAGCAGATGATCACGCGCACATGGCTTTTAGCAATTTGTTCGTGCAGACGGAATTTGTTCCATCTACTTCTGCCTTATTAGCGACCCGCCGTCGACGTTCGGCACACGAAAATCAAGTTTGGGGATTTCACCTAATCGTTGTGGAAGGTGATTCAGTTGGGCCGATTCAATTTGAAACAGATCGCAATCGTTTCCTTGGTCGCGGACGAAATGCTGCAGAACCCATTTCGGTTAAAGATGGTCATTTTCTTTCTGGCACGGTCGGTTCGGTGTTGGATCCTATTTTTTCCCTGCGACAAACAGTCAAAGTTGCGGCCGGCGAAACGGTCAGACTGATGTTTGTCACAGGCGTTGCTGAAACACGGGAACAGGCGATTCAACTGACAAACAAATATCATGACACGCGCATTTTTTCCCGCGAAGCTTCGTTTGCATGGACGCATTCGCAGGTCCAATTGCGACACCTCAATATCGAACCATTGCAGGCCCATCTTTTTCAACGGCTAGCGGCTAGAATTATTTATTCGGATTCAACTCTTCGGCCACGTTCACATGTCTTGACTTTGAATCAGAAAACGCAATCTGCACTTTGGCCATATGGAATCAGCGGCGATTTGCCCATTGTGTTGGTGCGGATTTCTAACGAAAAATACATTCCGACCATTCGCGAATTGTTGCACGGCCATGAATATTTGCGCATGCGGGGGTTGAGATTTGACTTAGTCATCCTGAATGAATTAGGGACAAGCTACATTCAGTCGTTGCACGACGAACTTCAGCGGCAGGTCCGCATGAGTGGATGCCAAGGTTATTTGGACAAACCGGGCGGAGTGTTTATTCGCCGTAAAGATCAGATGCCAGCTGAAGATGTGATCCTGATGAACACCATAGCGCGGATCAATCTGAACACGGAAACAGGCACTTTACGTGAACAACTGGAACGTCGCACGGTTGATATTGAATTTCCTAAGCGCCTGACGCCGCGAACACGACCGCATCGTTATCAGCGCCCGACATTGGTTCCACCACAGTTGAAGTTTTTTAATGGCTTGGGTGGATTTTCAAATGATGAAAAAACTTATGTGATCACTTTAACGGACATTCAATCCACGCCAGCGCCGTGGATCAATGTGATCGCAAATCAGTTGGATTTTGGTTTCACAGTCTCGGAATCAGGGTCGGGTTACACGTGGTCGAATAACAGTCGCGAAAATCGACTGACTTCTTGGTCAAACGACGCCGTTTGCGATCCACCTAGTGAAATCATATACATTCGAGACGAAGAAAGCGGTGTTTATTGGACACCCACTCCGCTGCCTGTTCGCGAAGCTGAACCTTATGTGATCAAGCATTCCCAAGGCCACACGGTCTTTGAACACAACAGTAACGGCATTGATCAAAAGCTGACTCAGTTTGTTCCGTTGGATGACACGATCAAGATCAGTCGCCTGTTGTTGAAAAACGTAAGTCCGGTCCGACGTTCTTTGTCTGTCACCAGTTTTACAGAATGGGTTTTAGGGACGCAGCGAAACATCACAGCGCCCACCGTGATTACGGAATACCAATCGGACACGCAAACTGTTTACGCGCGCAATCCTTATAACAATGAATTTGCGCATCGAATTGCATTCGTGCACATGACGGGTACTCCCGAATCGTTTACCTGTGATCGAAAAGAATTTTTAGGCCGCAATGGAAGTTCGTCCCGCCCGGCTGCGATGGAAAGGGTCGGTTTGTCAGGACGATCGGGCGGGGGATTTGATCCGTGCACGGCTTTTCAAACTAAATTTGATTTAGCCCCAGGCGAAGAACGACAGATTGTGATTCTTTTGGGGCAATCGGATAAAAAAGAAACGGCATCCGAGTTGGTTCAAAAGTACAGTCAATTGAAAGCCGTGGATGCGGCCTTTGCTGCTGTGAACACGGGTTGGGACAAGATAAACGGCGCGATTGAAATCAAAACACCGGATGCGTCCATGAATACATTGGTGAATCATTGGTTGCTTTATCAAACGCTTTCTTGCCGAATCTGGGGACGTTCTGCGTTTTATCAATCCGGCGGCGCTTATGGATTTCGCGATCAGCTGCAAGACGTGATGGCCTTGGTGTTTTCGGATCCCAAAATCATGCGGGAACAAATTCTTCGTGCGGTCGGGCGCCAGTTTAAACAAGGCGACGTTCAGCATTGGTGGCATCCCCCCACTGGACGCGGCGTCAGAACACGCATTTCGGATGATCTTTTGTGGCTTCCCCTGGTCGCTTGCTATTACGTTATGGCAACCCATGACCATGCCCTGTGGGACGAAGTCGTACCCTTTATCGAAGCACCCGAATTGAGTCCCGGTCAGGATGATCTTTACTTACAGCCGTCGACGTCCGCTGAAGAAGTTTCGATTTTTGAACACTGCGCTCGCGCTATTGACCGAAGTTTGAAAGTAGGCGATCACGGTTTACCACTGATGGGCGCCGGCGACTGGAATGACGGAATGAACCGTGTGGGAAACGAAGGAAAAGGCGAAAGTGTTTGGGTGGGTTGGTTCTTGGCGAATATTTTAGGTCAAGTCATTCCTTTGTGTGAAAAAAATGGGAATACCAAACGCGCTGAAACTTATCGCGCTTGTCTTCAGTCACTCAAAAAATCTTTAGAAGAAAACGCTTGGGACGGTGATTGGTACCGTCGAGCTTATTTTGACAACGGCTTACCATTAGGATCCGTGACCAACGATGAATGCAAAATCGATTCGATTTCGCAATCCTGGGCAGTGATTTCTGGTCACGGTGACCGTGAACGGACGATTCGGGCGATGAATGCCGTGGATGAACATTTAGTCAGCCGTGGTGATGGACTGATCAAACTATTTGAACCGCCGTTTGATAAAAGTGCGATGGATCCTGGTTACATCAAAGGGTATGTCCCAGGGGTCAGGGAAAATGGTGGTCAGTACACTCACGCGGCAATTTGGGCTGTGATGGCCTATGCCGGTCTAGGTGACGGCGATCGTGCGTGCGAACTTTTCTCGCTGTTGAATCCGATCAATCATTCTTCGACCCGCGCAGGACTTCACAAATATAAAGTAGAACCCTATGTGATGGCGGCTGATATCTATGGCATGTACCCCCATGTCGGACGCGGCGGTTGGACTTGGTACACAGGGTCGTCTAGTTTGATGTACCGCGCGGCGATCGAATCTATTTTAGGTTTTAAGCTTTGTGGAAATGAACTGCAGATTAAACCCTGTATTCCGAAAACTTGGCCCCAGTACGAGATGACCTATCGTTACCAATCCAGCACTTATAAAATCACGGTGATGAATGTCAAGGCTGCAACGAATCCAAAAACAGAAATTAAGTTAGATGGAACGCCGATCGAAGGTGAAAATATTCCATTGGTAGATGACGGGCAAAACCATGTCGTTTCCATTCAGCTGTAATATCAACCGTGACACGCCGCCGATGTAAAATCGAATAGCTAAACCGATCCAATTGCCGATGCAGGCCGTGCCATTGCCGTTTGAATTCGATCTTAGGCCATTTTTCTTGGCATTCTTTTCGCTTTATACCTGAATGCGAAGGATTCGCAGATTACGACACAAGGAGGTGTCACCATGAAAAAAAGACAGCAGCAGACCCAGCTTTCGCTTTTTGAAACCAACGACATACCGCCGGTCTATGAAAATTATGAAAATAAAAACACAAACAACAAGATGACCGTTCTGGAATATGTTCGGTCTCGCTTTGAAAACCGAGAAGACATGACTCAGGAAGAATACAAACGTTGGATTAAAATTTTGATTCACAATTCATTGCGACGGATGGACTAACGAACGTCGACGTGTTCTTCCCTCGCATCCGCGCTGTCATCTGCAATAATCGTAAAGCTTAGTCGCCCTACTTCGCGGTTATCTAGACATTCAATTTGAACGCGCCAACGCCCCGGTTGGTAATTCTTTTTGGTGATCACAGCGCGGTAACCTTCTTCACGACCACCGGTTAAGGTCAGTGGAATGGCGTCTTGCAGTTGCCAACCATGTTTTGGGTCCAACAACGACCATCGAATTTGAAGTTGCTCTTTAAAACGGGAAGGCATGAAAACCTGCATGAACGCTAAAACTTGATCATTCGGGCGGGCATAAAAAGTTTCGTCCCCGTGTTGCCAAAACTTATACCAAGGGCGTGTATAGGTCAGCAAATACTGTCCGTCTTTCTTTTCTGCTGAATGATAAATGCCCATATACGAAACGGACAATGGAACGGGGGGAATCGCATGCGAAAAATAAAGTAAGGCAAATAATGCGTGAGTTGCCGCGTACGGGTACAAGATCTCAGTTTTTAATATATCGGGACGTGAAGCCAGTCTTGACCGCATGAATCGGTAGTACATGTAAAAAACTAAGATCGACACCAATCCCGATGCCACGAAAATCAACATTCCGATTGCGCCGACCAAAATCGGCAACAAAGATTGAAAATAAGAAATCAAGCACAGGCTCCATAGTCCCATATGGACCCGGTGCTGTGATTCGCCAAATCGCTTGAATTCAGCAAGAGTTAAGGCCGCGACCAAGATGAAAATAAATAAAAACGACGTGATTCCCGAAGCGCTTTTGAAATAAAAAATCGTGTAACTGTTTAGTAAAGTGCCTAATAAAAAATGCAGCAGAAATTCGCGGTATTTCCAGATCTTGCGTAAAAAAACAGGTGGCTGAATTTCATGAACTTGTTCGAAAAAATCAAGCGTGATCAGAACGCATGAAATGACAAGATAAATGGCCTGTTGAAGAATGACTTTGGGCTCATCGATCCGGTGAAGCAAGGCCATGTCGAACAAGAACCCGCACACGAATGCCGCAATGGGTATCCAGCGTTCATATTTGGTGTAAAATGACTTGAAACGTAAACGGACAGGTTCGTTCATACGATTAGTGTATACTGACTTTATTGAGGGATGTGAATTGAAGGAAGAGGGGACGAATTTCCATATTTGCATTTTAAGAATTGCCTCGTTTCTGGCCCTGGTTTTTGCTTCGTCTTCATCATTTGCTGATAACCAAAGTGATTTAAGGCAGCTAGGCGGCGCAATTGGTGTTTCTTACGGTCTTGGGCAAATCGGAAATGCAGGAATGGGTTTACCATCTAGAACGATGGGACTGATATCCATCGACGCTCTGCCTGGTTATTTGGTTGGAAATTGTCTGATCGGCATCGATTTTGATTATAGTTTTTCAAATCAATACAGTTCATTAGCTAGCGCAGGCGGTACGAATCTAAAGGGCGATCAATGGTCGCTAGGCATTGGGGCCAAGTATAATCTGGTTTCGCGCTGGTCACTGCAGGGTGCAATCGGTTTTGTAGGTCAGTATAATTTCGCGGAACAAACGAACCTTTCTTCCAGTCAGCATGCTGGGATTCCGATCGCATTTCGGCTTAAACCGCAATTTTTTCCAATCGAGAATGTTCCATTCAGCATTGACTTGGACCTACAGTATTTTTACTGGCAAATCTTTACCGTAGGGAACGCATCAAATGGCACAGGCACCTCAGAATGGAATGTCGGTGTTGGGATCACCTATCACTACAAAAGAACTGAAAACGAATAAGAATGAGAAAAATAATCACATTAACCTACCTCAGTTTGTTCTTGGCTTCTTGCGGGATTACTACGGGTCCCTCATTGATTAGCCAACCGGTCGTGCTTCCCACACCAACTCCGACAGCGACGCCAGCTCCATCACCCACGCCGGTTTTTGTTGGCAGTTGTTATGGCGGTGGGGTCGTTTTTTACGTCAATACAATTCCGAATGCAGCAGTAGGAAATCAAGGTTTGGTCGCGGCGTTGAATGACGTATCCGCTTCGACTTATGCCTGGGACACGTCCGGCACGCTTACTTTAGCGGGCACTAGTCTTTCTTTGTTTACAGGAGCATCCAATACCACCTTATTGCTAGCCACTGCCGATGGTTTAGCTGGAAATATGCAAGCGGCATCGATGGCACATGCATACACCGATGGCACTTACAACGACTGGTATCTTCCGTCGCAGGGCGAAATTGCTTTGTTGAAGGCACAGGCTGGCACCACGAGCAATCTTTTCACGAATTGCAGCGGGACCAATCCTTTAAGCGCAAGTGTGTATTGGAGCTCGTCACAATACGATACCGGTGACGCGTCCTATGTGAGCTTCTCAAACGGCGTCGTGTATGTGGGGCCTCTCAGTACAAGTTATTCTGTGCGTGCGATTCGTGCTTATTGAGTATGCGAACAGGGGCAGTTCTTAATCCACGCAATGTTTTAGGGAAAAAAACCGTAAAAGTGGTTCCTTCTTTTGGGGAACTTTGTACAGTCACTCTGCCGCCATGGGCCTCGGCAATTCCTTTAACCACGGTTAATCCAATACCCCAACCGGACTCGCTGCCTGATTGGGCAGATTCAGTTCTGCGAAATTGTTGAAAAAGGGTTTCTTGATCTGATTTTGAGATCGCGTTTCCTTCGTTATGCACGTTTAACTGCACTTCGCTTTGGTCTTCGGCGACCGTTAATGTGATAGCAGAGTTTCGCGAACCGTATTTCACGGCATTCGTGACTAGATTTTCTACGACTCGTCGCAGACCATCCGCATCGACAGATGCATACAATGTTTCGGGAGAATAAAGAGTCACTCTCTTTCCAAAAACAATATTGAGGTCTTTGATGGTTTTTTGTAATAGGGCCGTCAAATCACAGTCTTCTTTATGTATGGGAACGGATAACCCACCACTGATGCGATTACTATCAAGAAGGTCGCGAATCATACGATCTGTTCTCTCGATGGCTTCGGTTATTCTTGCGCTATATTTTTTGGTCAGTTCAGAATTACCGGAATCGCGGCTAATCAGTTCCGAGCACATTTTTGCCGCGGTCAGTGGGTTCCTTAGATCATGACTTAACGCTGAAACGAAATTTTCTCTCGATTTTTGCTCGGCACTGAGTCTTTCGATTTCCACGTTTGCATCGACTAGTTCGGCGTCAGCTACTTTTTTTGCGGATTCGGTTGCTAGCGCCAGGCGCGCATCTGAAAATCCTCTCAGCAATGCAAATTCAGTTGAAGCCGCAATCATTCCATTGTCAAAGAAGCCCAAAATAATGTCTCGGTCTCTTTTGGTTAGCATGCTTCCTTCTTCTAGTACTTCAAATAGAATGGTGCGAAGGATGCGGAACTCAATAATAACTTGATCAAGAGTATAGCCAGGGATTTCTGCGCGAGTTACTCCATAAAGACGCGCGTGTGCAAGGTTTTTGTAGGATGAACAATCGATATCAACCGCGGGTTTTTCTGACGAAAGAACTTCCGAAAGCGCATTTAAAAAGTCGTGTAACCCGTTCGTAATTTTCTCTGGAGGTTGGTCTTGGGCTACAAGAATTTGCTGCGTCACCAACGCCAGCCAATGATCGATAATGCGATTGATGTTTTTATACACCCTTTGGGAAGGGTTGCCATCGCTCAGACTTGCCAATAAATCTTGGTTTTTACTTTCCATTTCGCGCTCGCATTGTGAATGAATGCTATTTGATCAGCGGACTGCATACAACTCAATTTCGTTGAAAAGTAGCTTCATCTGAACTGCAGCGGTTTTGAGCAAATCACAACATTTTCGTAACAAATACTTAACAAGTTCCTTACAGCAAAAGGTGACAATTAAATCCGGGTCATTTTTCCATCACCAGCAACATTCAGGCATCCGTCAAACACCTTAAAATCTATTGTTATGAATATTCCATATGGAATATTATATTTGAGTGGGTGGGGTACGTTAAGAAATGATTAAGACTTTGAAGCAATTGCCTTTATTTTCTTCTTTTTCTAACGATGATCTTTCAAAAGTTTCAAAGTTTTTAGTGAGACGAAAAATAAAGCGGGGCGAATATTTGATCTGGGAAGAAAGTGTCGCAAAGTCGCTTTTTATAATCGAAAGTGGTGCAGTCAGTATTTTGAGAAAAACCTTTACAGGTGATTCGTCCATTATTGGGGAAGAATCAAGTGGCGCAATCGTGGGTGAGATCGGTTTTTTCGATGACAACAAACGATCTGCCTATGTAGTTGCCAAAAGCGAAGTCTCTGCGTTAGAGCTAAGTTTTACCGCGCTTGAGGAAATGGTCAAAAAAGACAATCAGATTGGAATGCGTTTCTATAGTGTCATAGCGCGCAGTTTGCTTGAAAAGCTTAAAAGAACAAATGCTGCCTTGACCGAACTTGTCGTTTCTTCGCGTTTTGCAGCCCTTGGTCAAATCGCAACGGGTGTAGCACATGAAATCAATACTCCGCTGACAACAATTCAATTGCTGACTTATCAAATTGCCAATGCAGCTGGCAAACCGACTCCGGACAGTAAGTTACTGATGAAGCATACTTCCACGATCGACAAGATGTTAGCCCACGTTTTTGAAATCATAAAAAACATCAGAGCGGTTAGTCGTAATAATGAAAGTGACGTCGTCGCATCGTCCCCGGTCCACGAAGTGATCGAGAATACGATTCAGTTATGTCAATGGAAGATCAGAAAACGCAATATCGACGTCCAACTGGTG